>Ga0302319_10021368_pt1 | contig 11662 bp, 8 predicted proteins | sample Bog_T0_2_FD_203319 | JGI IMG/M metagenome (GOLD analysis project Ga0302319, IMG submission 203319) | Peat permafrost microbial communities from Stordalen Mire near Abisko, Sweden - Bog_T0_2 | ecosystem: Environmental > Terrestrial > Soil > Wetlands > Peat | place: Sweden: Abisko, Stordalen Mire...
TTGCAGAGGCTTTGGCGTGCAATCTCCCAGTAGTTATCTCGGACAAAGTCAACATCTGGCGTGAAATCGTAAGCTACTGGGCAGGGCTGGTTTCTGCCGATACGCTGGAGGGAACGGAAAACAGCCTCAGGCGCTGGTCTGAGTTGACAGCAGATGAAATCGCCGCAGCGCGCGTCCGCGGAAGAAAGTGCTTCGATGAGTTGTTCAATTATCATACGGGCTCCAGGAGAATGCTGGAGAGTATTGAAGCGGTAGCTCGAGTCAATCCCAGTTATAAGTCCTCCGTAGCGTCCGCTTCAACACAGGATAGCCTCGCAACTCTGAATAGATAGTCTCCTGGTTATGCGCTTTGGCGCCGTCCTTCCTGGTTGCTTTGACCTCCGGTACTTTAGTCTTCGTTGGTTTTGCAAAGCCGTTCAAGCGCGGTAAAATGAGTGGAATCCGGAGTGCGAAACGAGCTTCCTGCTCGGCTGGTTCCAATCATCGCAGCCAGGAATAACTCAACGAAGAAAGTCGCCCTGCGCCCTGCACCCACTGGGAATGGCGAGAACACAAGCTCGATCTTACGCGAGAATTGGCTTGAGTCTGCTTTTTTATAATTGGACGTTGAGGTTTTTCAGGGAATCATGATCAAACGAATCCTAAAGATGTTTGGCGCGCTCGGCAGCAACATCGGCATCACGCTCCTCACCCAGTTCTTGCTGCCGCCCGCTTTCATTCACTCCTATGGCGTGAACAAATATGGAGAATGGCTCGTGCTCGCGGGTACGCTGAGCTATCTAAGTACATTGAACTTCGGTATAACGAGCTACGCAAGCAACGAATTGACGATGCTCCATAAACGGGGTGAAGTCGACAAGTTCCGCGAACTCCAGGCAAGCACGCTGGGACTTCTGCTGGGGCTGGTTTGTTTCGGGTTGGTAATCTCTGCGAGCATCTTTCTGATGCCGTTAAATAGAATGCTCCATCTGTCGACCGTCAGCGAGATAGACGTACAGTTGACCGGGTTTTTCCTCGGACTTCAGATGATGACGCAAATACTCGTTGGCTATTATGCAAGCATGTTTATGGTGGTGGAACAGACTCATCGAGGGTACTTTTGGCTCAACATGAACAAGTTGAGCGTAGCCCTGGCCTGCGTTGCTTTGGCAATGTTCAAAGCTCAGTTCCATATCATTGCTCTTGGGCAGTTCCTTGCGCTGCTGATCATGACTTTGTTCGTAGTATTCGACCTGAAACGCAGGTTTGGAGAGCTGCCTTTGGGACTCAAGGGTGCGAATTGGAAGACAGCCAAGGCAACACTGACCCCCAGCGGCATGTTCGCCTTGATGTTACTGCAGAATTTCCTTACGTTCCAGGGTCCCATGATCATGCTGCAATGGATTCTGGGACCGAAAGCCGTTGTGATCTTCAGCATCAGCCGAACCATTCTTTCCAGCGCCCGCCAGATGCTGAGTAACTTGACGCTGGCCATCGCTCCGGAGATTACATTCAGCTTCGCGGATCGCAACATGAAGAAGATGCTGCATATCTTTCATTACTCGGAGAAGGTCGTTTTCGGAGTGATTCCAGTTGCGAATCTAGGCGCTGTTCTTTTTTCCCCGATCCTGCTGCAACTCTGGCTGCACAAGCCTTTCCTCTACGACCCGTATACCTATGGCCTCATGGCGCTGATTTCCGCCGCGATGAGTATGCGGGAACACAAGCAGTTCTATCAGTTTGCGACGAATCGGCATAAGCGAATGTCAATCATCGTGTTCCTCAGTAACATCGTGATGATTATCGTGAGCATCCCCATGACTATGAAGTTCGGCCTTCTTGGATTCATGTATGTTTGGCTGCTCTCGGAAGTGGCTCAGATGGGACTTATCTATTATGAAAACAAGAGGCTGTTCAACAACGATCCCTCGATTAATTTGTTTCCGGTGCTCAAACTCTGGCTGGTACTGCTGGTGTCGCTTCCGATATGTCTTGGACTTGTTCATTTCGCCCAACAACGCTCCTTGATCGTTGTCGGAGCGGTTGCAGTGGCCGGAGTAGCGATGCTTTGCGTCGAGTCGTATTTCGTCTTTGGGCTGAAGGACGTTTGGGACGAATTCCAGCAGAAAAGACAACCCAGGGCCTTGGTTTAAAAGGAAGCGGAGCCTCAGCGCACTGCAGGCGGCCGCTCACGCTTGGTGTGGAAGTTACCAAGGGGAATGTACGGGGTTGAAACCCGTACATTCCATGCTTGACCCCGTATGCTTCATGCGGATGTCCGTTTGATTCAAACTGGCCAATTACTCAATTACTCAAGAGTTATAGATGCAGAAAGCGATCCGCGCCGTAGACCAGTCCAAGCGTGATAACTGCAATGAAGACCTCGCCGATGGCTCCTACCGCAAAGGGCCGCCAGCCTTGTTTTCCAAGTTCGCTGAGGTTGGTGCGCAGGCCTACTCCCGCGAAAGTAAGCAGGAACGCCCAGCGGGATAAGTTGGCGAGGCTTGTCAATTGGGGTTTCGTGAAAATCCCAAACGCAGGCGTGGCGAGCAGCGAGATCAGCAGAAATCCGAGAACGAATTTGGGAAATTTACGCCAAAGGAATTCTGCCTTGTTTCCGATCGCCTGTGCCTGGCCGCGGGACGCCCAATAGATTGCATACGCGAGCACCACAAACCCGATGAGCGCATTGCGGGTTGTCTTGGCCAGAACCGCTACCTTGCCGGCAGCGTCGGAATAGAGCGCGCCGGCGGCAGTGGCTTCCGCGGTGTTGTCCACGGCGAGGCCGGCCCACAGACCATAGGCTTTGTCGCTTAAATGGAGCGAGTGGCCGATAAGCGGAAACGTAAACAACGAGAGTGCGCCCAGCGCAAGGATAGCGGCAATGGCATACGAGGCATCTTCATCGTCCGCGTCGATGGATGGTTTGGCGGCAATAATGGCGGATACTCCGCAGATGGCCGAGCCGATGGCAAGGAGGGAAGTGAGCTTGGGCCGGAGTTTGAATGTGCGCCCGAGCAGGTGCATGAAGGTGAGCGAAAGCGTGAGCGCGACGGCGACCAGCGCCAGGGAAATGCCGCCGAGATGGAGAACATCCCCTAGCAAAAAGCGCGACCCAAGCAGGACGATGCCGGCCTTGAGCCAGAATTCGTAAGTGGCGACACCGGCCTGAAAAATGCGCGGGATGCCGATGGTGTTGGCAATGATGAGCCCGATGACGATGGCCCAGAGCACGTATTCAATATTGGGGAAGGTAATGTGATGGGACTTGGTGTAGGTGGCGATGGATTGCTCGATGAACTTTCCGGCGAACCCCACGGCGGCCAGCAGCAGCAGGCCTGGAATGAGTTCGACGGCGCGACGGGCCAGGCCCGTGGAACTGCGTGTTGCGATGGCGGCAGTGGCCATTTCGTTCTCCTTGCGTGGTTCAGAAGCCGTTGAATCGAAGCGCAGGTATCACCCCGCGGCAGCTTGTAACTCAGATCGGATAACTAGTAACTCGGACCAGATAGCCAGTAACTCATATCTGATAACTTGTAACTCGGATCGCGCAACAAACTTGCCGTCGGTCTTTGCCGATTCGTGCAATCCGGATTGCGGTTACCATTTGACCGGCGGAATCAGGTTGAGACGCACCAGCAAAGCAAGCGCCAGCGCGAGCGCGACGGCGTAGATGTCAAGCGAGATTCCGAGCCGGGGCGCAGATTTGGTCTTGGACATGTTGCATCTCCTAACGGGTATATTGATTCTCAGGCGGTAACCGGAACGCCGTTCGCTGTCAGGCGGTTGGCGGCAGCTATCTCTCGTACTGCCCAGCCGGCGATGATCAAACTCGGCGCCAGAGTCGGCTCGGCGTCGCCGAGGGCGGCGAGGGTGGTACATCGGACCTGCTGGCCTGGCTGAGCGGCGTGGGAGACGACCGCGCATGGCAAGTCGGGCGGCAGGCCTTGCTGCAGCCATTCCTGCGCAAGCAGATGCAGGTCGCGGCCGGGCATGTAGACCACTCGGGTTGCGTCTTCCAGTTCCGGCAACGGCGACTGGTTGTGCGAACTCGCGTGATGGCCGGTTGAGAAAATCACATTCGACGCGCTGTTACGGTCGGTAAGGGAGCAACCAATGGCTGCGGCTGCGGCCAGGGCCGCGGTGACTCCGGGGACGACCTCGAAAGATACGCCTGCTTCCCTCAATGCTGCCATCTCTTCGGCTGCGCGTCCGAAGATGAGCGGGTCGCCGCTCTTGAGGCGTACCACGCTGCGAAACGCGCGGGCGCCTTCGACCATGAGCGCGTTGATCTCATCTTGCGATATAGTCTTTGTGCCGCAGCGTTTGCCCACGTTGACAATTTCGGCGCTGGGCGAGGCGAGCGAGAGAATCGCCTGCGGAATGAGATCGTCATGGAGAATCACGTCGGCCATCTGGATGAGGCGCAGCGCTTTGACTGTGAGCAGATCGGGGTCGCCGGGACCTGCGCCGACGAGGTAGACCGTGCCGTTGGAAATGGCAGCTGTTGGGGTCGATGCGGATGGATTCAGTTGGGCCATTTGGCGCGATGGGCAGGATTCAGACTCGCATACATTGCGCTTGGCCAAACGATGCAGCAGGGACTTGCGTGCCTCGCTGTTGGGATGCACTTCAAGAACCTCGCGCCTGAGCTGGCCAAGATTCTGAAGCCACGGGCCAAGGTCATCCGGGAGTTGGTCGTCGATTTCGTGGCGCAGCCGCTGGGCAACAGCGGGGCTCTGGCCGGCAGTCGAGATCGCAATCTGCAAGTCGCCGCGGCTGACCACCGAGCCGAAGAAAAAATCGCAATTGGGAATGTCGTCGACGCTGTTGCACAGGATGTTACGCTCGACCGACGCCCGATAGACGGCTGTGTTCACATCCGGCGAATCGGTGGCGGCGATAGCCAGGAAGTTGCCGTCGAGGTCCGCAGGCTCAAACGCGCGCTGAACCCATTCGAGCTTGCCTTCATTGGCCAACTGCCTTACTTCAGGACGCGCTTCAGGAGCAACGACGCGCAGTTGAAGGCCGGTCTTGAGCAAGCTTCCAATCTTGTCCAACGCAACGTTGCCTGCGCCCACCAGCAGGCAGCGCCGACCGCGGAGCTTGAGAAAGATCGGCAGCATGCTCACGGACTGTTCCTGTTGACTCGTCAATCGGCTACTCCGTGCGGCACCCGGCCGGTTGGGACATCGCGCTCAACCGGGGCGAGAACTTCGCCGGCGAGGTAGGCGCGGAGTTCGTCGTTGGGGTAGCGGCTGAACCAGGCGCGCAGGTTCTCCCCGGGCTGCCGGTCGGCCAGGTAATGGCGGAGCAGGCGTTCAATGGCGTCCGGCACCAGCGGAGCAGGGCAGCGATAGCCGACCGGGCGAGCGATTGCCGCGTTCAGCCCCACCGCTCCTCCAAGGCAGAAGTAGAAAGCGTCTGTGAGCTGCCCGTTGTGCTTGATCTTCTTGCCTTCAATGCCGATGTCGGCGACCCAATGCTGGCCGCAACTATTGGGGCAGCCGGTTACGTTGAGCTTCAGTTGCTGATCGAATCCCGGCAGGCGCTCTTCAAGCTCGTCGACAAGCCAACGCGTAAAGGCCTTGGTCTCACTGATGGCAAGCTTGCAAAACTCCGTGCCTGTGCAGGCTATGGCGCCGCGCCAGAAACTTGACCCTTCCACATGGAGCCCCAGCGGCCCAAGCTCCTGCACCAATTCCAGAGCCTTGCTGTTGGGGATATCGATAAAAATCAGATTCTGGGAGACCGTGGTCCTGAGTGAACCGCTCCCGAAACGTTCGGCAAGGTCGGCGGCGGCCTCCAACTGTTCTCCGGTCAGCCGGCCGCGGAGGACCGAAGCGCCGACATAGCTGTCGCCGGGCTGGCGCTGCGGATGGACGCCGACGTGATCGCGAAAGACGTCGTCGGGGATCTGCTCAGCCACGCCTGGCAGGAGGGTGAAGTCAAGCCTGGATTGGAGTTCGGCCAGGAAGCTCTCGGCCGTCCAACCTTCCCTGAGGAACAGATGTTTGAGGCGGGCGCGGTCGCGGCTTTCGCGCAGGCCCTGCTGGTCGCGAAAGATCTCAACTACAGCGCGAACAACCCGGACGGCCTGATGCGGCAGAATAAAGGCGTCGAGACGAACCGCGAGATGCGGGTCCGTGGACAGACCGCCTCCGACGCGCATCGTGTAGCCGACTTCGCCTTCGTGTTTTACCGCCGTGAGGCCAATGTCGTTGATCTCCGGGTTGGAGCACCAGGACTCGCAACCGGTGATGGAGATTTTGAACTTCCGGGGCAGGTTGAAGAATTCCGAATTCCCGTTCAGCAGATGTGCGACTTCGATGGCCAGCCCAGAGGCGTCAATGATCTCATCGCCCGCGACGCCGGCCAGTGGGCAGCCGGTCACGTTGCGCACCACGTCGCCGCAGGCCCCGGCCGGCGACAGTCCCACGGCGTTGAGCGCGTCCACCACCTCTGGGAGCGACTCGATGGTGAGCCAATGAAGCTGTATGGCCTGTCGGACGGTGATGTCGGCGAGGTTGCGCGCGTATTTGCGCGCGAGGTCGCCAATGACGCGAAGCTGGCTGGAGGAGAGGATGCCGTTGGGGATGGCGATGCGCATCATGAAGAACTCGGTTGCGAGTCCCTCGCCCCCTTTGCCGCCTGTTGCGCCAACGCCATCGCCTTGTGTGTAGATACCCCACCATTTGAAGTAGTAAGAGGCCCACTCGGGAACTACGCTCGAGCGGCCCTCGCGCGCAAAGGCTCGAACCTCGTCAAAGGCCTTCCACGGATCCTTTTCGCGCTTGAGGCGTTCGGCACGCTGGGCCTTTGTCTCTTTTTCCTGGGCAGCTTGAGTCATTTTTTCCTTTTCGGCAGAAACAGAAAACCCGCGGCAGCATGGCTGCGTCGCGGGCGTTTGGGAACCTTGAACTTCGATCGGTTTATTGGACCCAGGTCACCTGCGCGCGCAAAGCAGAGTACAGCAGCGACAACAGGGTATACCGGTCATTCAAGAATGATAGACGGCGCTTGAACGAAATGCAAATTGAACGGGCCCGCATTTCGGCGCGAAGCAGTAGCCATCCGATGCGTGGCTGCTGGTAATCTGTCTTTGTGACCGAATCCACACCAACCCTTCTGGACTGGAAGCCGCCACCAAGGCCCGGTCCGGTCACTCTGCGGGGCCGCAACGTAACCCTTGAGCCCTTGAACGCCGAGCGCCACGCTGCGTCCCTGTGGGAAGCCGTGCGCGGCCACGACGAGCTATGGGCCTGGCTGGCGGCAGGACCATACGCGAACGAGACTGCGATGATGGAAGCACTCGAGCGCTGGCGTCAGGCTGAGAGTGCCGTGCTGCTGGCTATCGTGCCGGCGGAGACGGAAGATCCGGGTTCCCGGCGGACGGGACATGGTCTGCCGGGTGGCCGCGCGGCAGGATGGGCCAGCTACATGCGCATCAAGCCGGCGCACGGGGTCATCGAAGTGGGCAACGTTCTGTTTTCGCCGTCCCTGCAGCAAACCGCCGCCGCCACCGAGGCCATGTACCTGATGGCCAGCCACGTATTCGACCACCTGGGCTACCGCCGCTACGAGTGGAAGTGCAACGCGCTGAATCTTCCCAGCCGGCGCGCCGCCCTGCGCCTCGGGTTCACCTTCGAAGGCATCTTCCGCCAGCACATGGTGGTAAGAGGCCAAAGCCGCGACTCCGCGTGGTTCGCCATGCTGGACCACGAATGGCCGGCGCGCAAGCGGGCGTTCGAAGCTTGGCTGGAGCCTGAAAACTTCGATGAGGATGGCCGGCAGATCAACCCGCTCAGTTGCCCGAAGATCCCTGCCCGATAAGCTGCTTGAGCTGCGAGAAATCGTAACTCACACCGAATTGTCCGCCAAGCTTGCTTTTATCCAGCAGGTCGGTCTTGTTCGACCACTTGGCTGCCACTGGGATTTGCGCGCCACCAACGTGAATCGTGATCTTCGCCTGGACAACGCCGAGCCAACCTTGCGTTCCAGACAAAAACACCTGCGCGTTTGCGGGCAGTGTCACGCTGCTGGGCACGCTCGATGAGGTAATGCTCAAAACCGACGGCTTGCTTTGGTATTGCCCGTAGCCGGCCAAACTGAAACTCGGCGAGGACGAACCGGCGCCCAGGCTTTTGTCGAGTTCACCCGACATTTGTGCGTCCTTCAAGCGGCCATACTGCGCACCGGTGGGAACGCTTCCATACAGCGAAAAAGCTCCATTCGCCGTCCATGTCGAACCCGCATTCCTGCTTACATTTCCGTTCCCGACAAACCGGAAGTCATGTGTTTCCGGCATGCCAACAGGCTTGTTGAAAACATACTGCGCTGAAGCATCCCATCCTGAAAGCTCATTCTTCAGGCTTTTCTGAAACGATGCGATGTCTGCTTCGAGCGCCTGGTTATAGGCCGTCCAATTCGCATCGAGGGTCGAGCCGGCCTGATTCGCCGAGGCAACTGCAGCGTCGAAACAGCCGTCAAATTTCGCTATGAACTGCTCCAACCGCTCATCTTTTGGACTGGAGGACGACGCCAGCGTTTCATACGACCCAGCTGCGCAGCCGCTTGCCGGATTATAGGAGGCAAAGTCCTGCACAAAGACAGCCCGCGCCTTATCTGCAACGGGAGACAGTTTCGCATCCGGCTTGATAAACAGGTTCCGTAGCTTGTTCTTTTCGAGATACTTTTGGATATACCGCTGCGACAGCTTGTTATTGAACTCGTAGTTCACGGTCAGCGACGACAGCTTGGTGGCACTGGAATTAAACAGAACACTCGTCGTGTTCACTGTCGAAGATGTCGCCGATCCTGTCGTGGGCACATTCACGGTGCTGTTCGTGCTGGTTGCAAGACCCGCGGAAACTGCGAAGCTTTCGAGGAATGGATACTTCTTCGGCAGGTAGCCCAACTCCGGTGTCCCCAGAAACGCTTCACGGAACAGATTCCCGGGATTGGCCTCCAGCGTAATCGTGTTCCCGCTCTGGCTCTGCGTCAGCGCGCCCGACTCAACCGCCACGGCGACCAGATTGGTGGCAATCGATTTCGCAACCAGGCTGGTTGATCCGCTATCCGTGGCCGGTGCGCTCACCTGCTTTGTCAGCATATTATTCACGGCGGCCTTCTGATCGGCCTCGCTGACCTGATTGTGCGTCTTGTAGATGGAATACGCGTTGGCCAGTGCTGCGGCGTCGACATTCAAATTAACGAGCTGCGTCAGTGCGGCATGCGAAGTATCGCGCCCTGAAACAAGCACCGCGAACTCATGGCAGTACTCGTAGGCAGGCTCGTAGACCGCCTTCGATTTGCAGTCTTTCTCAAGTTTGGACTGCGCCTCTTGCGCCGAGGCAGCGCCGGCATTTGAAGGGGCGCCGGGGACGGCTGCGGCGCGCGCAGCCGGAGAGGTTTGCGCGTCCAAGGCAGGAGGAGCCAAAGGCAACAAAGCGAGCAGAACAAGGGCCGATTTCATTGTTAGCTCCCCTGTCCAATGATCTTGATTGTGGTGCTGTACGGATCCTGTTGAGGGTCTGGATCGTTCACGGTCGCAAGCGTTTGCGTTGTCCCATCGGTTCCCACCTCGACGACTGTCCAGATGATCGGCGGAACCGCCCTTGGCGCCATCGAAACCGAGAGTGCGTTGCGCCCTGCCACCACGTTGAAGCTGGCCTTATCTCCTGTTGATGCGACAGTTGTTCCGCCAGGGTAAAAGACGTCTGCGATTGTGATCGAAATGGTTGTATTTTGTGGAATTACCTGGATCTTCGCTTGTTTCCCGGTTGTTCCTTGCCAATTGATCACTTCCGCCGGTGAAAGGGTGAAATTGCTGGTAGCCAAAGATAACCTCCTCAGTTGATGCTGAGTTCTGAAGTCAACGTCTCGCCATCTCGCCGTTTTCCGAGGCGACGCACTGACGCACAAATCAAACGTGCCTGTGTCTTCGTGGAGATTGCCTATTGGCTTTTCCAGAAACCCAGGGAAGGGACTTGTCCGGCGAATCAGGGAATGTTCGGAGCCTAGCTGACGATCGCGAAGGTGTAAAGCTCCAAATCCGCTTTGCTTATCCATCGATACAATTACGAAGGTCTATTCGATTCTATGGACTAAAGTAATCTCCATTGCTTGCTCCGCGGCTTCCGCCAGGTTGCGCAAAAAAAACGTCGCCCGTTTCCAGGCGACATTTTCTTCAATTCTTTGAAGACAGAAATCAGTTGCTATCCCTTGGACTCAATCCTCATGCCGTAGAACGATTTGTGCACGAAGAACACTGACACCAGGAAGAACGCAACTGCCAGTATGTGCGTGAGCAGCGGATTACTCGAACTGAGCGTGACTGCTAGCTCGACGGCAAGTAATCCGAACAGCGTCGTGAACTTGATAACCGGATTCATTGCCACCGACGAGGTATCTTTGAACGGATCGCCGACAGTGTCTCCAATTACGGTTGCGTCGTGCAGAGGTGTGCCTTTCTGTTTCATGTCCACCTCTACGATTTTCTTGGCATTGTCCCAGGCCCCGCCGGCATTGGCCATGAAGATGGCCTCATACAGACCGAAGATCGCAATCGAGAACAGGTAGCCGATAAACAGGAACGGCTCCATGAACGCGAACGCAAGGGTCGAGAAGAAGACGGCAAGGAAGATGTTGAACATACCCTTCTGCGCGTACTTTGTGCAGATTTCAACAACCTTCTTGCTGTCCGCCACGGATGCTTTTTCCGCGCCTTCGAGGTGGATGTTTGCCTTGATGAACTCAACCGCGCGGTAAGCGCCTGTCGAGACAGCCTGTGTTGAAGCGCCCGCGAACCAGAAGATCACCGCTCCACCGCAGATGAGCCCGAGCATAAAGGGCGCGTGCAGCAGGGAGAGCTTATAGACGTTCTCTGTAAGTCCATGAGTGAGCGCCATGATGATGGAAAAGGTCATGGTGGTTGCGCCGACGACGGCAGTACCGATGAGTACCGGCTTTGCCGTAGCCTTGAAAGTGTTGCCGGCTCCGTCGTTGGCTTCAAGCAGATGTTTTGCGCGTTCGAACTTTGCGACGATGCCGAAGTCCTTCTTCAACTCAGCCTCAATGTTTGGAACGTCTTCAATCAACGACAGCTCATACACGGATTGAGCATTGTCGGTAACCGGGCCGTACGAATCGACGGCGATGGTGACCGGGCCCATACCGAGGAAGCCGAAGGCGACGAGGCCAAAGGCGAAGACGGCTGGAGCCAGCATCATGCCCGCGGGATTGTTCTGCGAGTCCGGAATGCCGAGGCTGAAGTAGTAGCCGAGTCCCATGAGGGAGACCATGCTCAGTCCCAGCCAGTAAGCTGAGAAATTGCCGGCCACGAATCCCGACAGGATTCCAAGGGATGCGCCGCCTTCCTGCGCGGATTTAACGACTTCCTTGACGTGGGTGGACTTGGTTGAAGTGAATACCTTGACCAGTTCGGGAATGAGCGCGCCCGCCAGGGTTCCGCAGGAGATGATGGAGGCCAGCTTCCACCAGAGGGTTCCGTCACCCAGGGTGGGGAGCATGGCCCATGAGACGACATATGTGAGCGCGATGGAGACGATGGACGTGATCCACACCAACGAGGTCAGTGGCGCCTCGAAGTCCATTTCGTCGGCGTCTTTGTACTTGGCGCTGGCGATGGCGGTGTTGAGGAAGTACGCGCCCGCGCTTGAAA
>Ga0302319_10021369_pt1 | contig 11661 bp, 14 predicted proteins | sample Bog_T0_2_FD_203319 | JGI IMG/M metagenome (GOLD analysis project Ga0302319, IMG submission 203319) | Peat permafrost microbial communities from Stordalen Mire near Abisko, Sweden - Bog_T0_2 | ecosystem: Environmental > Terrestrial > Soil > Wetlands > Peat | place: Sweden: Abisko, Stordalen Mire...
GCATTGCAGTTGGGATTTCGGCAATCAAGTAGCAGTAGATCAAGCGCTTACACAATTCGAAAGTGCCTCGCTTCGCACCCCAACTGCATGGTTACGGCTTAGGCGCATCGGTCTTACTCCGCTCGGCTGGCGAGGCTGGAAAAAACGGGGTTGACAACCTTGGCGCAAAACATATCGTACGATGCAATTTACGAAAACACTTAAGATATACCTGGAGGAACCGATATGAAAACTGACTGGGAATTTGAAAAGCGCGGGGATCATGGACGGGGCTGCGGGGGAAGGCCGGGGTTTTTGCGGCGATTTGGCGGATTTGGGATGTTTGGCGGGTTCGCCGGAGGCGGGCACGGGTTTCGCGCGGCGCGGATGCTGGGGTCGAATGATTTGCAATTGATCATCCTGGCGCTGCTGAATGAGAAACCGCGACATGGGTATGAGATCATCAAGGCGCTGGAGGAACACTCGAGCGGGATCTATACGCCGAGCCCGGGGGTGGTGTATCCGGCGCTGACCTACCTGGAGGAGATGCAATACGCGGTCTCCGAGGCCGGGGGGAACAAGAAGCTGTACTCGATCACGGATACGGGGAAGGAGCAGCTCGCGAAGAACCGGGAAACGGCGGACGAGATGCTGGAGCAACTTTCGCGTTTCGGCCGGAAGATGGCGCGGGTGCGAAAGCACTTTGCGGAGGAGGAGGAGGAGAACGAGTTTGACGAGTCTGACTCGCGCACGGGTGCGAAGGCGGAGTGGCGGAAGATGAAATCGGAGTTCCGGGAGCTGAAGGAGGAATTGAAGGATGCGCTGTGGGAGAAGATCGATGCGCCGACGGAGGAGAAGAAACGGATCCTGGAAATCCTGAGAAACGCGCTGGCGGAGATTCGCAAAAAGTGACTCCGGGCAAGGTGATCGTCGCCCATAACCTGGTGAAGACGTTCAAGGACTTTCGGGCCGTGGACGATATTTCATTCGAGGTGGAGGGGGGAAAGATATTCGGGTTTCTCGGGCCGAACGGGGCGGGGAAGACGACGACGATCAAGATGCTGACGACGACATTGCCGCCGACCGCTGGGACGATCCTGCTGGATGGGAATGACCCGCAAAAGGCGCCGCTCGCGGCGCGGCGATCGTTCGGGATCGTGTTCCAGGACCCGAGCCTGGACGGCGAGATGACGGCCGGTGAGAATATGACGCTGCATGCCGTGCTGTACGGGGTGCCGAAGGGGGAGCGGGCGGGGCGGATCGAGGCGGCGTTGAAATTCGTGGGGCTATGGGACCGGAAGGAGAGCTTCGCGAAGACGTTCTCGGGCGGAATGAAGCGGAGACTGGAGATCGCGCGGGCGCTGCTGCACACGCCGCGGATTCTCTTCCTGGACGAGCCGACCTTGGGGCTGGATCCGCAGACGCGCAATCACGTGTGGGAATATATCCAGACGCTGGCGCGCGAGAAGGCGATGACTGTTTTCTTCACCACGCATTACATGGACGAGGCGGACCGGGTGGCGGATGAAATCGCGATTATCGACCGTGGGAAGATCGTGGCGCGCGGGACGCCGGAAGCGCTGAAGGAAAACGCGAATGCGGCGACGCTGGAGGAGGCATTTATCTCGCTGACGGGACACGCGATCCGGGACGAACCGGCTACGGCGCGGGATCGGACGAGGACGATGGGCCGGCTATGGGGGAGATCATGAGCATTATTTACATACTCTGGCTGCGGCAATTGAAACGTTACAGCCGCTCCCGGGCACGAGTGCTGGCATCGCTGGCGCAGCCGCTGCTGTTTCTCTTTGCGATGGGATTTGGATTCGGACCGACTTACCAGAAGGCAGGCAACGGGAGTTACATTCAGTTCCTGGCGCCGGGGATCATGGCTATGGCGATCTTGTTTTCGGCGATGTTTTCCGGGATCGAGATCCTGTGGGACCGGCAGTTCGGGTTCCTGAAGGAGACGCTGGTGGCGCCGGTGGCACGGATCCAGATCGTGCTGGGGCGCACGCTGGGCGGGGCGACGGTGGCGATGATCCAGGGCATGATCGTGTTCTGCTTTTGCCTGATCGCAGGATTTCGGATCCAGCACTATGATCTGCTGCCGGTGGCAGTGGTGTTTATGTTCCTGATCGCGATGTTGTTTACGGCCGTAGGTACGACCGTGGGGTCGCTGGTGGAGGATATGCAGGCGTTCCCGCTGGTGATGAATTTCCTGGTGATGCCGATGTTTTTCTTTTCCGGGGCATTGTTCCCGGTGGCGAACCTGCCGCGGGTGCTGAAGGGAGTGCTGCGGCTGAATCCATTGACTTATGGGGTGGATGGATTGCGAGGGGCGCTATCCCATGGGTTTGTGTTTGGGCTCGGAGCCGATTTAGTGTGCCTGGGCATGGCGACAGCGATGCTGCTGGGGGTTGGGAATTATTTCTTTTCGCGGATTGAGGTTTGAGGGCTGGGGCGGTGGTTTCCGATTTAAGAAATCGCTTTGACGGGGCGGGGGGAAGCTGCATAGGCTCCTTGACGCCTTTGGTGAGGTGGCTGAGAGGTCGAAAGCAACGCTTTGCTAATTCCAAAACCCGGTTTTTCGCCGAAATCGTCCCGACTCCTCAAGCGTAATCGTAAGCAATCACACTTCTTAACGGGAGGCACTTGCAAAAACGTAAGTCTCTTCTCAGGTTCGCTTGAATCCGCCCAAATTTTTCGGGGGACTTACCTCTTTGGCTTACCTTTTTCACGACGCTTTCAGACGGCGTTACTTTCCTCCTGCCGCGATCCGTGGCGCGTCCCGCGCGGTGAATCTGGAGAGGGGGAACCACGTTTCCCCCTCAGACCCCCTCCTCTGGGGGGAACGCTGCACCGCCGCCTTCCAGCAAGGAGGAGTCATCCGCATATGCTCTGGATATCGCAGGAAAGTTGGCGTTTGGCTGACGTGACCGTTCTGCTAAAATAATGAAATGAGAAGGCTCGTATTTTTAGGAAGCGTTTTGTTTTCGTGGATTGTCGCACTGGTTTTCATCGATTGGTGCGCCAACGATGCGATTTTTTTCCAACCGGGGCGTGAGCGGTGGTTTGCCCTCACGGTTAACGGCACATTCTTAATTTCAACGGGCTTATTGTTTTTCAAGTCGCGAGAATCTCGCAGACTTAATCCTAAAAGCACATGGACAATTCTTCTTTGTTTTCTTGCGACTTTAGCCCTCACGCGGGCATGGGCTCCCCTTGTTTCCAGCATCAGTGGGCCGCCTTGGCAAAACAGACAACTCGGAATGCCGGTTTCCAGTAACACCCCGTTTCAGGATAGCCTCTGGGCTTGGGAAAACCCTGACATACGACAAAAATGACACTTGAAACGGTAGTCGACAAAGTGAGCGCCCGGCTCAGAATTCTAACCGTAGCTATACCAAGCCTGATGCCGGGCATTTTTCTAGTCTACGCCTCTCCAGATTGCTCGGGGCCGATTCCCTATCTCACCTTTCCGTTTTTATATCATTTCATCGGCACATGTCCGTTTAGAATCCAAGATCCCGACGGCTTCGGATTGGGGGATGTTTATTACTGGCCGGTTTTAATGGCCCTCGCGATAATAGCTCTAGGCATTTACGGATTTATAACTAACAGCAAACAATCAGCTAATCTTTTTGGGTGCATCCTGATTGTTAGCTGGATTTTGACTTTGGCCAGATTTTATTGGCGTCAACGCTGACTAAAAAATCGCCCTCTTGGATTTCGTTCAAAGTAAGAGGGGAGGCTCAATAGGTTTCTCTATTTTAGCCTTGTACGCCCCAACCATGCCCGACGCGAAATCGTTCGCTTCCGAAATCGCTTTTCGCCCAAACAACAATTTTCCGACAGCCTGAAAAACGTAAAATTTGGATTGCATCATCTTGTCATCCAATGACCCGGAGAAATTCAGAACGTCCTGGCTGTACTCCCAGGAGCCGAGATCATCCCAAACCAGTTCCCCGTTGACTCGAATCTTGTAATCATCCTCCGGCAAAATGACTTCGCGGAGCGCAGGCCCGATGAAGTGCCACCAGTGGGAGCCATAGAGCGCCTTGAAACCGTCATTGTCGCTGATGTTCAACTGCCCAGCAAGCCATGCCTTCTTCCGCCGCAGGATGCGGGAGGAGACGAAGCTGAATTGCGAATGGACGAACCGGACGCCTCCAGACCCCGAACGTACGCCATCGCTCCTACCATCTGTTCTTCTCTCTCGAAAGCTACACCCTGGCAATCGCCACCCGTTCGCGGCCCACAGAGAGACCGTCTGGGAGGCGGACTACCCAGCGGCGCTCGATTTCGTCCACGCAGAAGACAATGGTCGCCGCGCACGGAGGCTGATCGATGGGCTTGTCGAGGAGCAGAAAATCCGATCCCATCTGCGCTATGGGGAGCGAGGAGCCATTCACCAACAACTGCATCGCGACGCGACTGGAACATCCGCTGTGAGCAAAGGAATTAAGCATGGATGAGGAAGAATTGATTGAGAGGGCCGAAGCTTTCGCCAAAAGATACGGATACACAGTTGGTGAACGCCTTGGATTCGGAGTTCACGGTATAGTAATCGTGCTCAATTGCGAGAGCAAAGCTGCGGCGACCGCCTTGAAGGTGCTGGCCTCTGCAGACGCCTATCGGCGGGAGCGCGACACGTATAAAAGGCTCAAGGAAGCACGAATTACGAAGGTGCGCGGCTTCCACGTGCCGCAATTGATTCTATGGGACGATGATCTACTCGCGTTGGAATTGACGGTGGTGACTCCGCCGTTCGCCTTGGATTTTGCCGGGGCCTGGCTCGATTTCCCTCCCCGCTTTTCGAATGAGGTGTGGGAGGATTGGAGTCGGAAAAATGAGGAGCAATTTGGAGACGATTGGGCAGAGGCGCAGGCAATTCTTGGCGAACTTGAAGAGCTGGCGTCTATATGCTAGATCCTTCGCCCAGCAATATCCGCTTCCGGTGAGTGTATATGCCGAACGTCTGTTTTCGGGAAACACGGAGACCGTTTAATTTGCTGACCGGAAATGGCAAATCCACGCGGAGAAATCGCTTTGACGGGGCGGGGGAAGCTGCATAGGCTCCCTGACGCCTTTGGTGAGGTGGCTGAGAGGTCGAAAGCAACGCTTTGCTAAAGCGTCATACCCCTAAAGGGTATCGAGGGTTCGAATCCCTCCCTCACCGTTGCTTTACAAGTGGCATGGATACAGTCACTTACATGCCAAGGAACCGAATTCAGTCTTTCTCGACGCGATTGTGATGAAGCGCTTATTTTTTGCTCTATGTCTCGTGTTTGCCGGCGGCTGTCCGCGCTCGGAGGCGACTGCCTGGCCTCCCCCGCCGGGACATACGCAGGTGCCGATCCGACCGGGGGAAGCTCGGGATGGAGAGCCAGTGGCTGGGCCTGAGGTGACCTCGACGAACGGGTTAGTGCGAGGGGTCTCGCAGCCGACGATGACGGTCTATTTGCCCACGGGAATGAATACAGGGGCTGCGGCCGTCGTGTTTCCGGGGGAAGGCTGCACGGTTTTGGCAATCGGCCTGAAAGGGACTGAGGTATGCGACTGGCTGACATCCCAGGGGATCACGACTGTGCTGTTGAAATATCGTGTGCAGGGCCCGGGATTCTATCGGAGGCCGGCGCCGTTCCCGAAATCCGGGCCGTACCCGAAATCGCCGATGGCCCTGGAAGATGCGCAGAGGGCCGTGGGGCCAGTGCGGTTTCATGCGGCGGAATGGCATATCGACCCACACAAGATAGGCGTGCTGGGGTTTTCCGCAGGCGGGCACCTGCTGGCGGCGATGCGCACGCATTTTGACAAGCGCTTGTATCCGCCTGTGTACGCGGCTGACAAAGTAAGTTGCCGCCCGGATTTTTGCGGTTGCTCTTTATCCGGGCACTTATGGAACTGGACTTACTCGAGCAATCCCAAGATGGAATTGATTCCGGATATTGCGACCCGTATCTCCCGCGAGACGCCGCCTACATTCCTGTTGCAGGTGGAGAATGACAATGTGGATAATGTAAACCAATCGCTGGTTTATTACATCGCGCTGAAGAACGCCGGGGTTCCCGTGCAGATGCACCTGTATGCGCAGGGCGGCCACGGATTTGGGCTGCGACGCACGAAGCTGCCGATCACGGGGTGGCCCAGTTGGTTGATACGTGGCGGAGGACGATCGGAATGGTTCCGGAGCAAGCAAAGGCGCCCCAATCGAAAGCAGAGAATTGGCAGCGCCGAGGGTCAGGCCGTCAGGCTGGATAAGCGCCAGTGATATATTTCTCGAGTTGATCTATCGCGGAAGTCTGGGCGGAGATGATCCAGTTGACGAGGTCCCCGATCGAAATAATCCCGACGAGGTCGAGGCCATCAAGCACAGGGAGATGGCGCACTTTTCGACTCGTCATTACACGCATGCAATCGACAACGGTGTCCTCGAGGGCAGCCAAGTGGAGGTTTTGCGACATGATGTCCCGCACCGGGGTCTCGCGGGAAGAGCGGCCCTTGAGAATGACCTTTCGTGTATAATCGCGTTCGGAAATGATGCCGACGAGACGATTGCCATCGAGAACGGGGAGCGCGCCTACGTTTTTGTCCGCCATCAACTGGATGGCCTGAAATACCATGGAACCGGGCGCCACCGACCAGACCCCGAACCGTTTGCGGCCCAGGATTTCTCTGACAGTGCCAGGAATCTCCATGACCCAATATCGCACATGCGGGAGATGCCGCAAGTAAAGATAATGAGGGCTATACCCGGCGGCCGACACCCCCGCGTTTGCTTACGAGCAACCGCGCAAGAGAAACACTATCAGCAATATGGGGGCGGGGACACCGAGTAACCAGAAAAACAGATACCCAAGGCCGCTTCCTTTTTCTGATTTGTGATGTTCGAGAATTTTCATTGGCATATCGACCTCACTCACGCTTCGGAGTTACGAGAGGATACGGATGGGTGAACCGGATACGCGGGTTGCAATCGAGCTGATGTAAGAGGGGGAATGCTGTGATGCTTAGGTTGGAATCGGGGTATAACCTGAGACCGAGCAGCCCCGTGACGGCAACCCGCGCGGCTCCCCACTGCTCAAGGCGGAGGGGTTTTCCCCTCCTAAAAAGTGCCAAGCGGCGAGGCTAGTGTTATGTCCCTGAAAAACGTGGAATCATTCTGCCGTCCCTGCGGGACTTTGTCATGGTCGTTGCGGGGTTCCCGGGGTTAAAACCCCGGGCTATTGTCTGGCCGTTTGACTTGGCTTTCCGCCTCGCCCTCCGGGTCCCGCATTCACGGGATTGATTCGGCCCGCCGGCCTCACCCTTCGGGTCCCGCATTCGCGGTGTCGTCTCGTTCCACTCGGCTGTCTCGCTGCCGCTCGGCTCTGCGGGACTCAGGGGGTTCGCCCCTCAAGAAGTGCCGGAAATATCCCAGGAATCTCAGGGACACGACACTAGGCGAGGCCGAAGCGGGCGAGTTCCGCGACGGCTGCCTCGGGGGAATCCGAGGCGTGGACGGCATTTGCCATGACGTCAGTGCCAAAGTCCGCGCGGATGGTGCCGGGATCGGCCTTGGCGGGATTGGTGGGGCCGGCCAGGGTGCGGACGGCGGTGACGGCGCTGGGGCCGGTGACGGCGAGGGCGACGACGGGCGAGGATTGCATGAAGGCCTGGACTTCCGGGTAGAAGGGCTTGCTGAGTAAATGGCCGTAATGCTGGGCGAGGGTGTCGCTCTGGAGGGAGAGCATGCGGCAATTGGTAATTTCGAGCCCAGCCTTCTCAAAACGGGCGATGATTTCGCCGATCTTGTGAGCAAGCATCGCGTCGGGTTTGATGAGAACGCAGGTGGTTTCCATGGATGGCTGAGCAAATAGGCGAGAAGTGCGGCGGGCACAAGGCGATTGCGCGCTGGAGGTAAAAACAGGGCGGCTGCGCGCCGGGTGCGGGGCGCGCGGCTAAGGTTTTGGCTTTGGCTTGCGAGTGGAGGGTTTCCGTGGGGCAGGGCGCGGGGCGGCCGTTTTCTGCTTCAACTGGAGGCTGTGCGCATTCACGATTGCGGCGATAAGGCCCGGGAAGCGCTCATCGACCTCCGCGCAACGGGTGGTATTGTGCATTTCCACGCCCCGGCGCTCGCTGCGGATGAGTCCAGCCTCCCTGAGGGCGCGGAAGTGCTGGGAGAGGGTGGACTTCGGGATGGCGCGCTCGCTGACCTGCAGGAAATTCGAGCATATGCGGGAGCAGCTGGAACGAACGATCTGTGCGAAGATGGCGACGCGGACGGGGTCGGAAAGGGCGTGAAGAATGCCCTCGACGGTGATATCGTCGCGGGCGGGATGGGACAGCGGCCTCATGCGGGAAAGATAGCACGGCTTGACAACCAGTTCAATTGTTCATAAGTTCGGAACTATGGAATAGATTTGCGGTCCCGCGCATCCCGCGCGGCTTCCCTCTTCCACTCCAAATAAAAATCAAAAAGACACACACATGAAACTCACAGGCAAAGTTGCAGTCGTCACGGGGGCATCCAAGGGCATCGGGGCCGCCATCGCAAAATCACTGGCCGCTGAAGGGGCGGCAGTGGTCGTCAATTACGCATCGAGCAAAGCGGGCGCGGAGAGCGTGGTCGCCGCGATCGTCACCGCGGGAGGGAAGGCGGTCGCCGTCGGGGGCGACGTCTCGAAAGCCGCGGAGGCGCAGGGAATCATCGACGCGGCCATCCGGAATTACGGCCACCTCGATATCCTGGTGAATAACTCCGGCGTCTATGGATTCGCCCCGATCGAGGCGATCACCGAGGAGGACTTCCACCGGCATTTCAATATCAACGTCCTGGGGCTGCTACTGACCACGCAGGCCGCAGTGAAACACATGGGCGAGGGGGCCAGCATTATCAATATCAGTTCCGTGGTGACACGGATCACGCCTCCCGGCAGCTCGGTGTACACCGGGACGAAGGGGGCGGTCGACGCCATTACCGGCGTGCTTTCGCGCGAGCTGGGACCGCGAAAGATCCGGGTGAACGCGTTGAATCCCGGGCTGGTGGAAACTGAGGGGACGCAGAACGGGGGCATCGTCGGCTCCGAGATGGAGAAGGCGACCGTCGCGCAGACGCCATTGGGGCGGATAGGGAAACCGGAGGATATCGCCTCGGTCGCCGTGTTCCTGGCCTCGGATGATGCCGCGTGGGTGACTGGGGAGCAGATCCTGGCTGGCGGCGGTCTCCATTAACTAATGAACCGCTGATTAAATGGAAAAGGCATTTAATCAGGGGTTCCTAAGTCCGGGAGTTTTGGTGCTGAATACTTGGGCGCCCCACCCTGAGCGCGGCTTCGGAAGCGCGGAACGGGTGGGGTCCCCCGGTTCATCGGTGAGGATCGTGGGGGCTTTTAAAACGCTCTTTGATACTGCGCGGGCGGCGAGAGTTCCTGCCCCAGGGCGCGAGCGGCATGCAACGGCCAATACGGATCGCGCAGGAACTCGCGTGCGAGAAGCACCATGTCGGCGTCACCGTTGCGCACAATCTGATCCGCCTGCTCGGGGGCGGTGATCATCCCGACTGCCGCGGTCGCCATCTGCGCCTCCGTTTTAACCCGCGCTGCAAACGGCACCTGATAACCGGGGCCGGCCGGAATCGTTGCGTGGCGCAGGTTGCCACCCGAAGAGCAGTCCATCAGGTCCACGTCGAGGGTTCCTAGCTTTCTGGCCAGAGCGACGGAGTCGTCGCAGGTCCAGGCGGCTTCGATCCAGTCGGTGGCGGAGATGCGGACAAAGAGGGGGTACTGCAGGGGCCAGGAGGTGCGAACAGCGGCCACTACCTCACATAAGAGGCGAATTCTGTTCTCAAAGGAGCCACCATAATGGTCTGTGCGGTGGTTGCTGAGGGGGGAGAGGAATTCATGGAGCAGGTAACCGTGCGCAGCGTGGATCTCGACGACCTTTGCGCCCGCTTCCAGGCAACGCCGGGCGGCTTTGGCGAATGCCGTTGCGATTTGGCGGATACCGGCTTCGTCCAATTCGCGGGGGACCTGATAGCCGGAGTCGAAGGGGATGGGGCTCGGTGCGAAGATGGGGTTCCAACCACCGGCTGACTCATCAATCGGGACGCCTCCCTTCCATGGGGCGCTGGTGCTTGCCTTGCGCCCGGCGTGAGCCAGTTGGACGCCGGGAACGGCGCCGTGGGCCTCGACGAAGCGGAATATTCGGGAAAGCATCGGAATGTGTTCATCGCTCCAGATCCCGAGGTCATCCGGGGTGATCCTGCCCTCCGGTACCACTGCGGCGGCCTCTGTCAACACAAGGGCCGCTCCCCCGACGGCTCGGCTGCCGAGATGGACGAGGTGCCAGTCGTTGGCGAAGCCGTCGCTGCTGGAGTACTCGCACATGGGCGAGACGGCGATCCTGTTGCGAAAGGAGATGTCGCGGATTTTGAGCGGGGTGAACAAATGGGCAGGAGTAACAGTTTCCATGAAGAGAGGTAGTCGGCTTTAATCGCATGTCACCGGCACGGCACGTTGACTTCATTGACAGGATGCGTTGAAAGGGTTCGGGTCTGCGGGGAAATGCTGCATCGATCAGCCGCTTGGTGATACGATGGGGATGCATAAGTATTAAGGCTTGCTTCTACTGCGTCGATATTGTCCGATCCCCCGCAATGCCAACATCACTATCCTTCTGGGACCATCCCATCGAAACCATCGAAAAAGCTCTTAGCCTGCGTAAACAGATTGAGGCACTCAAGAAAACTGTAGCCAATATTCTCGGGGGCGGAGAGTCGGGAACCGTGAAGGTTGCCAAACGGAGAGGCAGGCCGCCCAAGGCCGCTTCCGCTCCTTCCGTCACCGCCCAGGTGGATGGACGTAAAGCCAAGCGGTCGCCCGCCACAATCGCCAAGATGAAAGCAGCCGCGAAGGCCAGGTGGGCGAAAAAGAAGGGCGTATCACCCGCTCCGGCGGAAACTGCCGCGAAGGCACCCAAAAAGAAGAGGACGATGAGCCCTGAAGGGCGTGCCAGGATCGCTGCGGCGCAACGCGCCAGGTGGGCCAAGGCCAAGGGGTAACTTCCCCCCTCGCTATCGCAGTTGCTGGTCGATCCAGCCGGAGTCGAAACCGCATATCCGCCCGCCCTTGATTACGATCAATGGGATGGCGGCACCCATGTATTGGTTGGACTCCAACGAGCCCTGATACGAGTGCTCGACATCGAAATACCGGTAAGAAGCGCCCATCGATTCCGGGTGCTCTTCTGCCGCCTTGCACTCGGGACACCACGAAGCGCGGTATATGGTTATGCTCGATCCTGGGAGTGAAGCGTGCGGCGCCCCAAATTCGGCCAGCTTTCCAGGCATCGATTGCCCGTTCCTCTTTCAACACACCGAATTGCGCTTGGTAAGCACCTATTGCGCGAAGAGTCCCCCGCCGCTACTCAGCAGGGCAGAAGCGTGCATGGAGAATGAATAGGGGCCCTGGGCAGAACCGGGGGCGGCCCCTAAAGCGGTGTCGGTGAATGCACTCAATGGGGGAAAACAATTTGAGAGCATCCGTGGTGACGGCAGCCAACGCATAACCCGCAACAAACCCCGCCCCTACCCAATAGGAACTCAGCAACAGATCACAACAATTATGAATAACACAGATATTGGAACGGGATCACTCCCAGCAAAAACATCGAGGCGTCAGGCTTTGAAAAGTTTGGGCC
>Ga0302319_10021370_pt1 | contig 11661 bp, 12 predicted proteins | sample Bog_T0_2_FD_203319 | JGI IMG/M metagenome (GOLD analysis project Ga0302319, IMG submission 203319) | Peat permafrost microbial communities from Stordalen Mire near Abisko, Sweden - Bog_T0_2 | ecosystem: Environmental > Terrestrial > Soil > Wetlands > Peat | place: Sweden: Abisko, Stordalen Mire...
ATGGTGGTCGCGCGGGCGTATCGCCGCGCCGGCTCCTCATCCCGGCAGGAAGAGCTGCCATTGAGCAACCCCCAACTCGCTCCTCCGCAGGTCGCGCCATAGGCAGCCATGGCCCAGCCGTAGGTGTAGGCGCTCGCAATCATCGGGGCTCGTGCTCGCAAACAGAGCCGATTCCTGCTCGGATTAGCTGACAATGGGCTGAGCGGCGTGCTCACATTATCTGCCACTGTGCTCGCCATCATCGCCCCCTGCTCGCCAACGGAGGAACGTGCTCACAATCCGTGCCAATGAGCGAAGCTGTCCGGCTCACACCGGCACGCCTGCGACGCGAAGTTGCTCCGTGAACTCGCGGGCGCGGTCGCCGGCGAGGGTGCCGGCGAGAAAGTCGCGCACTTCGGCGGGCTTCGCGTTGAGCAGCACGGTCAGCGCGGGCGCGTCGTAGCCGTTGCGGGTCAGCGTCGGTTCGAGTTCGTCGATCGCACGCGATAGCACCTGCTCGACGACTTCGACGGACACCCGCTTCTCGCCGAGACGAAAGGCGTGCTCAAAGGCCAGCGTCAGGTGCATCTCGATCTGCAGCGCCGTACGCAGCCGCTCGGCGAGCAGATCGATCGCGTCCGCATCCATGAGGTCCGCCGGCTTGACGCCGTCCCGCGCACAGGTTTTCAGGAGCCAACTGATGAACTCGCGACGATTGCCGGACACGCCCTCGAATTCGAAGGTAGTGGTGCGATAGCCGATCTCCTCCATCTGCGGCCGGCGAAGATCGTTGCGCAGCTTTGTGTGCCCGATCAGCAGAACCGATAAGATCACGCCGGCGCCCGCGGCCATTTCCATCAGTCGCTTGAAGCCGGTCAGCGTCTTGTGGTGCAGCTCGTGGGCCTCGTCGACGATCAGCACGACGGGATGTTTGCTCTTGCGCATTAGGTCGCGGAGTTCGCGCTCACGCCGCTCCGGTTGCTTGGGGATTTTGACCTGGGCGCGATCGCCGGGCGTGAGATCGTAAAACATGGCCTCGATGAGCGACGGCAGCGAGGTACGCCGCTTATCGACCGCCAGCGACTTCGTGACCGCAACTTTGTTGGCGCGCGCAAGCTCTTCCTCGATGCGGGTCAGAAGATGCGTCTTGCCGGAGCCGACCAGTCCGGCGACGACGACCAGCCTGCCCGTCTGCACGACGGCGCACACCTCGCGCACCAGCGCTCGTTGATGCTCGGTCTCATAGTTACCGACGCGATGGAACGGCCGTGTCAATCCAAAGTGCGCCTGTACGTCGGCGAGCATCAGCCTCTCCCTGGTTTCCTGAAATGCTCGCGCACACGCGCGGCGACGGTTTCTCGATCGAGGGTTTCCGCCAGCAGCGCGTCGATGAACGCGCGGTCGGCCTCGGGCAGGCTGCCGAGAGGTCTCGATAGCTGGACGGAGATCGCCAACCTGGCTGCCAGCGAAGTCGGGAACACGATGTCGGCCGCCGGCTCGGGGAAAGGCGTGCGCGGCACCTGAACGGACCCAGCGCCCGGAGGCAGGGACGGCAAGGGCCTGTCTCCGCCGGTCACCGCGGCGCGTGGCAGCCCCAGTTGGTCGGCGAGTTGCACGACCTTGTCGATGCGCTCCTCGGCCCGGCTCTTCTGGTACTTGCGATAGCGATAGAGTGGGATCGCGCCGCGCGAAGGCTGGTATGGCCCGAAGCGCTTGCCCTCAAACTCGACGAACAGCTCCTGGTCGAAGAGCCCCCACCAGAGCGTCACCGTCTCACCGGCGAGCTCGGGTTCGACCTCGTACGACGCGCCCTCGACCGAGACCGTCGCGTCGCCGGCGACGTCGCGACGCTCAGGTTCACGCGCGAAGGCACAGAACCGCTCCCAGGAGCACATCTCCCGCACACCGCTTGGCGGCAGGTGCTTCAACCAGTCCTCGATCCGGCTGTGCGGCTCGCTGCGATGATCGCCATTGTTGTAGGTGATGAGCGCGCGGCGCATCCAGAGGTTCGCCTCTGCCTCGTCCTTCGGTTTGTGGAAGTGGTAGAGCGTCTCGTGCACTTCCTTGATGGTACGGAACGGCCGTTCGACCTTACCCTTCGCCCGGGCGGGGGTGCGACGCTCGGCCTCCGACGGCGGCATGTGGGTGAGCACGCGCACGCCGAGACTGCCCATCACCGACTGGAATACCTTCGAACGGCTGACCGGACCGTTGTCCATGTAGATCGTGTTGGGAATCCCTTGGAACGGCAGCTCGGCCTCGGGCTTGGGTGCCATGGCATTGAACAGGAAACGCAGTGCGGACTCGGCATCCTCGCCGTAAACGCAGCGATATTCGTCGTAGACGACTCCTGAGCGGTCATCGACCGCCGAGAACAGCATCAACGTCGGCGGCTTGCCGCGGCCTTGCTCGATCCACAGCGGGGCTTCGACCTGCTTCAGGTCCGAGGGACTCATGTCGAATTGCCAGAGCTCATTCGAACGCTTTGAGCTGGCCCCCGAAAACTGGACAGGTAGCTAAGAGAGAGTCCCGCCCCTAGAACGGCCTGGAGGCCAGGGGTGAACGTATGGCGAATGTCCGCAAGAAGCACGGAGCGGAATTCAAGGCGAAGGTGGCGTTGGCGGCGGTGCGGGAGGAAGGCACAATTGCCGAACTGTCGAGCCGGTATGGGGTGCATGCCAGCCAGATCCACGCGTGGAAGAAGACGCTGCTCGACGGGGCTGGCACGCTGTTCGCGCGGGCGAAGGCGGGCGGGGCTGACGGCGCCGCCGGGGTGGATGAGGCGCAGCTCGCCAAGCTGTATGAGAAGATCGGCGAGCTGACGGTGGAGCGCGATTTTTTTCGGAAAAGGTCTGGGCCATGAACCAGGCCGAACGGCTATCGCTGGTTGACCGCGCGGACGATCAGATGTCGATCGTGACCCAGTGCCGATTGCTGCGGGTCGCACGCTCGACGCTGTATTACCGTCCGGTAGCGGCGAGCGACGATGATCTTCGGCTGATGCGGCGGATTGACGAGCAGTATCTGGCGACGCCGTTCTACGGCTCGCGTCGCATGGTGGCAGTGTTGCGGCGCGAGGGCTACGCGGTGAACCGGAAACGCGTGCGGCGGCTCATGCGGCTGATGGGGATCGAGGCGATTTACCAAAAGCCGAACACCAGCCAGCGTCATCCGGATCACAAGGTGTATCCATACCTGTTGCGCGGTCTGGCGATCGACCGGCCGAACCAGGTGTGGTGTGCGGATATCACCTACATCCCGATGGCCAAGGGCTTCGTGTATTTGGTTGCGGTGATGGACTGGTTCAGCCGCCGCGTTCTGGCATGGCGTTTGTCGATCGGGATGGAGACGGCGTTCTGCGTCGAGGCCTTGCAAGAGGCGATCGACTGGTATGGGCCGCCGCAGATCTTCAACACCGATCAGGGCGTGCAGTTCACCAGTGCCGCGTTCCTCGCCGAGTTGGAGACCCGGGGTGTCCGGATCAGCATGGACGGCAAGGGGCGGTTTCTCGACAACATCTTCATCGAGCGGCTTTGGCGCAGCCTGAAATACGAGGACGTGTTCATCAAGGCCTACGCCCTGGTTGCCGAGGCGCGCAGCGGCATCGGCGCCTGGTTTGCGTTTTACAACGACAGGCGTTTGCACCAGGCCCTCGGATACCGGACGCCGCGCGAGACGTTCGAGGCCGCGCCAGCCTGTGGATATGTGGACAACGCAAGCGCGTTGACCACATCCCCACAGGCATCACAACAGCAACAAAAGGATTCAATCGAGGCGGCAGACGTGCTACGCAGATTCACGGCTCCCCTGGAACGGGCGGGGGCTTTGTAACCGGCGGATCAATCATTTCCTCCGTCGTGACCGAAGGCGCCTTCAGAAACCGATGGATCGCCATCTCGCCCGCGCGATCGCAGCCAAGCTTGCGGATGACCAGCGACCCGGTCTCCATCACCCGCTCGATCACGGTGGTGCCCATCGCCGCACGACGGGCATCCCCAAAATAACCAAGCTCGCCACACTTCCGTTCCATGAACACCCCGAATCGAGACAGGCACAGGCTGCATCAAAGGGCAGGCGGCTCCGAGAGCAACATCGACCGTTTGGTCGGGATGCTGTCCGCGGTCAGGACAATGACCGAGATGGCCGAGCGGACCAGCCAGCGCCAAGCCGCGACCTGGTGGCCGTCCGGCGGTCGAAGGCAGCTTGATATTACAGACAGTGTGGCCGCCCGCCAGGAGATGGCTGACCGCAAGGGGGAATTGGAACCCCGCATGCCGAGCGAGCCGCTGCACTGAAGGCGGAGGCAAGGTTCCGCCGCGGCACCGTCCGGCCTGCCCGAGAAAGACCTCAGCGCGCATAGCGACCCAGCACGGAGCGAAGCTACGGCTGCTCACCCCGCTATGGGCAAGCGGTCATAATTTGACACCCACGGCGCCCCGGAAGTCGGCGTCCTCCACATGGGCACCCCGGAGGTCCGCCTGAGTCATGACAGCATCCCGTGCGATCGCTCCAGTTAGATTGGCGTTTTGCAGGCGGCAATGCGTCAGGTCGCCGCACGACAGGTCCGCGGCGGTCAAGTTGGCACCGGTCAGCACCGCATTGACCAGCCGTGCGTTGGCGAAGCTGGTTGGGCACGCTTGGCCGCTCTTCAGGACCAGCGGCGTGGCCATCAGCCGCGACAGGTCGGCGTCGTTCAGTGTCGCGCGCTTCAGGCTGGCGCCGCGCACATCCGCTCCCACCAGCCGTGCCTCCCGAAGATCGGCGAGGCTGAGATCGGCCATCACCAGCACTGCGCCGGTCAGGTTCACCGCGCGCATTGTGGCACCGCTCAGTGTCGCGGCCGAGAGGTTGGTGTTGCTGAGATCGGCCCCCGTTAGATCGAGCCGGGACAGATCCGCCCGTTGACCGGCCTGTCCGCTCGAAAGCATCCAATCGCGGTGCCGGCGCACCGCCTGACCGATCAGGCCCGGGATGTCGGCCACCCGCTTTACCATGTCCGCCCCGTCCAGATTTGCGCCAGAAAAGTCGACGTCGTCGAGCAGCGCGCCGAGCAGGCTGGCATTGGCGAGGTTGGAGCCGAAGAACAGGGCGCGGCTGAGAATCGCGCCATCCAGGCGCGCGCCCGCCAAGTTCGCGTCGCACAGGTCGGCGCCTTCCAGGTTGCACCCGGTCAGGTCCGAGCCGCTTAGGTCGGCATGCACGAAGATGCAGGCCCGCAAGTCAGCGTCGCGCAGGTCGCTTTGGAGGATGAAGGCGTTGGATAGCTTGGCGCGGCGCAGCGTCGCCCCCTGCAGCGACGCGTCCGACAGATCGCTGTTCGGAGGTTCGGTCAGGTGCGCGGTGAGTTCGCCATTCTGCTGGCGCATCAGCAGCCCGTCGCGCAGATCAGCTTCCGCCAGATCCGCGCGGCGCAACCGTGCCCCCCGCAGCCGCACGCCGCGCAGGTCGGCCTTACGCAGGCTAGCGCCTTCCAGCTTCGCACCACTGAGGTCGGCACCGAACAGGCATGCATGGTCCAGCACGGCCCCGGTCAGATCGGCTTGCCATAGCCGGCTGCCGGTGAGGTCGGCCCCGCTCATATTGCGTCCCTCCAGCACGGCATGGGAGAGGTCGCAGAATTTGAACGCCGCCCGCGCGCCGTTCTTCAGTCCGGCAAGGAAACGCTCGTGTTTGTCCAGTGCCGACAGGAGTTCGGCTGCCTTGACTTCGGCATAGGTGCCGCCGGCGCGATCAAAGGGCATCGGCATGCGAGATTGCTCCAGCGCATCCGACGTTATCGATCCGCCACGCGCGTGCCGCTTTATGCGCCCGCAGGCATTAACGCGCGATGATCGGGTGCGCGTTGTTATCCGCCTTTTGTCTCAGCTTCGCGGCGGGCTCGCCTTGCGCTGTCGGCGGCGACGGCGGCCGCGGTGTGGCGCCGTCGACCAGCTGGCGGATAGCGCCAATCCTGGCGGCGTGGGGCCGGGCTCGCCGGACAGGCGCGGCAGAATCATTGCAACCCCCGCGAGCCGGGCAACGGTCTGGCCGCCACAGCAGGGTTGGTTCGCGGGAAGCGGCGCAGGATGGTGGTGCGGAGGTCCTGGATCACCGCCCAGCGCTCGCTGGTGATCACGCCGGGCGGGATCAGATCGTTCATGGCGCCACCCTATGCCATTAGCGGCCCCACGCCTCGACGGCTCTCCGTCTTGTCCAGTCGAGTTCATCGTTGGGCAGGTCCACATACATCCAGCGTTGCACGAAACGGCGTCTCGATACACCATCGGAAACGCCGCTGATAAGTTGGCGGGACCGAAAGAATCGCCGGGAATCGGGTTCCAAGCGTTGCGCGCCGTGGTGCTCTGGCGTGAATCGCGTAATGAGCGAGTCGATGCCCCGCCCTGTTTGGGAGACGCTGCCGGCCGAACGGCAGCGCAGCATCGCGCTCCTGGTCGGCCAGATGGCAATGCGCCACGTCCGCAGCGCGTTGGCCGCCCGGGAGAGGGCCGGCGAGGAGAAAGCCGATCTCGTCCGCGCCTGCGCCATGCCTTCTGCCGCAAAGCGTATCGCCGCGGCCGATGTGCCGAGCCACCACATGCTCTTTGAACACCAGCGCGGCCTGTGCCAGGCCTCCACTTCGGGATGGCGGTTGGGAGGTCACCCTCCGCCAGCTGCTCCAGGGCAATCTTCAGCTGCCCAGGGAACGGGTGATGTCGCGGTTGACGAGCCAGGCGGCGATTACGGTGGCCGCGAGGATCACCCCGCCGATCGAGCTGAGCCACCGCAAGCTGTCCGGATGGCGTCATTCACTCGGGCCAAGGCAGCCCACATACTAATGCCGCACGGCAGGAGTGCGTGCGTTGGCTCGCGATGCGTCCCAATTTGCTGTCCGAAGTCCACATGTACAGGTGCGCTTATGTGCTCCGTCCGACCACGCGCACACGATAGTACTCCAAAATAAATCGGTCGATTCCCTGCGCGGTTAATGCTTTGTTAAGCACACCGCCGCCCAGGAGCGCCATGCCGATGTCCGACGCCGAAAAGGCCGCTTTTCCGGCCGCAATCCATCCGACCGCCGAAATCATCCCTTTACCTGTCCGACAGCAGCCGATCGACCGGCGGTTGCGGGCAGCGCTCACCCGGCTTGGCGCTGCGTTGGGAGCGCAGCGCGAGGCGGTGGCCAACTTGCGCGGCTCGCTTGTCGATTTGCAAGCGGCGGTCGGCAGCGTCGGGGCGAGCGTTCGGGGTAACGACGACGCAGCCCCGACAGGGGCAGGTCACCCGGACGGTGTCGCCCAGCGATAGTGCTTGCTGCGCGTGATCGGTGACATCGCCGGTCAGACCAACCTGCTGGCGCTGAACGCCACGATCGAGGCGGCGAGGGCCGGGAGGCCGGCCGGGGTTTTGCGGTGGTCGCGAGCGAGGTGAAGGCGCTGGCGACGCAGACGGCCACAGCCACTCATGAGATCGGGGCTCAGATCGAGGCCGTGCGCGCCGCCGCCCAGGGATCGATACCGGCGATGGCCGGCGTTGCCACCATCATCGGCCGGCTGGACGAGGTGACGGCGGCGATCGTGTCGGCAGCTGCAGAGCGCCACGACGCACGAGATCGCCGCCAACCTGCAGACGGTCACGGCGGCTGGCAATCAGGCGGCCGCTGCCATGAAGCGGGTCGCCGGCGTGTCCGACGAGGCAGAGGCCGTCGGTCAGCAGGTGCAGGAGGCCGCCGACAGCACTGGTCAGGACACGAGGCGGCTGCGGGACGAGGTCGATCGCTACCTTGCAAGCTATGCGCGTTACTCATCGAGCTGCAAAAGATCCTACAGCTGGCGCGCCAGCCAGCAGGACCCCCATCTCCCTCAGCCTGATTGTGATGACGTCTCCGGGTTTACAGTAAGTTGAACGCCGCAGTGCACTCATTCGCGCAAAAGGCCAGTTCGGCGCGGACGGGTTAACTTACGGGTTTTCGCTCGAACCCTACCGCAGCGCCCAGCGCAGTACGACCCCCTGTTCCCATAGCCGCGGCGCGCTTTCGGGTCAGGCAACGCCGCGCCCACGCCGCGGCTCCGGCCTTGGGCGGCTGGTGGCCTCAAAGCAGCGAACAGCGCCAGCGCGGAATCGGTGCCGATCGAACGGTTTCTTAACCGGTCGGCTGCCAGCATGGCGATGTCCACTGCGGGACAGCATCGCGGTGTGGTGAGCGTTATCTGGGTCCTGCGCCGGTTTCGGGCACTCCGGCACTGGCGTCCTGTGTGGTCCGGAGCGGCTTGGCTTTTTCGTCCTGGCGGGGCGGCGCGCCCCGGCAGGAATAACCTGGCCGGAAGCGCGCCAAGCTTGGTTTGTTTCCGGGCCAGGAGGCGCTGCAGTGTGGCCGGCTCTGTCGTCCTAATGTGACATAGAGGAAAGCGGTACTATGCGTGTGAACGAGCCGGTGACCAACCGGGAAGTATTGGTCCCGGAAGGCGAGGCCATTGTCTCCCGCACCGACGCCAAAGGCCGGATTGCCTTCGTCAATAAGGCGTTCATCGACATCAGCGGCTTTACTGCGGAAGAGCTGATTGGCGCACCCCACAACGTCGTCCGCCATCCTGACATGCCTGCGGAGGCATTTGCGGATCTGTGGAAGACCATCAAGGCTGGCGGGCCGTGGGAAGGTCTGGTCAAGAACCGCACCAAATCCGGCGATTTCTATTGGGTGCAGGCAAACGTTACGCCAGTGGTCGAAGACGGGCGGATCACCGGCTACATATCGATCCGCCTGCGCCCGTCGCGCGAGAAGGTCGCGGCCGCGGAGTCGGCCTATGCGCGCTTCCGGGCGGGAGACAGCCGCGGGCTCGGCCTGCTTGACGGCGAACTGGTGTCGACGGCGCCGCTGTCGCGGCTGCGCGGCATGTGGGCGGGCGTCACGGCGCGCCTGGCAGCGCTTTGTCTGGCAACGGTTGTCGGCACGCTCTTGGTGGCCGGGTTCGGCCTGCAGGGCATGTGGCGCACCGAAGGGGCCCTTCAGACGGTTTACGAGGACCGTACGGTCCCCGCCGCCCAGCTCGGCCAAATTCTTGACGGCATGCACGAGGACGCGCAGCAGCTGCTGCTGGCCGGGAATGACCTGCGCGAAGGGCGCCCCGAGGCGGTGCCGGCACGGATTGCGGCGGTGCGGGCGGATGCGGCCCGGATCGACCAGACCTGGAACGAGTATCTCGCGACGCATTTGACCCCGGAGGAATCTGACCTCGCGCGCAGCTTCGGGGCGCAGCGGAAGGCCTATACCGAAGGCGGACTCGAGTCGGCGCTTCTCATGGCCGCGGACCAGCGGGGCGAAGCGTTGAGCGGGCATCTTCGCCATGCCGGCGATCTGCAGGATCTGCCAATGGCGACGCTGCGGGCGCTGGCGGCGCTGCAGACGCGCGGGGCGGCTCAGGAATACGCGTCGGCGATGCAGAGCTTCCGGACGCGGGTCCTGGTTGTTTGCGTGGCGGTGGCGGCTGGCGCCGTGCTGGCCGGATGGCTTGCGTGGCAGGTGCTTGTCTCGGTGCGGCGGCCACTGCAGCGCATGCAGCAGCATTTCGACGCGGTGGCGCGCGACGATGTGGCGCACCAGATCGAGTTGCCTGCTACCCGCGAGTTCTGGGAGGTCACCCGTCTGCTCCGTGCGATGCGCGCGCGGCTCGCCTATGTGCAGCGGGAACAGCAGGAACAGGTCCGGCTGGCCGACGCGGCGCGGCGCGCGGCGTTGCAGGCGATGGCTTCGACGGTGGAAACCGAGAGCGCCGCCGCCATGGCGCGTGTGGCGGAGCGGACCGACGCGATGGCCCGGGAAGCCGACGACATGGCGGCGGCGGCCGAACGGGTAGGCGCCCATGCCGGTGAGGTTTCACAGGCGGCTGGGCGGACCCTTGCCACCGCCCAGTCGGTGGGGGCGGCCACCGAGGAGCTGACCGCTTCGATCCATGAGATATCGGCGCAGGTCGCACATGCCAGCGACAGCTCCCGCCTCGCGGTTGCGAGCACCGAGAGCGTGCAGGAGCGTATCCGCTCACTGTCGGCATCGGCGGAGAGTATCGGCACGGTTGTGCACCTGATCCAGGACATCGCCAGCCGGACCAACCTGCTGGCGCTGAACGCGACCATTGAGGCGGCCCGGGCCGGCGAGGCCGGACGCGGCTTCGCCGTGGTGGCGGGGGAAGTCAAGGCGCTGGCTGCCCAGACCGCGAAGGCGACCGAGGAGATCACACGTAAGGTCGGCGACATCCGAGGCGCCACCACGGCGACGGTGGAGGCGGTGGAGGAGATTGGCCGCACCATCGGGAAGACCTCCGAGATTGCAATTGCAGTGGCCGCGGCGGTGGAGGAGCAGGCGGCGGCCACTCAGGAGATCGCGCGCAGCGCGGTGGAGGCGGCGGCGGCGGCGGGACAGGTCTCCGCCAGCATCGCCATTGTCTCCGACGACGCCCAGGCAACCGGCGGGCGTGCCGCGGCAGTGCGCCGGGGGTCGCGGGACGTGGCGGAGCACATCGCCGAGCTGCGCGGGTCGATCGTAAGGGTCGTGCGCACCTCGACGGCGGACGCGGAACGGCGCGGCGCGATGCGGGTCCGTGTCGACGAACCCTGCTCGGTCGAAATGGCGGGACGCGCATGGCCAGCGCGGATGCGTGACATCTCGGCCGGTGGGGCGTGGCTGTCCGGCCTGGAACATACGGCGGAGGGCAGGTCCGGGACGCTGCGGCTGGGCGGCCTGGGCGGGGATGCGCACGCGCGGTTCGAGGTGCGTGAGGCCGGTCCGTCCGGCGACCTGCACGTGGAGTTCGTAGGGGGCGGGGTTTCGCCGGCTTTCCTGCGCTATGTGACATCGAAGACGGCGGTGGCAGAGGAGAAGCGGTCAGCCGCCTGACGAGGCTCGCGCCGGCGCGCGGGTTCGAAAAATGCGAGGCCGAAGCCCGTCAGCCGGACTGCCCGTTGCGCGGGCGGAGGCCATCCGCGACGCTTCCTTCCGCGCGTCGCCGCATGACCGAAAGCCGGGCAATCCGGTGTGGGACGCTCGCCCCGGTTTCGTTCCGGCCGCCCTCCCGAAGGCGGTTACATTTATAGCGGCGGTTATGGTTGAACAGGTCGGCGCGCCGCCGAACGGTCTGCGGCATTCCGAAGTTCACGCCCCGGCGGGCAACGCTGGTGCGCAGGGCGTGGCGGACGGCGTAATCGGCGGCGGCCGCTGGATTGGGACGCCCCAGGACATCCCGCCCTCCGACTGTTCGGAAGCTTGCCTCTCCGCACTGCGCGAAACCACAGTCGGGATGCGGCCGATCACGGTTGCCGCGCTGCGCGCCTGCGCCGCCGCCGCCGCGCCGACCGCGCCGCAAGTTGCTCCGCCCGCGGTGCGGTGCGGGCGTCGCAAACTGGCGGGCGGCGGGCCTGCCGAGCAGGGCTTCACGCTGGAACTTCGCCACGTAATCGGTGAAGCCGGCATCGCGCCCCGCCTCGATGTCCTGGGGCCCTGTAATCGCGGACAGTGCGATCAGCGGCAGGGGCGCCCATGCGTCGGCCTGCCCGTGCACAGCCATAGCCTGATCGCCGATCCCGCGACGCTCGCGCGAAACATGGTGACCACCGCCCTCACGCCGAACCTCCGGTGACCATCGTCACGAGGCCCACACCGGTCCAGCATGAGGCATTCGACCTCCTGGCCGTCAGCGTGTGGCCCTCCGCGCG
>Ga0302319_10021372_pt1 | contig 11660 bp, 11 predicted proteins | sample Bog_T0_2_FD_203319 | JGI IMG/M metagenome (GOLD analysis project Ga0302319, IMG submission 203319) | Peat permafrost microbial communities from Stordalen Mire near Abisko, Sweden - Bog_T0_2 | ecosystem: Environmental > Terrestrial > Soil > Wetlands > Peat | place: Sweden: Abisko, Stordalen Mire...
CTACGTGGTGGCGCTCGAAGTCATCATGCAACAACCACTGGAAGAGTCGGAGCGGCAGGCGCCGCGTTAGCGGGGTATTGAAAAGCAACGCCCTGCCAGCGCCTCGGCCCCAGGGAGGAACCAGCGGACCGATCCCTCGCGCGCGCGAGGGCAACAGGCAAAAGGATCGCGAGGCACGACGCGATGATTCCCACTTAAAGCTTTCGCGTCCTATCAAAGCCGGCATCTAAAGTCGGATTGATCCGCAATGACTGCCTCCGGGCCAGCAAATCATTTCTAACACTCCCCTTATGAAACTGCTTAAAAACAAGAAGATCGCGTCCTTTGTCCCTCTCGCCAGCAGATGGGATGTAAACACGTTTGGTGTTACATTACTCATCTTTAACGGAATCTTATTCCTATTTCTAAAATTCACATTGGATGAATCGAATGCAGATATTCGGCAAATCTTGATTTCCGGCACCATTGGCATGTGCGCGACGCTGCTTGTTCGTTTTCCTATACGTGCGGATGTCGAAGAAAGGCATTATGGAGTCCTACTCAAGCGAATATCCGAACTTCGAGTCCTGGAATCATTTCGCAACGACACAACCATTGTTTTTACGCCCAAAGGCCATCGCTGGTTTTACTGGGACGCAGACCGAATTGTGATTAAGAGGAAAGATGACACCAACTTTGAAATCACGCTTCCCCTTAGGCTTCTAAGACGGCTTTCCATCCCGGTCGTGGATTAAGAAACCCGGACCGCCTGGGGTCGTCAGTCAGAAACGAATCCAAGGCCTGCCAATCGTTGATTTGACCTCGGTTGTCATGGCGTCAGTCGCATTATGGCAAACATGCATGATCTAAGATGCATTTACGCAACATCCCCTCTGGTCGGCCTCCCTAGAATGTCGATTGCCGGAGCTAGCCGCAAACTACATGATGATGGCAGTCCGGAGCACCAAAACTTGAATTGCAACCGAGAACCGAGCAGATTTCTATACGTCTACTCCACTCGATCCCACAGTTCACTCAAAACATGAATTCAGATGGGAAATCCCGATTATTAACTTACTTTAGTCGATCCGCTCTCCAACGGACGGGATCCACCTCACAGCGCGACTCCTTGTGATCACCCGATTCGCTGGACTATGCGGAGTTGCCCCAACCCAGGGAACCTCCCCAAGAAGAAAATGCCTCCAACTCCATAAATGAAATCGAAGCTTACCTCCATCCTCGGATGCCTCCTCGCTGCAGCCGCCCTACTCGGGAGCACCGCTCCTTCAGCCCATGCCCAAAGCACACCACCGTCGACGAGCGGCAGTCCGCAGATCGAATACAATTTCACGACTCTCGCAGGCGCGGTTGGTCAAATTGGCAGTGCGGACGGCACCGGCAGTGCCGCTCGGTTCAATTATCCCTTGGGTGTGGCCTTGGACAGCGCGGGCAATGTGTATGTGGCGGATAGCAACAACAACACCATTAGAAAGGTTACGTCGTCGGGGATGGTGACGACGCTGGCGGGCAGTCCGGGCGTCGCCGGCAATGCCAACGGCACGGGTAGTGCCGCGCAGTTTAATTCTCCCTCTGGCGTAGCAGTAGATACCGCGGGAACTGTCTATGTGGCAGACAGTAACAACTACGCGATCCGCATGATCACGCCGCCAGGCGTCGTAACGACATTGGCGGGAGGCCAACGTGGCAGCGCGGACGGCACCGGCAGCGCCGCACAGTTTGGTTCTCTCTTCGGTGTGGCGGTGGACGGCGCAGGCAACGTGTATGTGGCGGACTTTGGAAATAACACGATACGCATGATCACGCCAGCAGGCGTGGTGACGACCCTTGCAGGCACTGCCGGCGTAGCTGGCAGCGCGGACGGCACCGGCAGCGCCGCGCAGTTCAATTGTCCCTCTAGCGTGGCAATAGACAGCGTCGGCAATGTATATGTGGCAGACAGCGGAAACTCCACGATCCGTAAGATAACGCCAGCAGGCGTGGTGACGACTTTCGCAGGCACAGCGCACACCAACAGCAACCTTGGCGATGCAGACGGCGCTGGCAGCGCCGCGCAATTCTATTTGCCCTATGGGGTGGCAGTAGATGAGGCGGGCAACGTCTATGTGGCTGACTCGGACAACTTCACAATCCGCATAATCACCCCTGCTGACGTGGTGACGACGATTGCGGGCGCGGCGGGCCAAATTGGCAGCGCGAACGGCGTAGGCAGCACAGCGCGATTCTTTTTACCCTCTAGCGTGGCAGTGGATGGAGCGGGAAATGTCTATGTGGCTGACACATATAATTTTACGATCCGCAAAGGTATTCCCGCAATTGTGGGACCGGCCGGTCCCGCAGGTCCTCAAGGCGCAACAGGAGCAGCGGGTCCCGCTGGTCCACAAGGAGCGACAGGAGCTACTGGCTCCGCAGGTGCGACAGGTGCCGCAGGGCCCCAAGGTCCTCAAGGCCCAGCCGGTCCGCAAGGAGCGACCGGCGCAATCGGCCCTGCTGGTCCCACCGGCGCAACCGGACCGATCGGTTTGACGGGTGCAAAAGGAGCCACTGGTGCAACGGGCCCAGCAGGCCCGAGTGGTGCAACTGGAGCGACCGGTCCGCAAGGGCCTCAGGGTATCGCTGGGCCTGTTGGTCCGCCTGCCCCTATTGGAATCTTTCCAGTTAAAACCGTCACCGCCAACATCACTCTGACTGCAAGCAATACGGTCGTCTTGATCGATTCGACCCGGAACAATGTGACGGTTACACTTCCCGACGCCACCACCAACACAGGGCGCTACTACATTATCAAATGCATCGCCAACGGGCACAATTGTGCCTTCCAGCCGAGATCCGGGCAACAGTGCGATGGAGCTTCCCAGATTAATCTAAATGGCGCAGGGAGCTCGGACACTGTCATTTCCAACGGCACTAGTTGGATCTCGATTAGCTATTCCGGCAGCGTTCTGCCGCAGCTATGATCCGCCCTTCGAGCTAGTCTGGATCAAGCAGGTCAAGCTCACTTCGCCGGCCTTGGTGTGCAGTTGCCGGCCGTAGTGGCCATCCCGGTTGTCGAGCCGATCCGGCGTCCGCTCGTAGCGCTTCGCCCCGCATTGCTCCTCGGCTTCGGCGTCCAGCATGGTGTTCAGGGTCTCTTCCACGGTCTTTACGACCATCTTGTCGAGGTGGTCCTTGATCAGGCCTTCGTTGATGGCGATCACGTCTCCAAGCGGCTTTACCGCATTCTATACGTCTACTCCACTCGATCCCACAGTTCACTCAAAACATGAATTCAAATGGGAAATCCCGATTCAACCCGTTGCCTTGATTCCGGATTGCCTACGCTCGGGAAGCCGTTGTTTGAGCTATCCCAATTGCGGGAACCATTTGTTCCGATTCCAGGCCAACTTAAAATTCCCGTCAAAACCAGAGTATTGTAACCATCGTTTCAGCAGTTCATTGCAAGATTCCTACCGTAGCTGGCACGTCCTGTGCATCTACGTGGGCCGCCGAGCTCAGCCACGCGGGCTCACACGTCCAAGCCATGCTCTCCGACCTAAAAATTACCCTTCGCCGACTCTCCAAGTCGCCCGGCTTTGCCTCGGTCGCCCTGATCACCCTCGCCCTCGGAATCGGCGCCTGCACGGCGATGTTCAGCCTCGTGCACACGGTGTTGCTGCGTCCGTTGCCCTTCACCGAACCGGCAACGCTCGTCTGGATCGAAAACACGCTCAAAGGGGCGGGCATGTCCGGGGAAACGACAACCGTGGACAACTTTCTCGACTGGCGGGCCCAATCCACGTCGTTCCAGGACATGGGAGCCTATTTCGCGTTCTTCGACTACAACGGCTACATCCTCACCGGAAAGGGCGACCCCCAGCGCCTGCGCGGAGTCGGAGTTTCCCAGAACTTCCTGCAGGTCCTCGGAGTGCAAACAGCACTCGGCCGATCGTTCGTGAAGGAGGAGTGCGTGTACAATGGCCGGCCCGCGGCGCTGCTGGGCCACGATTTCTGGCTCCGAAGCTTCGGGGGCGATCCCGCCATCGTCGGAAAATCCATCACGCTGAACAACACGCCCACGGTGGTGGTTGGAATCCTGCCCGCCTCCTTCAACTTCGGGGCCATCTTCACTCCCGGCACCCAGGTCGACTTTCTGACGCCGTTTCCCCTTAGCCCGGAAACGAACAGCTATGGCAACACGCTCGCAGTGATCGGCCGCCTGAAACCCGGGGCCACCATCGCGCAGGCCCAGGCCGAAATGGATGTGCTGACCAGCCGACTCTCCCACGCTCATCCCGAGCGCGGGATATTCGGCGCCCATCTCTCCCCGCTCGACGATCACATCCGGGGCTCCTTCCGCCCGGCCTTCACCATCCTCTCGTTTGCCGTCCTTTGCGTCCTGCTGATCGCTTGCCTCAACCTCTCCAACCTGCTGCTCGCACGCGCAAACTCGCGCCGGAAGGACCTCATGGTACGGGTCGCCCTGGGAGCCGGCCGCGGGGCCCTGGTTCGAGAGTCCCTCGTCGAGGCCATGGTCCTGGCCCTCGGCGGCTCCATCCTCGGCGTCCTGTTCGCCCAATTTTCGTGCGAAGCCATCGCGAACCTGGACGCCTTCGGGATCCCCCTGCTCAAGACAACCAGGATCGATGGGAGCTCGCTTCTCTTTGCCCTGTCCATCACCGGTGCGGCCGGCCTGCTTTCCGGCCTCCTCCCCGCGCTCCACGTCGCAAGATCCGACCTCCAGGGGCACCTTTCCGGGGCCGGACAGCGGTCCAGCGGGGGGCGCCGCGCCGCAGGGGTCCGCAGGGGACTCGTGATCGCGGAACTGGCCCTGGCCTGCGTGCTCCTCGTCGGGGCCGGGCTCCTGATCCGCAGCTTCGAACGCCTGCTGGAGGTCAACCCGGGATTCCAGGCTGAGAACGCCCAAGCCTGGAGAATCGAGCCCATCATAAACTTTACGACGTTCGAGTCAGTCCGAAGCTACTTTGAAACCTTGATCCATCGGGTCGAGGCTGTGCCCGGTGTGGAGTCCGTCGGGATCACCGATACCCTTCCCCTCGGGCGCAACCGGGCCTGGGGCGCAGCCGCCAAGGGAAAGACTTACCGGCCCGGGGAGTACCCGAACGCCTATCCCCGGATCGTCGATTACCGTTATCTGCCGACCATGAGAATTCCGCTTCGGTCCGGAAGGTACTTCACGCCCGGGGACGGCTCGACCTCCCCTCACGTCATTATCATCAACCAGGCCATGGCCCAGGAACTCTGGCCGAACCAGAACGCGATCGGCCAATACGTAGTCGTCGGCTTTACTTCCGGCGGCGACTGGCGGGTTGTGGGCGTCGTGGAAAACGTGCGCCACCAGGGCCTCGACGCGGCCCCCGGCCCCGAGATGTACCTGCCCTGGATTCAATGCAATGCGATGGCCGCCGTGGAGCTCGTCATCCGCTCCCCCCGAAGGGTCGATTCCCTCGCAGCCGACGTCCGCTCGGTCCTCAAGGACTTCGATCCCAATCTCCCCAGGACCGGATTCCGGACCCTGGAGCAGATTGTCGACAGTTCCGTCGCTCCCCGCCGGATGGTCACCCAGATCCTCGGGGTCTTTTCCTGGCTCGCCCTCGCCCTTGCGGCGGTCGGGCTCTACGGCGTCACCGCCTACTCGGTTGGCCAGCGCACCCAGGAGATCGGGATCCGCGTCGCTGTCGGAGCGCAACGCGCCGATGTTTTCCGGCTCGTGATCGGCGAAGGAATGAGGACGGTCGGGATCGGCATCGCCCTCGGCCTCGCCGCCTCGCTCCTGACCACCCGGGTCCTGGGCAGCCTGCTATACGGGATTTCCGCGACGGATCCCCTGATCTTCGCCTCGATTGCCATCATGCTAGCCCTCGTGGCCCTGCTCGCCTGCTACCTGCCCGCCCGCCGGGCGATGGGGATCGATCCGATTTCCGCGCTCAGAAGCGAGTGAGATTCTTCGACTCGCCAGCAGTTATCTCGGCCAACTCATTGTTCCCGGGTCGGCCATTTCATGGTTCAGTCGACATTTTGGCCCGATTATTGGGGAAGTTTACACCAGCTCCAAAGAAACACTCGTTCTCAATTATTTTTCCCTCCCTCAATTTAAAGCGCTCAGTGTTCCGAAATAATCTACCGTCGTTGGTCCAGCCATTGTAGGTCACAAAGGCATCATCTCCAGCAATAATAACCTTTTCCAAATCAAACTTCCTGGTGTTGCTGGCATTTGGCCAGCACTTTTCCTTGTATTGCTTCAAGCTGATATGGTCGTCGCCTGCCGGGCTGGTGAAGGTGAACCCGTCGGCGAGAATCAGCTCCAACATATGCCAATCCTTTTTTTCGTAAGCGGAGTAATATTCGCGAATGATTTTTTCGTTCATAACTATGTTCGGTGGCTTCCGGGCGAAACATGCGTTGGCGGACATGGCCATCCATGCCATGAGGAGGGTTGCGGTGATCTTGGTAGTTTTCATATACTTGCCCGGCCAAAGAGAACGCCGAGATAACGCCGCAAGTGCGCCAGGTTTTCCTGCACGACTTCAGGGCTTTGCTTCGCCTTTGCGAAGATGAAGGAGCCTTGGATCACCGCTTGAATGAAATAGCCAACGCTCTCTGCGCTCCAAGCGGACGTCGGAGCATAGTGCTTTTTGGCCTCTTCAACGTCGCGCGTCAGCTCGGCGATATGCGAAGACAACCCTCGATCGCAGGCCGCGCGGATTTCGGGGTGGGTGTCGTAGGTTTCCTGAACAAGGGTTCCAAGCAGGCATGTGTATTCAGAAAGACTGCCGCTTAGGATCGCCGCCCTGAAATCCACATAGCCGAGAAGTCGGTCGAGCGGATCCTTGGCCGTGCGATAGGGAGCGGCCGCGAAGAACCCTTCGGTCATGACTCCCCAATGCGCGACCGCGGCCAGCGCGAGCTGATCCTTTGTGTCGAAGTGGTGGAAAAAACTGCCTTTGGTTACCCCTGCCTTCCGGCAGATGTCCTCGACGGTGGTTGCCGCATAACCCTTGGCCCGAATGACCATCAGGGCTGCGTTAAGTAGCCTGATCTTGGACTCGTGTGGCACCTCGGCCAAAATGATTTTGTGGCTCACTCCAAAATACATACCGATTAGACGGTATGCTACGAAAGAATTCTGAAGTCGATACGTAACGATCTAATAAGCAATCGCTTTCGAATAAACGAAGAGTGCTTTTGATCGAACTGGCTTTGCCGTTCCTTCAAGGGTCAAACGAGACCCCTCCGGAATTCCGGAATATTTTGGCGGCGCAAGAATCCAGTGCGCAGCGTAAGATCGTACGCGTCCCACTTGGCACTCGCGTTACATGCACCCACAAGTGCGGCTTATCACGAGGGCCAAGACGAAGCTCCACCCTCCACTGATCTTGTTCCGTCAAGCCTTCGGTCTGTCGATGACCCTTCGACGGCGCAACGGTCAGCGGTAAACGCATAGTCAACCCCGTCAGACCCCAATGAATACACATACACCCGTCAGGAAGATTGTCGGAACCCTCGTTCAGGCCGCGCTCCTTGCAGCCACGGCCGGAATCGCGAGTGCCGGCGTGTTCGGCAACGGCTGCAACCTCCAGCCGTCGTATTACAATAGCGGCAACCCCAACTTCGACTTCACGCTCATGAAGGCGCAGTCGAACCTCAAGACCGTCCGGATCGAGATGGATCCGACCGCGTCCGGCTTCTCGATCACAAAAGCCAAGAGCTGGATCTCCCAGGCCAAGGCGGCCGGAATGACCGTGATCGCCACCTACCATGATGCCAACGTCCTGGGCTCCGACAACGTGAGCGATTTGGTGAATGGCGCGAACTGGTGGAAGGCCAACTACGCGTCCCTGAAGGCCGCCGGCTCGTTCACGATCAACCTGATGAACGAATGGGGCAGCCACAACCAGACCGCCGCCACCTATGCGGCCGCCTACAACCAGGCGATCCCGATCGTCCGCCAGGTCTACAGCGGGCTGATCATCATCGACTGCCCCGGGTGGGGACAGGAGACCCACACTGCGGCCCTGGCGATCAAGGGGTCCGGCGGCTCCAAGATCAGCGACGGCAACATCCTACCCTCGGTCCACGTGTATCCGAACGGCTGGAATCAGGCCCTCAACCACACCCTTCAGAATTCCGACATCGCTGACCTGGCGAGCGCCGGCAAGGGCGGCATTGTCGGAGAATTCGGCAATTCCCCTTCGGGGAGCGCCAATTGGTCCGGTATAGTCGACTATGCCCGCTCTACCGAAGGCTGGACCGTCCTCGCCTGGTCCTGGAATGGCGATGGCGGGAGCATGAACATGGTGACCCCGTCGTGGGCCTCGGACCCGACCGCAACGTCGTTCTCCCTTAGCTCGTACTTCAACACCGTCAACGCCCACCTCTGACCGATTCCGGGCGCCGCACCCCTTCGTGGGGGCGGCGCCCGTCCTCCCCTTTGTGAACCATCTGAAACAAAACCGGCTCCTAATTGGATTCGTGCTGGCCGGGGCCGGCACAGCGCTGGCGATTGCTCTGGTCACGGGCGCCCGTCCAGACGCTCCGAGCCAGCACTCGATGGGATCGCATGCGCTCCCGGTCCACCCGGGTCCAGCGTTTCCGGCACCCCCTGCGCCGAACCGTTTCGAGGGGATCGGCCGTCTGATAGCAGGCCCGGAAACCCCGGATCGGGACACCTTGTGCCTCCACGAGCTTGCAGCGCTCGGGGCCTCGGCCCCGGCTGCAACGCTCGATTTTATTGAGACCCGCCTTACGGGCGATCTTCGCGCCCAGGCGATGACGGCACTTCTGACCCAATGGGCCCGGTCCGATCCCGAGGCTGCCCTAAGCCGAGCCCGCTCCGGAGCATCCAAGGCGAGCGAGGTCGGGGCGACGATGGTCGAGATCGCACGCGACAACCCGCGCACGGCCCGGATTTTGGCCGAGGAGCTTTCCTCCCGGGATGCCGAGGCTGCCTTGATCGCCTACCCCGCAGCCGTTCAAGGAATGGCGGCATCCGGCGCCTTCGAAGACGCAAGATCCCTGATCGAGGCCTCCCCGGGAATCCCGGCAGACGCCCGCGAACTCATGATTGAAATGCTGGCGGATCAGTGGGGACGCAGCCGTCCCGAGGAGACGGCCGCTTGGGTTCTGTCCATTCCCGACGAAACGAGCCGAGACCAGGCGCTGGTCGCCCTGGGTAACGCATGGTCCGGAAACGATCCTGAAGCAGCAGCCCTCTTCGCGGTCCAGCTCGCACCAGGAGCGGTGCGTCAAGCTGTCGTCGGCCAAGCGATCACCCGCTGGGCCTCGACCGACGCCCAGGGAGCAGCCGAATGGCTGCTCCAATTTCCTTCGAGTCCGGACTTTGACCAGGCTGTCGCACGCCTGGCGACCCACCCCGCCACCGTGGCCAACGACGTGGACCTCGCCTTGAACTGGACCGAAAACATCTTCGATCCCGTCCTGCGCTTTACCACGGCGAATGCCGTTCTCTCAGAGCTTTATGCCCGGGATCCAGCGGCCGCTTTGCAGCGGCTCCAAGGCATGAAGCTTTTGAGCGACGAGGAGCGGCAAGCGCTCGCATCCCAGCTGCAGGGCCGCCCTCAAGGGTAGCTGTGGCCAGCCTCTTGGGCGCTGCCGCCCAACGCATTGCCCTCGACACCTATATGCTAAGCGCTTAGCTTGTCCGGATTGAATCACGCGACCTTCAGTCGAAAGGGCGGAAAGGCACGGTCGCCAACGAAGACCGCCGCCAACCGCGCGAAGGCATTGGCGTACTGGCACGCGGTGCGCACCGGCGAGGCGCCTGCCCCGCGTCGATCGCGGACGCCTCCAACACCGGAGACCGTGGCAAAACTTTTGGCCGAGTATTGCGGCCAAGCCGGCATCACGCGTTTGGAGGCCTTCGGCTCGACCGCGCGGGGCGAGGCCAGGCGCGGCAGCGACGTCGATTTGCTTGCGACCTTTGCCGTCAACCCCGGCCTTCGCTTCTTCACGATGGAGGACGAGATGGCCGCGATCCTCGGCGTGCCGGTGCACCTGTTGACCCGCGACTCGGTCGAGCAAATGTCCAACCCCTATCGGCGCCGGGCGATCCTCGCAGATGCCCGGCTGATTTATCATGGCTAAGGCCGCGCGGCTAATTCACGGCTACTTGGCCGGAGTTGGCTCGGCCGACGTTTCGCGGGGTCATGAGTTGCAGCCGAAACCCTTCGGATCCACCTCCGGAGGCCTTGGATGCCTTGCCAAGTAGGACTCGATTGCCTTGCGAGCCTTATATTTGAAGGCCCCCCAAACAAAGAACGAGTCCAAGGCCACGGTAAAAGGAACCACGAATCCAAATAGCCCCTGGGTCGGGTTTTGAACCAAGGGTGGATCGCCCGTTACTGCGCCAGCCAGGGCGATTGCCTCGAATACGAGCGTCCACCCGATGCAATAACCAACGATCCACCAAAACTCAGAGGTGCTAAACTGCCCAAGACTGAGTACGCCGCCCACACACCGGCGAAAACCAGAGAGTAGGCGAACATCCTGGGACTGCGTGGGGTCGTCACGGGGCAACGCGCTTGAAGAACCTTCGGTCGTCGGGGCAGGAGATCTGGAGGCTCCTGCTACATGAATCGTCAATGAAACAGAGTTTTTCAACAGCCTGCTAGGCCCGCTTCCGTGCATGAAGCGTGAAATGGGTTACGAAGCCGTCTTCGTCGCGATTCAACATTCGAATTATTGCGTGAACCATGGCGCCCATAGCGGGCGGCATGTCGGCCGGGCGCTGAGACTCGAGTAGGAACCTCACCCGGTCAGACCAAAATGCGGCTCCGAGCGGGTGCACCTCGGAGCGGAGGACCTCAACCGTCCCTGTCTGCGCGAAATGGGACCGCCACCAACCGGGCGAATGAACGGCTAGGCAGGCGGGATACTCCAGGAGAAACTCTTCGGGCGTGTCAGCCTGAAGTTCTTCCCTGTAGCACGGGCTGCCGATGACCACCTCCCCGCCAGCCTTTAGAAAGGTCAACAAATAGGCGGGGTAAGCCTTGTCGGTCCCGAAGTAGAAAAACGCATTCATCGAGAATATGGCGTCAAAGGTTCCCGGCAAAAACGGGAGGTTCCTTGCCTCTGCACGGACGAATGTCACCAAGCCTTCGAGGCCCGCCTCCGAGATCCTTCGTTTCAGTGATCCGGGCTCTTCCTCATCGACGCCAACGACATGCACGCCAAGGGTCTTTGCCAGATAGAGGGCCGTTGTGCCAACTCCGCAGCCAAGGTCGAGAACCCGCATGCCCGGCTCGAGTTTGAGCATTCCAGCCATGTCGTGAGCGAGAAAAAGGCCGCCCTGTCCCTGTAAACCCTCATGGACTCCGGCGCGTCCGTATCCAGCCAATGCCGGATATGCCGCCATGGGGATTTCCTCAAAGGTCGATCGGACGAGAGTCAGGTCGACATTTAGCCAACTCAGCAGGTCAAACCTCATGGCTACCCGTTGCGACCTTTGATGCCAGAAACCAAGTACATGAGCGTCCCGCCCGCCCGATCGAACTCGCCATGCCGAATTGCGTCAAAGTATCGCTTCCGGCCGGCAAGTTCGCGGTTCCAATGGGTCTCAAAGTCGGAAGTGTTCCCGCCACCAGCGATGTAGTTCTCCCGCGCTGTTTCGCGCTACAGCGCAGCCCGACGCAAAAACGAAGACGTAG
>Ga0302319_10021373_pt1 | contig 11660 bp, 6 predicted proteins | sample Bog_T0_2_FD_203319 | JGI IMG/M metagenome (GOLD analysis project Ga0302319, IMG submission 203319) | Peat permafrost microbial communities from Stordalen Mire near Abisko, Sweden - Bog_T0_2 | ecosystem: Environmental > Terrestrial > Soil > Wetlands > Peat | place: Sweden: Abisko, Stordalen Mire...
TGCAAGTGCGAGCCAAAATTTTCCTGCTGCACGTCGTACTGCGCGGCCTTGACGAAGCTCTGCACGGCTAGCTTCTGATCCTCGTCGGTGCGGCCGGTTAACTTCAAGACCTTGCCGTAGTAGTATTGAGCCGCCGGATCGTTCTCGCGGATAGCCACCGCTTCGGCCAAATTCCTTCGGGCTACCTGGAACATGTCGTGATAGTAGGCCATGATCCCGTTATCGCGCTTCAGTTCCGCCATCAAATTGCGATGGCCCGCCGTGTCGCCGATGAATCCTTTCTTGAGTTGCGCTTCGATCTCGGCCTTATAGGCATCCTGAATCAACTTGTCGGCGTTTTCCTTGCGCTGCTTTACCCGTGTGCGATCGCCCAGAAAACCGAGCGTCAGCCGCCGGTCGCGGGTGGTTAAAGTCTCCATCGCGATATACAATTTCGGGATTTCCCGGACATCGTACTGGGCGTTCAGCATGGCCTTGAAGGCCAGTTTGTCCGCTTCGTCCTCTTGCACCTTGTCCCACTGGACGACGGCTCGGGGATTGATGAGATAGTTCGAAATCAATGCCCCAGCCACGCCTCCCAGCACTCCGTATCCCAAGGCCCCGCTGACCGACTTGGTCGCCAGACCACCGGCCAAGCCTCCGGCCAGCCCAGCGACGAGAGCGATCCGTTCCGTCTTTTTTGCCTGGTCGGCGTTATAGGCTTCGACGCCCTTTTCCATCAGCACTTTCTCGCGCCAGTGGTCCAGTTGGACATGAGCCATTTCGTGCGCCAGCACGTAGGCCAATTGCGCTTCGCTGTCGAGCATGGAAATCATGCCGGTCGAAATGTAGATGGTCCCCGTGGCCAGCGTCAGAGCGGTCGGCGTCGGGTCGGGAAGCAAGCGGAAGGCGAACACGCGGTCGGAATCGTCAGGCACCAAATGTTGGCCGATGCGGTTAATGTGATCCTGCACCAGCAGATTGTCGTACAGGCCTTCGTGCAGCCGGAAGCGGTCTTCGTGGACGGCGTATACCGTGGATTTGCGATGAATGTTGCGCTCGAACGCTTGTTCGGTGTGCAGCCTCAGAACGTCGGCATACCCTTCGTCCACCTCATCCCGGAAATCGGGATCGGAGGCGTATTTATCCTGCGCGTAGGTCTTAACTTTTTCGTACGTGCGGGTATTCTTGGCGTCGCGCTTTTCCTCCTTCTCCTTCAGAATCGCTTCTTTATCCTTGTCCTTGTCTTTTCCCAGATGGAACTGCGCGTGAACCGGCACGGTTCCAAAAAAAGCTATGGCCGATGCCAAGCCCAAAATCTGAATCGTTCGCATGCATTCTCCTTCGGCAAATTATTTCAGGTACTGTTCGGCTATCTGTTCGAGCAAAACCGCCTCATCGCGGGTCTCGCTTCTTACGCTGAATGTAAAGTTCTTCCCCCCGGCTTTAATCAAGATTCGCCCGGGGATGCTCCCGAGGACGCGAAAGTCCTTGAGGTCGGCAGGAGCAATCGTGGCGGAATGCTCCCCCGAATCGCTAATAAAGGATAGTTTTCCAGGCGTGATGGCAATCCGGCCGGTACAGAACTGGTTCATGGTGCTTCCGCTAAGCAGGCTGCCGTGCTCGTGGGAGTGATGCACCAGAAAAGTGGCTTGCCCACCCAGTTCGATGGCCTTTTGCATCACCGGGCGGGCCTTCGCGGTATCGTGTTCGCCATACAGATAACCCATCGCCAGGTATTCGGCCACCTTGGGATCCGACTGATCCTGTTCCCAAACTTCTTCCAGTTTGCCTGCGACCTCGGCGTACTTGCCCCTTTGAAAGGCGTCGAAAGCTTGGGCTTTCAGGGTGGCGAAGCGCCCGTTTGCCTGGCTTGGAAGGCTGGTGGCCGCAGCCAAAAACACTATGGCGAAGAGTAATCCAGATTGCACACGCGAGCAGGTCACTCGATCTCCTTTAGAATGTCGCTAATGTACCAGAATCTACTTGCGAAGGCCGACTTGCAACTGTTTTCTATTCCAATTTGCTTAGTGAGTTTTATAACAGAATCGTTTCACCAAATCGACCGGTCGGCTTTGGATCGCGTGCCGACATTTCAACCGGTTTTCAAATAACTAGGAGAGGGGCTTAGAACACTGGAGTGTGAGCGGCTTCGCCGAGACGCTTCCGGTTAGAAGACTAGCCGGCAGTGCAGGCGCCACGCTGGAGCTGGTGATCTGTCTTCGCTATGTTGTTGATTACGCGTCCTTTTTCAGCAGATTGCGAGCCTAGAAGGGCGTCGGGAAGGTCTTCGAGATATGGTCGTGCCAGGTGAGCGATTCTTCGTCCACCAGCGCCCAGAGAATCCCCAGGCCGGCCGCGAGAACGCTCAATCCCCCCGCCGCCAAACGAAACAGCCGCTGGTCACGCACGGGGGGACGGCCGTCGAAGTCCACCAGTTTGAGACGAGCCCAGCGCATCCCGGCCGTATCGGTGTCGGCCATGCACCACAGCAACTCATAAAGCAGATAGAAGACCGTCGCGATACCCGCACAAAGGGGCGCGGTGTGAGCGTTGATCACCAGAGGTCCACCCGCCAGGTAGAACACCAACAGGAACAATCCAACGGCGATCACTACCATGCTTAGATCGAAAGCGGCGGCCAACAAACGGTGCACCGGAAACGCCGCGCGAACTCCGCAGCCGATCATGGGCTCGGCCGCGCGCGGAGGCGGAGCTGGTTGGGTGATCACGGTCTGCTGCGCCTCAAACTGAAAGCTTTCCTGCCCAGGCAACGGTCGCCTGTGCCGCGGACGCGACGCCGCCGTGTTGCGGCTGCGCGGGCGGGTTTCCACCGCTTCCGGAGCGAAGGACTGAAACGATACCACGCGCGGCTGAAACAGAGACGACTGGAAGGGCGCGGATCGCTTGGCTGCCTCCACCGGAGTCAACTCCGCGTCCACCTCGGTTTTCTCCTGTGTTGCGTACTGCAACGCGTGCGCCGTGGCGGTGCGTCCATAGGCTTGGCGCAAATAAGGGTTGTTGCTGGAATCCAAACGACGTCCGCATCGCTGACAGCGATGGTCGCCGGCGACATTCGACGCCTGGCAGTAGGGGCAGTTCATTCCGCTCTTCTCTCCGTTCGTGGCATACCCTTGCTTGCGGGTCCGAATCCGTGTTACGGTTTTCGGTTGAGACAGCCAATTGCTCGACCTAGGTTACCGATCGAAAAAAGCCTTACTAATGTTCGTAACATAAATGGGCGAAAATGTCACGACTTTTCTCTCTGGCTGCTTAGTGCCTGCTTCCCGCTATTTGTATCATTCTTTTTTCCTCGCCCGGCCGCGGGCCAAATCTACCGGCCGCCCCTAGTCACACAACCAGCCGACCAGCCCAACGCCGCCAACCCCAACCAGAAGCTGAAAGTGACTCGTCCCAACGCCCCCGGACCATCGGATCTGCTCGCTGACGCAGACCACAAAGAGGTCATCGGATCGATCCGCCATTTGCGAGGTTCGGTCCGTCTGGAAACGATCGACATGTTATTGCTGGCCGACAACGTCGATTATGATGAAGACACCAGCGAGGCCCATGCCTGGGGCAACGTCAAGTTCGAGCACTTTTACAACGGCGACAGAATAGAGTGCGAACGGGTGGACTATAATCTCGACGATGAGAGCGGCCGATTTTACGATGTTCGAGGAACGTCGCCGTCAAAGATCGAATCCCGGCCAGGCATCTTAACCACCAGCAATCCGTTTTACTTCGAGGGTGTCTGGGCGGAGCGAATTCATGAAAAGTACATTCTGCACAGCGGGTTCGTCACCGATTGCAGAGTTCCGCGTCCCTGGTGGCGGCTGACCGGGCCGACCTTCGACGTCATTCCGGGCGACCGCGCCATCGCCTATCACGCCTGGTTCCGGGTGGGCGCTGTCCCGATCTTATACTTTCCTGCATTTTATAAGTCGCTGAAGAAGCAACCCCGCAAGAGTGGCTTCTTGACCCCCAACATCGGCCATAGCAGCCTGCGCGGCTACATGGTGGGAGCGGAGTATTTTTGGGCTATCAATCGCAGCTACGATGCGTTAGCCCGCATCCAGTACTTCACCCAGCGAGGTCCGGCCGAAACGGCGGATTTTCGGGGTAAGGTTACGCCCGGGACCGACTTCAACGTGAGTCTCTATGCGGTGCAAGACCGTGGCATCGAAATAGGAACGTCCAACGGACAACCGGTGATTCAGAAGCAGGGTGGAGAGATAGCCGAATTCCAGTTCAAGACCCTATTGGCCGATGGCTGGTCGGGCAAGGCGGACGTCAATTACCTGTCCTCATTCCTGTTCCGGCAGTCGTTCTCGGAGAGCTTTCATGAGGCGATTTTTTCCGAGTCGCGATCCGTCGGGTTTCTCACCAAGCACTTCGACACCTACGCGGTGAACATCGTCGCCGATAACGACGAACAGTTTCAGAGCACCACGCCCGACGACAAGATCAACATCCGCAAACTGCCCGAACTGCAGTTCCTCAGCCGCGAGCACGAGATCTCAAACACCATTCTGCCGCTCTGGTTCTCCATGGAATCGAGCGCCGGACTGCTGTATCGCAACGAGCCCGATTATCAGACCCGCCAGTTCGTCGACCGCGTTGACGTGAATCCGCGGGTTACCACGGCGTTCTATTGGAAAGGATTCAGCCTCATACCTACCTTGTCCCTGCGCGAGACTCAATATGGACAGAGCCTGGAGGACTACACCGTGGTTAACAAGGACTTCGTGCGGAGCGCGCGGGAAGCTGACGTCTTACTGATTCTGCCTTCGTTGGAGCGTATCTACAAGGCTCCGAAGTGGCTGGGTGACAAGGTGAAGCACGTGGTCGAGTCGCGGGCCGAATATCTTTATGTCGGCGGCATCACCAACTTTAACGACATTATCCGGTTCGATCAAACCGACTTGCTGTCCGATACCAGCGAGATTCGTTATACGCTAGCCAATCGCTTTTTCGTAAAAGGCGCCGACGGGAACGTCAGCCAGGTCTTAAGCTGGGAGCTAACGCAGGCGCGCTACTTCGAGCCCACTTTTGGGGGCGCCGTGGTGGCCGGCCAGCGTAATATCGTTGAGTCCGAAGAGGAGATCACCGGCTTCGCTTTTCTGGATGGTCCGCGCAACTATTCGCCCATCTCTTCAATCTTGCGGTTTCAGCAGCGCATCGGCCTCGAATGGCGGGCCGACTACGATCCCTTGCGGCACGGTTTCACCAACAGCGGCGCGACGGTGGATGTTCGCTGGGCGAAATACTTCGTTTCCGTGGGGGAGTATCAAGTAAAGCCGGATCCGGTTTTGGCGCCCAGTTCGAATCAGTTCCATGGACTGATCGGCTATGGCAACCAGAATCGCAAAGGATGGAATGGGGCGTTCATTTCCTATTACGACATTAAACGCGGCTTGGTGCAATTCTCGACTCTGGAAGTGACCTACAATACCGATTGCTGCGGGATCAGCGCGGAATACCGGCGCTTCAATATCGGAACGCGCGACGAAACGCAATACCTGATTTCGTTCGCCGTGTCGAACATTGGCACATTTGGGACGTTAAAGAAGCAAGAGCGGATCTTCTAAACGCCGCCCCCTTATCCAGGTGATTGCAATGCTATCATTGGATGCATGGCCACCATTACCATTCGACGCCTGGACGATGAGGTTAAAGCGAAGCTCCGCATGCGTGCAGCCAGCCACGGCCGATCCATGGAAGAAGAAGCGCGGGAACTCCTGACCATTGGAGTCCGGGCGAAGCGTATGGCTCAAACCAATCTGGCCGATTCGATTCGCCGCCGAATTGCCCCTCTGGGTGGTGTTGAACTCGCGCCGCTAAACCGCGAAGCCATTCGGCGGCCTCCGCAGCTAGCGAAGTGATCGTCCTCGATACGAATGTACTTTCAGAAGTTCTCAAGCCCGCTCCCGACGAGCGCGTTTTGCATTGGCTGGCAGACCTGGACCCTGCCGCCGTCTTCACGACTGCCGTTACCCAGGCGGAGATTCTGTCTGGTGTTGAGATCCTTCCAACAGGGCGCCGCCGCGCTCAATTACTTCAGGCCGTCGAGGATATGTTTGCGACTGACTTCGGTGGCAGAATATTGGCCTTCGACGACGCGGCTGCCCGAGCGTTCGCCCAGATCGTCACGGTGCGGGAGAGCATTGGCCGGCCCATTTCGCAGTTTGACGCTATGATCGCAGCCATTGTACGATCCCATCGCGGCGAAGCGATAGCCACGCGCAACACGACCGATTTCGAACGTTGCGGCATAAACGTCATGAATCCCTGGACGGCTTGAATCGGCGCTACCTCGTTCCGGCGCCGACACTCACTGTCCCGCTAGTGTAAACGATCCAGCCCGCAGTCGGCTCGCTGAGAAACCAGCAACCGCGCTTCGCCGCCAGTCGCGGGCACCGTGTGATTTCTCCGCCCAATGCGAAGGCGCACGCCGTCTGGGCACACCTTCTTCTGTGAAGACCTCCAGCCGGATTTAATTGCTTAACTCTGTTACGATCCGCTTCCCCTGCACACTATGGGTCAGACGTAGTGCTGACCTGCGTTATCCAGGCGACTGGGCGGGGCGTAGACGATGTCGCGCCCCGTAGGATAGCCGCACACGCATGCTGCGCGGCCCACCCAGGAGGTGAGTATGAGAAGTTGTCCCACGTTTCTAATTTTTGCTGCGGCTTTCCTAGGTGGATGCCGCGGCAAAGCTCCGGCACCGCAAGGATCTGGTGGGCAAATCCACGGCTTGGTCTACACCGAGATCGTCGATGCCGCCGCGCACGCGAAGCGGCGCATTGTTCTTCCCGACGTCACCGTGTATGTCAAGAACACTTCTACCAACGAACAAAGCCCAAAGGCCGTAACCGATGCCAGGGGTAGGTATGTCGTGCCGCAGATGCCGGCCGGTAACTACGTTCTCTGCTGGGAAGGCGACGGCTATCAGCCGGGATGTACGCCGGAGAAACAGAAGTTTCCGATTCAGAGCGGTACGGCGGCTCCCAGCGCGCTGCAACTAACGCTCACACAGCCGGCTATTACCGGACGAGTGACCCTGGCGGGCGGTAACGCTTGCGTAGCCGAGTATCCAATGTTCGGCTTAAGCCTTAGGACCAAGATCACTCTCGTGGACGCCGCCGGACAAGCAGTTCATAAGCCGGTGTTTGTGAATCAGCGGGGCGAGTTCATTGTACCGAATGCCGGAGCGGGAAGCTTTCACGTTCAGGCGGAGTGCGACGGACTTAAGACCGAAGCCCCTGTGGGCGAACGCGGCGCATTCTTAAAGGTGGCGATTCAAGCCGCCCGGCCAGTGATACGGGCCGTCTATGCGGGTAGCCGCGAGCGGACGGTGCGGCACGCGCCTCCAGGCGCGATCGTTCCTGTGTCGGTCAGCGCAACCCAAGCGAACAACGGACGCTTGCACTACCGCTGGTTCGCCAGCGATGGCAGCATCGTGTCGAAGCTACAGGATGCGCCGACGGTGCAGTGGTCTCTCGCGAAAAGCAGCGGCAGCCAGACCATGTATGTGATGGTGTCGGGCGAGAACGGCGGCCACAGCATTGGCCAGGTTAGCGTCTCGGCGGGCGCGCCCGGAGCGCTGTTTAGCGGCACTGTGACGGATACATCTGGCGTGGCCTTAACAGGCGCAGCAGTCAGCATCAACGGGCAATCCACAACTACTAACACAGTAGGCTATTTTCTATTACAGTTACCGCAAGATAGCACTCGCTACGTCTTAAACATCACTAAGGACGGCTATGCTACATGGTCGAGGGTCCTGAGCGGCGAGTTGGTAGGGGCCACATTCAGTCTCGTAAAATCGCAAAGCAATACCGTCGATCCCACCCACGCCATAGACATCACGCAGTCGTTCCCGCGCCAGAATCGGGCAGGAGCGGAACTGCAAATACCGGCCAACTCGATCGTGGATTCCAAGGGCAAGATTGCTACTGGCAGCCTAACCATTTATCTGTCCACAGTGGATCTGCATGATCCGATCGGCAGGCTGGCCGGCAACTTCACGGGCAAAAGCGCCTCGAACCAGCGCGTGCGGCTAAGCACCTACGGCGCTCTCGATGTCCAGATTCGCGACACCGCCGGCAATCCTTTCAACCTGAAGCCGGGCACGCCGGCCAACGTAAGGATACCGGTAGATCCGGCCGCAAAAACGCCTCCGGCGAATCTCCCCTTGTGGTACTACGACCAGAAGACTGGGTTTTGGGGTCAAGATGGTTCGGCGGTTCTCGCAGGGCAGTTTTACCAAGCGGAAGTGCGGCACTTTTCGTCGATCAGCATCGCTTTTGCCAGCACCGATTCCGCCTGCATTGCGCTGAGTGTCGATCCGGGCACGGTGGGCAGCGTTCCGTTCCCACTCACCATTACCTTTACCGACAGCACTCTGGCAGCCCACACCCTGATGGCCAGCGTTGATCCAGCATCGCCCCAGGCTACGATCTCGGGACTGCCGCCCAATGAGCCGATCACGCTGCAGGTAGGCAACTTCGAGTTAGGTCTTCAAAACGTGAACTCCGGCGCCGCTATCCCGGCGGCGGACGATCCTACCGATCCGCCGGCCGGGGACTGCGGAGGGGTGGCCTATCTCGTCGTCGCGCCTACCAACGGAATCGGCACGGAGCCGGATTCGCCAGGCGAGGGGTCCGCCGCTCTTTCGCCGGGAGGGTTCCTCGATTATTACGGCCTGGATACCGAAACCAGCGCGGATGCTTACTATTCGGCGATCGATCCGACGTCCGCTGCCGGCACGGGCAGCGTGTCCAGCGTGGAGACGGCTCCGGCCAGTCTGCCGGCGTCATGCACTTCGCCCGCATCAGGCAAGGTACAAGCCGGCTCCGTACCGCTGGTCACGGGCGTGGGAACAACCTTTACCTCGTTCTTTGTGGCCGGAGACATGCTTCAAATGGGCGCCGCCGCCGCGCGAACCATCTCGGCAGTGTGCGACGACACGCACCTGGTCACGTTTTCGGTGCTCGCTCCCCCTGGACCACCTGGCATTGCGAGCACGACCTACGCCCGGATCGGTGCGAAGACGACTCTAAGCCGGTTCCTGTCGGCCAACTCGTGGACCACCGACCAGGCGACCGCCACCTACCTGAATGCCAATGATCTGGGCTTCGGCCGCAGCATGCACATGTCGCCATGGACCCCCGGCGGTTCCATTGCGTTCTTCGTTTCCAACTTTCACAACGTCGAGACTGCGAGGGAAGCCAACTCCGCCTCGATCGTAAATGCCACCGCCACGGACTTGATTGCCACCGTGGCAATGGAATACTCGCCGACTCCACCCGGCACCACGCCCTACACGAAGTTCTACGTGTTCAATGCCAAGGGCGCGCGAATCAACAATGCGGACCTCGATCAGCGCGGCGGCAAGTTCGTTCCCCGGCTGTGCATGATCTGCCACGGCGGCGCCTACGTTGCACCGACAACGGCCAACCAAGGAAACGAAGGCTCGCGTTTCATTGGGTTCGACCTTTCTTCGTATGGCTATTCCGGATTCGATCCGGCCTTCAGCCGCAGCGGCCAGGAACAAGCCTTTCGACTCCTGAACCAAGGGGTGCTGGAGGCTACCAATCCTTCCACTGCGCAACAGCAGCTTCTGGCCGGATGGTACGGCGGCGGAACGGGAATCGACACTGCCGGCACAACCCAAATCGACACGTACGTGCCCACCATCGGCGGGACATCGCAAAGCTGGAATACCGCGCCAACACCCGCCGGCGCCACGGTTGTTCCCAAGAGCCTGTACGGCGATACGGTGCGCACCTCCTGCCGCACTTGCCACGCGGATCGCGACGCGCCCCTCGATTGGAATCAGTTCGGCGGCTTCAACGGGTTCCAATCCAACGGCGCAACCATTGAAGCATTTGTCTGCGAAATGCGCATCATGCCGCAGGCGAAAGTCACCTACATCAACTTCTGGGCCAACAGCGCCCCCATACTTCCGCCGACCGGGCCGCCGACCTCGATCAGCAACCCGAATCGCCGAAATGAGCTCATGAACTCCGGGCTCAGCTTCGTAACATCAACCGACCCATGCCCGCTGCAGTAGCGGACTTGGAATTAACCAAAGAAGGACTATTAACATGCCAGCAGGACTAACCAGTTTTTATTTCACGCTGTTCAAAAAGTTCCAAGTGATTAACCATATACCGGAGCGCACTGTTCATGGCGCAGCCGGCGGCGGCGGAACAGGCTTCGACATGACGGACCCGAATGCTCCATTCGGAATATTCTCCGCCACTCCAGGGGTGCTGGCGCCGGGAGATACCAATCCCGCCGACAGTCCTTTGTGGGCGCTGCTCAACTCTAAAGCTACCGGTGGACCCAACCCCATCACCATTGCGGCCGGACCGCAGGCTGGAACCAGCTGGCCGCAGATGCCGCTGGGTTTACCGCCGGCCTGGGGTGAGTTTCAAACCGGCGCGCCTTCGCCCACGCTATTGGACGATTTCGCTACCTGGATTACCCAGAGCCCGAGTCAGATTAACGATACGCCGACCGGCGCGCTTGGCTCGTTGCCATCCACTACGATCCCGGGTGTCACCACAGGATCTCCGGTCTCGCTGTTTGTCTCCAGCATTCCCGGCGACGTCGGTACACGGCCTTTACCGCCGAGCACCCAATATTGGGTAACTTCACTGATTTCGCTGGTAGATCCGACCAGCGGGGCTACGGTATCCATTCCTGGCGCCTTCAATCCGGCCGTGGATCCTGAATATTTTCTCGTGGCGGTGGTCGGCAATAATGGGGGCACCGATGCCGGCCGGTTCCTGAGCCCGACCAATACCGGAGTCACGGTGGAGGGTTGGGTTATGGTGTGGAACACCACTCTTGGACCGGCTTTTCAGTTGCCCGCTCTCTCGAACCTGGACGCCACCAGCGCCGCAGGCGAATACGACCAGTTCATTTTGCGAAAGGGATCGGAGACGGGATGCTACGATGTCGCCGGGTTCCGCATGAATGTGCAGGGCATGTTCGACGGCTTAGTCAACGCTGTGGACGCGGCGGTCACTGGCGGTACGTTCACTTTGCCTCCCGGTGTCACGACCGGCGAGCAATTCGTGCGTGGCGGCCATGTTTGCGCGAAGGTGTTGATTTACGAAACCGGCTCGACACCGCCGGCTTTGTCGGATTCGCCGCTGACTGTCGCAGCAGTTGCGCAGAAGAATCTAGCGCCGTTTGCGGTCACTATCATGAAGGAGAGCAAGCGGCCCATCATCCGTTGGGAGAATTTTGCCGTCGGCCAGCCCAGCTTTGTGGGTGTTCCAGGAGCTGGGAAGAACACCCTGGTTCTCGAAACCACGGTGCCGCAGGGACTGATTCAGCTTCACGTCGCTATACCTAAGGAGACTTATGGCCGCTTTTTCGGAGACCAGCGGGAAGGAACAATCCGCGGCTTCGAACCAGTGACTCGCGAAGAGATCGTCTCCGGGAGACTAGGGGCACAGGCCCAGACGTTCGGGGACGCCGTTATTCTGCGGCATCTGGGAGGCGAAAATGCCATCACCATCCCGCCGTTGCCTGTTGGTAACGCTCACGGCTTCGCGCTGGGGATCGAGTATGTGCCTGCCGACTTGAGGGAAGGCACATACGGCGAAATTAGCGTGGTGCATCGCTGCGTCGTACCGAAGTTTGTTCCAGGTAGCAAGTGT
>Ga0302319_10021374_pt1 | contig 11660 bp, 7 predicted proteins | sample Bog_T0_2_FD_203319 | JGI IMG/M metagenome (GOLD analysis project Ga0302319, IMG submission 203319) | Peat permafrost microbial communities from Stordalen Mire near Abisko, Sweden - Bog_T0_2 | ecosystem: Environmental > Terrestrial > Soil > Wetlands > Peat | place: Sweden: Abisko, Stordalen Mire...
TACGACCCGACTTATGGCGCCCGGCCAATGCGGCGCGCGGTGGAGCGCTTTCTTGAGGACCCGCTGGCGGAGGAAATCCTGCGCGGGCATATCAAGGAGGGCGATACCGTCACGATCAGCGCGGAGAAGACGAAACTTGTGTTCAAGGCACCTGAGCCCGCGCAGCCAGCCGAGGCAAGTTCAGGGCCCGTGACGCCGCTGTAAGCGGCAGGGCGCCAGCCTGTGCGGAGGCGAACTCCGTGGTTCTCTTTTTGATAGGAAAAACCTCGAATCCACCGGCAATATGATCTCGTCCATCCCGCTCCCACGCCTTCGCAAACCGGATTTACGCCTTGGTTACGCGCTTATGCGCGACTCGCGCGTGCCGCTTGGGTCGAAGTTCCTCGCGTTCCTGGCCGGGTTCGGCATTACGGGGGTGGTCGAGGTTCTTGAATGGCCGGTCGAGGGGATTCTCGCGGCGGTGCTGCCGTTCCTGGGGATCGCGGGTGATGTGGCGGTGGATGGGATGGAGATCGTGGCGGGGCCGCTGTTGCTGGCGAATCTGCTTTTGCCGTATCTGGCGCCTCGGGAGATAGTGGACATCATCCGGTCGGAACGGGCAGCGGGGAAGAAGTCTCCGATAATCGACGTGTAGCGGGCGGGGGGCACGCTGGAACTCCCGCCGCGCAAATGGACGTGCCGCCACAAGCCGCGCATCGAGGGGAATCGAAGCACTTTCCGTGGCGGCTGCTGATTGTTGCGGGGTTGATCGCGTTTGCGATGGTGGCGGGGGTGACGGCATGGTTCGCGAATCGGCTGTTTGATAGGTTTAATACGGGGAGCATCGACCGGCAGTTTCAGGAATATATACCGACGGTGGGGTCCGCTGACGGGATACTGGAGACGGCGACGGCGAGCGTGCCGGAGACGTTTACGCAAACGGATTCGGCGTCGCTGTTTAATATCATACCGCTTGGGACGACCGTGTCGGAGATTCGCGTGCGTGCGGTGTACCGGTATCACATACGATTGTATGATCCGTGGAGCATCACGGCGCATGGGCAGGTTTGCGTGGTCAACGCGCCAGCATTTGAGGCGAGCCTGCCGCCGGCGATTGATACGGGGGAGATGGAGAAAAGCACGACGGCGGGGTGGCTGCGGTTTAATGCCGATGAGAACCTGGAGACGCTTGAGAAGGGGATCACGGGGGAATTGAACGCGCGGGCGAATGACAGCACGCACCGGAACTATGCGCGGGAGGCGTGCCGGCGGGCGGTGGCGGAGTTTGTGCGGCGGTGGCTGATGAAGGAGAACGTCTGGCGCGAGGATCGGTTCCACCAGATTGTCGTGCAGTTCCCGGATGATCCGCCGATCCTCACGGAGTCACCGCCGAATCCGACGCTGACTATTGCGGCACCGGAGGCGTCACCTTAGCGGCGGAGGCTGTTATTGAGCCTGGGCGGCGGCCAATCTCTTGTCATCGATATGCCAGTGCTTCGGGAAGGAAATATTAGTCAATTCCTCCATGGTCCTACCGGGAATGACGCGCGCATATTGGATATTAAAGTGGGCTCTAGTGTAAGTTCGCCAAAAGGAGCATCGCGACCCGTACATAAAATCCCCGGAATGAACCAAACTGTTTCATGGGAAGTTATGATATGACTTCCGGCCGCCTTTTCAATGCTTTTCCCGGCCCCGAGCCCTGGCATTGCGGCGGTTACGGAGAGGCGATGCCGACATTGCCGGTGACCGTGGGGGATTCGAACAGGCCGGCTCCGGCGTTGATGGGCTGCAGGAGGACGCCGGAATAGGGAACGGGTTTCGTCAGGCCAACATCGACGGCGCCGGAGAATAGGCCGGAGGCGCGGGTTACAGCGAGATTGAGGGATAGAGTGCCGCTGAGTTGGGGGGAGCCATTCGCGGCGAGAGAAAGCTGCTCAATGAGGGGGTTGATGAGGATGCCGCTGGAGAAGGTGATTGTTCCGTGGTTAGCGGTAAGTGGAATCTCAGGCTGGCCCGGTTGCGGGGACTTATAGACGTAACCCGACGCTGTCAGGTTGCCGGAGAATGCGGGGTAACCGCCGAGGATGCTGGAGGCGGGGCGGGTCCAATGGAGGGTGCCGTCGAGTGCGATCGTTCCGGCATTCTGGAATGTTAATGTTCCGGCGGCGTAACCTTCCGTTCCGTACGGGGCGGTGAAGAAGGGCCACGCGCCGGAATCCGAGAGGAGGCTTGATACCGCGAAGGGGGTGGCATCCCCCAGACGGCCGGCGGCCCGGACGCTGCCGCTTGCGTCCACCGTGATCGCGGCGTAGCCGGCGCCGGCAGGGGCGCCGGGGTCGGTGCTGGTAAGTTCCATTGTATAAGCGGGCTGTTCCGGGGCAACTGTTCCGGACTTACTGTAATTGTCACGAAGCGCGGTCACGGTCCCTGTGAAGTTTCCACTTACAACGGATCCAGTGACTTGAGTCGCACCGGAAAGGGAGAGTCGCAGGGTAACAATTACAGACAGGCCACCGGGCGACCTGCCTACGGCGCCCTGCCACGTCCCCTCGGGATTCAATGCTCCAACCAAGCGGTAATTTTTCCCCGCCAGCGAGAGCGTGCCGGTAAACGATCCGCCTGCGCCGAGGGTTATTTTCAACAGGCCGCTGCCGTTGAGGTCGCCTTGACCGTTGAAGACCATTCCGTTGAAATTGCCGCGTTCCGCGGCGAATGAGTTGCCGACGGTCAAGACGGCAGGGATGCTGGTTCCGGTGCCGATGGCATTGGAGGCGACGAGTGTGTAACTTCCTTGATTCGCCAATTGGACGTGTGGAAGCGAGAGGGTCGGCTTGGTTGCGTGGGGGATCGGATTTCCATCAAACATCCATTGGTAAACGGGAGCGGGGTAACCATTTGCCGAGGCGGCGAGCACGGCGGTGGAGCCGGCGGCCACTGTCAGACTCGGCGGCTCCTTAGTGAAGGCGGGAGCGAATTGCTCGGGGGTGACCGTCAGCTTCGCGGTTTGGCTGGAAACCAATCCGACGGCGTTGCTTACCGTGACCGAGTAATTACCGGCATTGGCAGGCTGAATGCTGGGAAAAGCGAGTGTCGGGGACTCCGCGCCCGGCAGGGCCGTCTTGTTCCGCATCCATTGGTAATAGAGCGGTGTCTGGCCGGCAGCCACCACCGTCAATGCGGCGGGATTGCCCTGCATCACAGTCTGGCTTTGCGGCTGGATAGTTATAGTCGGCATCGGTTCCTGGTCGGCAACGATTGAGTAATTATCGAATAACATATAGTTATCGCCGGGGACGGAATCATCTGGAGAAATGAGCCATTTTGCGCGCATGGCGCCAAAGTCGAAGGTATCCGAGCCGGTGCGAATCGGCTTATTCCGGACCAGGGGGGCCCCGTTCAACGTCGCGCTCCATTCGTTCTGCCCATAATCCATGGTTACGGCGAGTTTCATGGGCACATTATTGGAGAATTGGACGCCGGTGCGGATTAATGTGGAAGAACCGTCGAGCGAATAATTGACGACCAAATTCGAATTGGAGAAATCGATTGTGAAAAATGGATGTCCGGCGCTATTAGTCAAAATCCACTCGAAATCATCGTAATTGAAATTGGTCGAATCATTGATCGCCATCAATACATTGAAAGTCACGACGGGTTCATTGCCATCAATGGGCGAGTAATTAACCGGCTGGTATGCGACCACGCCAAAGTCGCCCGGATTGGTTGGCGCATTATATCCCACGTAAGCCTGCTGGCCCGGCATTCCATCGTACTGATTGAACAATCCGTTCCCTCCGGAGTCCATCCCGAGCCAGCCATTCTGGCCGATGAGAGGCTGGCCGAGCACGAAGCCTTCCTTCGCCTCGAAGCCTGTTGTGTAGAGGCCGAGACTCGCCTGATGGGGGTAGATGTTGAGATCGATGGAGCCGGAGGCGCCATTAAGGCCGTCCACGACGATTTGATACGGGGTTCCGGCGGTCGCGGAAATATTAACATAGCTCGTGACGCCGCCGGCGGGATCGTCGTCGTTCTCGGCGACCTCTGTTAGTGAACTGACGGAATCGCCTGTGAATACGCCGAGCAGAGTGTCGAAATTACTGCCAAGAGTGCTGATGGCATACTGGCCGGAAGCGGGAGGAGTCCATGTCCACCAGACCGAAGAGCCGCCGGGATTGCCAGCGATATCGGGTTCGCCCGGTTCCCTGGAGGCGCCGACATTCGCCCCCGTCACATGAACCTCCGCGCCCGTGAGGGGAATGCGGTCAGCAAAAGAGTCGTTGGGCGGAGCGGGGGTGAGCGTAAAGGATTCCGGACTGGAGACCGCGCCGAGTAAGTTACCGACGAAAACAGGGCCGGATGTTATACCGGCAGGAATGACCGCGTCGATCTCGTTATCGGAGACTACCGTATAAGCAAGCGGAATGGTCCCGATGCTGACCGACGAGACGCCGGTAAAGTTATTCCCGGTGATAACGACTGTTGTGCCAACCGGCCCGGAAGTGGGGTTGATATTATTGATCGAGGGCAAAGAGGTATCCCTGGCCCAATTCAACACCACAATTCCGGTTGCGCCATTGTTCCCATCCACCGCGATGAAATAGTGGGTTCCCGCATCGGCGTTGAAAGTCACGCTGCTGGTTACAGTATTGCCATAGTCATCATTAGAGGCCACCAACGTAAGTCCGGCAACATTGTCGCCCGTGTAAACGCCGAGCAACGTATTGAAGCTGCTGCCGAACGTCGTGAAAGTTTCCGGCCCGGGCGAACTGGGCGTCCACTCATACCATATCGAGGCGCCACCGGAATTGCCGGCGATATCGGGTTCGCCCGGTTCCTTTGTCGCGCCTTCATTGTTGCCGGTGATCTCCCCCTGGTCAGCATTTATCACCGTTGCATTGGCAAAGTCATCATTGGGAACGGGCTGAACCACCAAGAAATTGGCGCTGCTAGTGCCCGTGCCGAGCGGACCGGTGACCTCGATGGGTCCGGTGACGGCGCCGGTTCCGACCGTGGCGGTGAGCTGGGTATCGCTGCCAGAGAAGGCGGCGGCCGCGCCTCCGATGAGCACGGACGACACGCCGGAAAAGTCCGCGCCATTTATCGTAACCTGGGTTCCGGCGCGGCCTGACTGCGGGGAGAAATCACTGATTACCGGGATGGCGACATTCTCCTCCCAGTTGAGGTCGATGGCTCCCTCGGCTCCCTGGTAGCCATCCACGGAGATATAATAAGTTGAGCCAGAGACAGCGGCAAAAGTGACGCTGCTCGCCACACCGGTGCCGTAGTCGTCATTGCTGGCGACCTGGGTTAACTGGTTGACCGCAGCGCCGGTGTAAACGGCCTCGGTTGTGTCGAAGTTACTGCCTTCCGTGTTGAAAGTGTAAGTGCCATTCGCGGGGGCCTGCCAGACCCACCATACGGTGGCCCATGGGCCGCTTGTGTCTCCACCGTCATAAGGCTCCCCGGGTTGGGCGGTCGCGCCGAGATTGGTGCCCATGATTGAACCGGCCGTGCCGGAGATAGCGGTTGCGTTCGCGAAGTTATCATTAGTCGGGAGGGGAACCACCGTAAAATTGGTAGCGCTGGAGCTAGTGGTGCTGCCGGTGAGCAAGGTAATGGGGCCGGTGGTGGCGCCTGCTGGAACCGTGGCGAAGATTGAGTTGGAATTGATCGAGAAATCCGGCGCCGGTGTGCCATTGAATTCGACATGGGTCACGTGGGCGAGGTTCAAGCCATAGATGGTTACATTGGTGTTGATGGCGCCGGCGGATGGGGAGAACGATGTCACGGAAGGGGTGGCGCTGCCGGCTCCGGTAAGGGCAGGAAGCAGGGAACTCATGAGGGGTGTCCCGAGGCCAGTAAGGAGGTCATAGCCGGGACCGGCAAGGTAGCCGTTATTGTTACCGGCGGTAATATCGCGAAAACTCGCGGAGCCGAGAAGCGGGTAGATTTTTGGGTTCAACATCCCGATTGGTCCGAGGCCGGCCTGGGTCCGGGCCTCATTTATTAATGCGCAAAAGCCGGCCCATGTGGGAGTGGCCCAGCTGGTGCCGCCGATCTGCTGCGCTGTGCCCTGGAGGTAAACATAGGCCCCGGTGTTTGGATTGGCCGCGCATGCGACGTCGGGGACCGCGCGATAGCTGCCCGAGGGGACGCCGTTGCCGACCTGCCAACTGGGGCGCATGAAGAAGCTGCTGATGCCGCCGCCGCTGCCATTCCAACCCGACTCGGAGCTTACAGTCCCCTCCCCCGTCAGGTAGAGCGATGTCCCGCCGACGCCGGTGACACTGGGATCGCTCGAGTAATAGGATGGCTGCTCGACGCTATCGGTCACAGCGCCGTCATCGCCGGAGGCGACAAAGACGCTGACGCCGTAGTTAGCGATGTTCGCGAAATACTGGGCGTCGGTGAGTTTCTGGCTTGAGGACACCTCGGTTTCGCCGAGGCCGAGGCTGATCGAGAGCTCGTGCATCGTGGGCTGGCCCGGGAGGTCCGAGAGGATGCGCTGCAAGCCCTTGTCTAGGTCTGGAAAGGATAAATCCGTGGTGGCGTAGATGCGGATTTGCGCCCCGGAGGCGATGCCGCTGCTCCACTCCGTGTCGAGCGTCTCCTCGCCGCTGACGGGGTCCAGCTCACCGGAAACCGCCTGGATATCCGTGACATTCGAGAGGGATTGCGGAATGCCGTTATGGCTCCAGAACGAGGTCAGGTCTGTTTTTTCCGGAAAAGTGTCGATGAGGATCGCCATGGTTTCGCCGGTTCCGTCAAAGCCGAGGTTGGTTGCGTCGTAGGCGCCCAAGATTTCCTTTACGAGGAAGGGAGGCGCATCGGCGGTGAGGGGCTGGGGATTCGCGATATGGCGGGGGTGGATGTGCGGCTGGAGGCCGTTGACGCCAAGGACTGCGGTACGCAGAGTTGCCGGGATGCTGGGGGCGGTAACCGCGGAGGTATAAGCGCCGTCCGGGACGGTGACCTCGGCGAATTGCGTCTGCATGGCGGTCTGGACCTGCGCGACCGTGCCTTTTACGAAAACGCCGAGGCGAAGCGGGTCGGTTTGAGTGATGGTCAAGCCCTGGCGCTTAGCCCAATCCACGACAGCCTCGTAGTCGGCGGGCAGGGGGAGATACTTTGCGTCCAGTTCGTCCTTGGGGATCAATTCGCCGTGCTCGAGGCGGGCGAGCATCTTCGGGAAATCGCGCATGCGGAGGGCGATTTGGAACTCGACAGTTTTTGCAAGGTGCTCGGGTCGAAGAGGTTGTACGGAGCGGACCCGGTGCGGGTCGAGAGTCTTGACGCTATCCGGGAGCATCGTCCGAGGCTCAGGCGCGGCAGAGGCTTGACCGGCGAAAAGCGAAGCAAGGGCCAGGATCAGGCCGGTCTGGAGAAGAATTTTCCGCGGTACGGCCATTGTGAAGGGATGAAAAGGAGGCGCCGGCTTACAGGAGGCTAGCCGCGGAAACCTCAAGCGAAAATAATGCCATCGTTCCGTCATGCGTCAAACCGTTGGACTATTTAGAGAAGTTTAGCGGCGGTGGCTCGCAGCAAGGCGGCGCCGTGCGGCGGGAGGGGCAGGGTGACGCTGCCGGCGTATGGGCCTAAAGCGCGGCGCGCCCACAGGTCGCGGAGGGCCAGTCTGCCGGTGAGGCCAGCTACGCGAAACGGGAGGGTGACGCTGGCTGGGTTGGGGCCGCGATTGAACAATCCGATGGCGAGTGAGCCATCTTTCAAATCCTTGATCCAGACTTCCGTGCGGGCGTCTTGCAATACGCGGCGGCCTGCCCTGCCGAGGGGGTCCTGATTGATGGCGAGGACTTCGTCATTGGTCAATAGGGCGAGGGTCGATGCATCGTTGTCGGGCAGGTTCATGCCGAGCATCATGGGGGATGGGGCGAGCGCCCAGAGGGTCATGAGTGTCTTTTGCTCGTCCCTAGAGAAGCGGGTCCAGCGGTCCCAGCCGTTGATCCAACTCCGGATGCCGATGTGGCCGAAGGGGATCATGTCCGCATCCGGCCAATGGCCGGGGCCGCCGACTCCGCGCCAAGAAGCGAGGAGGTCAAATTGCTTGTTGAGGCTGCTCCAGTGGTCCCAGAAATCGCCGGAGATGCGCCACATGTTTGCGTTGGTGGCGATGCCGCCGGCCATCGAAACGGGGGTGGGACCGGGGGAGGCGCTCAAGACGATGGGGCGCCCGCAATTGTCGATGGCCTTGCGGATCATGGCGATTTCCGCGGGGTGATAGGGCTGGGAGAGATCATCGACTTTCACGAAATCCACGCCCCACGCGGCGTAGAGCCGGAACTCGGCGTCGTACCATGCCTGGCCGGCGGCATTGGCCTGAGCGCCGAACATATCGGGGCACCATGGGCAGGTGTCGGCGGCATTGGCGGCGGCGGCGGCGGTCAGCGCACTGCCTTGAATGGGCGAGCGGGCCGTTGCGGCCTGACGGGGGACGCCGCGCATGACATGGATGCCAAATTTTAAACCCATGGCGTGGAGTTTGGCCGCAATTGGTTTGAATCCGGCGCCGTCCGCGGCGGATGGAAACCGGTCGGGGGCGGGCATCAAGCGACCGTATTGATCCGCGGCGAGCTGGGCGCCGGCGCGGGTTGTGTTGAGCATACGGTCGTCATTGACCGGTTGTGGATCGTACCAGCGGAAATCTATGACTACGTAGCGCCAGCCGTGAGGGAGGAGATATTTTTGCATGCAGGCGGCATTGGCCATGGTCTCGGCCTCGGTGACGCTGCCGCCAAAGGTGTCATAGCTGTTCCAGCCCATGGGGGGGGTTGCAGCCCATGACCAGAAGGCGGGCGCGGCGCCCTGGGCGTGAGCGGGCGGAGCGGAGCGGGCAAGGGCCATGGCGAACGTCAATGCGAGGAAAAACCGGGGGAAGGGGGCACTCTGCATAAAAATCATTAAATTCTGTAGAAGTTGCCTGATCGAGAGCGAACAGAAGGATGGCGAAAAGATTGTCGCCGCCGAAAATTGATGCCTCATGCCGATGTTCTCCACACTTGCCAAACCAAAACCAGAGCCTTAAATTAACTGCCCCCAAAAGAAATGCAAACGCTCCACGATCGCGCAAAGAAGGCGGCTGAAATCATCGCCACGCCGCACCAGTACAAGGTGTGCGAGGGGTGCGACTCGATCGTGGCGGAACGGGTGGCGACGTGCCCGAATTGCTATGGATACCGGTTTGACGAGAGCGCGGACGCGGTGACGGCGCAGGCGAAGCTGCTGGGATCGCGCGAGCAGAAGACGGTTACGGCGCAGGATCTTCTGCTGTAAAGGAGCGGGTTCAGGATTTGAGGCGGTCGATGTAGGCGCGCAGGTCGGCGAGGCTTTCCCCACGGAAGCCGATGTATCCATCCGGACGGATCAGGACGAGGAGGCCTTTTTCCCCAGCGCCGTAGGCTTTGACGGCCCAGCAATCGCGATCCTCGAGGGCGCCGGGCTTGAGCTCGCAGCCGGGGCGTCTGACGCGGTAGGTTTTCCCTGGGAGATCGGCCAGGAGGCCGAGGCCGGGGGGGGCTTCCTCCAACCCCTCGAAGACCAGCAGGACGAAGCCGGGTGTCTGGAGGAGGTCGAAGACGCGGCGCTCGACGCCGTCCAGACGGTCGAAAAGGACGACGTCGGGGGCGCGGTCGCCGGCTCGAACGGGGCCGAGGCCATGATTCTCGACCCATGGGGTGCCGCGGTAATCGATGGCGACCTCCGCGAGGCGCTCGGTCATGGCTTCTTTTACGAGGGGTATGCCGGCGACGAGTGGGAGGAGGAGATCGCGCAATGGCTGGGCGCCCGGGAGCTGGGCGGTAGCGGCGCGGGTCATGCGGTCTGTGAGGTTTAGTACGCTGCGGGCGACGGGCATGCGCTCGGCCTCGTAGCTCCCGAGGAGGCGGGGGGTGGCGAGGCCGCGGACGACGAGGGCTACCTTCCATGCAAGGTTGAACGCGTCCTGGATGCCGGTGTTCATGCCCTGCCCCCCGGCGGGGCTGTGGATGTGGGCGGAATCGCCGGCAAGGAATGCGCGTCCGCTGGAATAGGTATTCACGATCCTGTGGGAGATGCGGAACCATGCTTTCCAGACCGGGTCGCTCAAGGCGATGGGGCGCGGGCAGCGCCTGCGGGCGATCTCGACGATTTCCTCGAATGTGGGCTCCGGGCCGGGATGCTGCGCGCCGGGCCGCTGATCGGCTATGATGCGGCCGCGACCGCCACGGAAGGGGAAGTAGGCGAAAAGGCCGTCCTTCGAGAGAAAGAGGTGGGCTTGATCGGTCGCGAGGTCTGAATCGACTTTCACGTCAGCGAGGAGGAACTCCTCCTCGTATTGAGCGCCCTGGAAGGTCATGCCGAGGAGATGCCTGACGGCGCTATGGGCTCCGTCGCATCCGAGGATCCATGGAGCTGCGACTGCTGTCTCGGTTCCATCCGCGGCGCGGTATCTGGGGTGGACTGTCTCGGGGTCCTGATCGAGGCTGACGAGTTCCATGCTGCGCTCGACGTGGACGCCCAGCGACTCGAGGCGGGCGCCGAGGATGCGCTCGGTGTGGCTCTGCGGGAGGGCGATGGCGAATTTGTAGGGGCTCTCGATGCTGGAGAACTCGAGGTGGGCGAGGCGCTTTGAGTCATTGTACATCGAGATTCCCTCGAGGCGCTGTCCCTCGGCCAGGACCTCGTCGATGATGCCCATGGCGTGGAATGCCTCGAGGGTGCGGGGGAAGATGGCGAGGGCGCGGGATTGCGTGGCGGGCTCGGGGTTTTTGTCGAAAATGCGGAGGGGGATGCCGTGGCGGGCGAGCTCGCATGCCATCGTGAGGCCGACCGGGCCTGCGCCGTTGACGATGACAGGGAAATTGGTCGAGATACTCACATCATCCATATCGAATGTGGAATGGCTGGCGCCCGCCTCGTTTCGTAGCGATTATAAGGCTGGCCAGCTCGCCGGGCGATCACCAAAGCTCCACCTTTTATGCCTGCATCAAGAACACCCCGGGAGAACCGGGCGGCTGCCGCAATTGAAGCGGTGCGGGAGGTGTATGCGGATCTCGCGGCGCGACCGGTGGAGCGGAACTGCATCCGGCGGACGGAATGCTGCCAGTTCCGCCACACTGGCTACACCCCCTGGCTGACCGACGCGGAGGCGCTGGTTGCGGCGAAGGCGTACCGGGCGACGGGGCGGACGCGGCTGGCGGCGCCGGCAGATGGAGCGTGCCCTATGCTGGATGGGCGGAGCGGGAAGTGCCTGATCTATGCGGACCGGCCATTTGCGTGCCGGACGCACTTTTGCGAGGCGGCGGGAGGGCCGTACAGCCGGCGGGAGGTGCTGGACCTGATCCGGCGGCTGGAGGAGATAAGCGCGGGGCTTGGGAAAGATGGCCCGCGGCCGATCACCACGGCGCTGAGCGCGTATATGTGAGTGGTTTTGAGCGACTTAAAAATGCTTTTACTTTAAAACCAAAAAGGGACAATTTTGTTTAAAACCAACCGGGTACCCCCTGAAGTCCCCCCGACCTGCGTATTACAGCAATGAACGCATATCATGGACCTCAAATTAACGGGTAAACTTGCGCTCGTCTCGGGCTCGACGGCGGGGATTGGATTCGCAATCGCGCACTCCCTGGCGGCGGAGGGGGCGCGGGTGATCATCAATGGGAGGACCGAGGCGCGGATCCGGCAGG
>Ga0302319_10021375_pt1 | contig 11659 bp, 9 predicted proteins | sample Bog_T0_2_FD_203319 | JGI IMG/M metagenome (GOLD analysis project Ga0302319, IMG submission 203319) | Peat permafrost microbial communities from Stordalen Mire near Abisko, Sweden - Bog_T0_2 | ecosystem: Environmental > Terrestrial > Soil > Wetlands > Peat | place: Sweden: Abisko, Stordalen Mire...
TCACCACCAGCACGCTGTTGGTGGTGGCGACACCCATGCACATGATCGCGCCGGTGAGCGCCGGAACGCTCACCGTGGTGCCGGTGAGGAAGAGCATCCACACGATGCCCGCGAGCGCCGCGGGCAGCGCCGTGATGATGATGAAAGGATCGAGCAGCGATTGAAAATTGACCACAATGAGCATGTACACGAGCACGATGGCGCCGATGAGGCCGATCAACAGCCCGTTGAACGACGCTCTCATGGTCTGCACTTGCCCGCGCACCGTGACTTGCGTGCCTTTGGGCAGATCCTTTTTGGCTTGCTTCACGATTTTATCGATTTGGCCCGAGACGTACCCGAGGTCCGCATCCTGAACCGAGCCGTAGATGTCGATGACCGGCGTCGCGTTGTAGTGGCTCACCACCGCGGGAGCGACGCTGCGGTGAATGCTCGCGATGCTGGAGAGTATTTGCGAGGTGCCCCCCGGCCCGTTCAAAGGCGTGTTGCCGAGATCGTTGAGGCTGTCCAACCGGAACTGGGGCGTCTGGGTGGCCACCTGATACTGGGTTCCGCTCTTCGGATCGACCCAGAACGACGGCGAGGTTTGAAAGCTGCCCGACAGGGAGACCAAAAGGTTGCTCGCCACCGCCTGCTCCGTCAATCCGAGCAGCTGCGCCTTGCCGCGATCCACGTCGACGTTGAACTGCGGATAGTCCGCGGATTGGTGGATGTGCAGATCCACGGCACCGGGCACACCGCGCAGCTTCTGCAACAACTGGTTGGCGAAGTCGCGGTTGGCGTTGGCATTGAAGCCGACGACCTGGATATCAATCGGCGAGGGCAAGCCGAAGTTCAGGATTTGACCGATCATGTCGGCGGGCAGGAAGGCGAAAGTGGCCGACGGATAGGCATTCGCCAGCCTGGTCCGCAGCGTGCGTACATACGCCGCCGTCGGCTTGTGATGCTCCGACAAATTGACGTAAACGTCGGCATCGCCCGGGCCGACCGGCGCAGACGTGCTGTAGGCGAGATTGATGCCGCTATACGGCAGCCCGATGTTGTCCACCACGTTGACGACTTCCGACGCCGGGATGACCTCGCGGATCGTCGATTCGACCGCATCGCATAGCGCCGCCGTCTCCTCGATGCGCGTGCCGGTGCGGGCACGCATGTGCAGCTTGATCTGGCCGCCGTCCACCGAGGGGAAAAAGTCCTGGCCGAGGCCGGGCAAGGGTCCCAGCGGAAACGCCAGTATCGCAGTCGCAGCCATGCTGATCAGGAAGATGCCGGCAAAGCGCGGACCGCTGTGCAACGCCGATTGCAGAATCGACTTGTAGCGCTCACGCATTTGCTCGAAGCGGTGCTCGAACGCCGTCTGAAATCGACTGAGCGCATTGGTTCGCTTCTGTCGGGCATCGTGATCATGCACCTTGAGCCAGAATTTCGCGAGTGTCGGAACCAGCGTCCTCGACAAGAGATAGGACGCCAACATGGCGAATACCACGGCCTCCGCCAGGGGAATGAACAGGAACTTCGCGATGCCGGCAAGCAGAAACATGGGAATGAACACGATGCAGATGCACAACGTCGACACGAGCGCGGGCAACGCAATCTGATGCGCGCCGTCCAGGATGGCGGTCTCGACGTCCTTGCCCTGCTCGAGGTGATAATTGATGTTCTCGATGGTGACCGTCGCATCGTCGACCAGGATACCCACGGCGAGCGCGAGCCCACCCAAGGTCATGATGTTGATCGTCTCGCCGAGCGCCGACAGGCAGGCCACCGAGACGAGGATCGACAGCGGGATGGAAATCGTGATGATCAGGGTGCTGCGCCAGCTTCCAAGGAACAGCAAAATCAGCAGGCCGGTCAAAGCGCCCGCGATCACCGCCTCGCGCACCACCCCTGAGATGGCCGAACGCACGAACACCGACTGGTCGCTGGTCGCCTCCACTTTGAGCTCAGGGGGCATCGAGGCACGGGCCAGCGGAAGTTTCTGATTGATGCTGTTGATGATGTCGATGGTCGATGCCTTGCCCGTCTTGAGGACGCTCATCAACACGGAACGCTTGCCGTCGACTCTCACCATGTTGGTTTGCGGCGAATACCCGTCGCGCACGTGGGCCACATCGCGCACATAGGTCACCGTGCCGTTGCGGGCACGTACCGGCAGGTTGTTCAAGTCCTCGATCTGGTTCGGGCTCGCATTCAATTTGATGAAATATTCGAGCGAGCCGATCTTTTCGGTCCCTGCGGGCAAAATCAGGTTCTGCGCACCGATGGCGTTCACGACGTCATCGGGCGAGAGGCCGTTCGAGCGCAAGGCCTGGGGATCGAGATCGACTTGAACCTGGCGCTGCTTGCCGCCGAAGGGAAACGGGATCGAGGCGCCCGCGACCGTCGCGAGCTGCGTGCGCAGGATCGTGTTTCCAAGATCGTAGATCTTCGCCTCCGGCAGCGTGTCGCTCGACAACGCGAGCTGCAAAATGGGGACGCTCGAGGCGCTATAGGACAGTACGAAGGGCGGCGTCGTGCCGGGCGGCGAAAATGCGAGCTGCACCTGGGAGACCGCGGTGATCTGCGCGAACGAGAGATCCTGGTCGACGTCCGGCTGGAAGAAATACTTCACCACCGCCGTGCCGTTGACCGATTGCGACTCGGTGTGCTCGACGTCGTTGACGGTGGTCTGCGCGACGCGCTCGGAAAACAGCACGATCCGGTTGGCGATCTCCTCCGGCAGGATGCCGTTGTAGCGCCAGATGACCGCGGCGATGGGGATCTTGATATTCGGAAAGATGTCGGTCGCGGTCCTCAGGATGGCGTATCCGCCCATCAACACAATCAACACCGCGAGCATGATGAAGGTATAGGGCCGTTGCAGTGCGACCTTGACGATCCACATCAGTCATCTGCTCCATGGCGGTGACGAACGGGCAGCGGCGGTGAAATACCGGCGGACAGCCGCTTGCCGAGGACTGCGTATCGGGTAGCGCGCCCGGAGTCTGCCGGCGATATTGAACGGGGAAGCGCGATTGCGCTTGTACGAAACTGCTTCGGCTCGAGCTCCCCCCTGTCCCGGATTGCCTTTTCAAACGGAAACAAGCGGAAGCCTCGCAGTGGAACCAAAGATTAGGGGCATATGCCCCTAATGGCGGCTAATATATTTGATATCTCAAATTCTGTCAATTTGAAATGCGAAGCGGGCGATGCAAAACGCGCCCTTCGCACGCGCTAGGCGCCGTCGGCGATGAGTGAAGTCAACTCTTGATTGTTCGCAATGCGCCAAAGCACGGTGCGAAGATCCGCAGCGTGCTCCTTGCCGAAGGTCTTCTCGAAACGTCCCTCCGCAAGTCTCCAAATTCGCCGGGCCTTGCGAAGAATTGATTTTCCCTCCTTGGTCAATTCGACGTAGCGCTTGCGACGATCATGGGCCTCGAGCCGCAGAACCAGCAATCGATCGCGCTGCAGCGGGCGCAGATTGTGGCCGAGCGTGGACCGATCCATCACCATCGCGGCGGCAAGCTCGCACATCGTCACCGGCCCCTCGACGCTGCCGCGATCGATTTCCGACAATATCGAGAACTGCGTGGATTTCAGGCCGATCGGCGACAAAGCCGCATCATAGAACTGGGATATGCGGCGCGAGGCCTTGCGCAGGCTCCCGCAGGTGCAGGAGGTTCTCGGCACCGGCGCCCGGCTCGGCGACTGCCGTTTGAAATCGATGTTCGGCATGCGCCTCATGATACGGCGCGGCGCGGCGCACTATCAAGAACGGGGATTCGGATACAGTGAAAACACCGCTGCTAGGTCCTCATGCAGCTTGCCGAGTTCACGCGCGCGCCGATAGATCTCCAGCGCGGCGCTCGTCATCGGCAACTCGGTGGCGTGGCGCCGGGCGAGATCGTCGACCGCGCTCAAATCCTTGAGCATCAGGGCGAGTTCTCCCAAGATCGGCGAATACACGCCCGCGGCCATGCGCCGGCCAAATATCTGCAGGGGAATCGAATCCGCAAACCCTCCTGCCAGCGCGTCGGGAATCATCGCCAAATCGAGGCCGCTCGCGCGCGCCAACGCGAACGATTCGGCAATGGCAACGAGATTGGTGGCCACGATCAATTGATTGCAAAGTTTGAGCGTCTGCCCCGCCCCCAGCTCGCCGATGCGGCGGTGACGCTGGGAGATGGCTTCGAAGACGGCGGCCAGCCGATCGATGTCGCCCACCGAACCGCCGCAGAAAATCACCAGCTTGCGCAGCTCCGCGCCGGTCGCGCCGCCCGAAACGGGCGCGTCCACCCAAGAGGCGCCGCATTCGGCGCGCACCCGTGCGGCCAAATCGAGAGTGGCGTCGGGACCGATGGTGGAAAAGTCGACGACGATCGCCGGCGGACGTTTCGCATGGATTACACCTTCGCCGCCGAGCAGTACCGACTCGGCGGCGAACCGATCGGTGACACAGAGGCACAGGATATCCGCTCCTTCCGCAGCCTCGGTGGGACTCACCACGGCCGTGGCTCCCGCGTCGACGAGCGATTCGAGCTTGCTGCGAGTCCGATTCCAAACGCGCAATTTGAAGCCGGCCGAAAGCAAATGCCGCGCCATGGGCGAGCCCATGAGGCCGATGCCGATGAACGCGATGGTGCGGATGGGATCGACCGACGTTGGCATGCTCTCTCCTCGGCAGGCATTTTCCCTCAAACGCGCGCGCTGTGGGACAATTCGTGGAGTTTTGCAGGCGTGAAAATCAATCCTGGGAGATGTGATGCTCGATGCAGCGGGGTCAGTAGGTGCGCGAAAGCGGCTCATATGCGCGGTATTTGCATTGTTTTGTTCGAGTTCCGCCGCGGTGGCGGCCGACGAGCCGACTTCGACCGTGTTGTGGAACGGACACGTCTTCACCGCCGAATACGCGCATCCGTATGCCGACGCGGTCGCGATCCAGGGCGACCGGATCATAGCCGTCGGCGCGCTCGCCTCCGTGCTGGAGGCTGCCGGCCCCGAAGCTCGCAAGGTTGACCTCAAGGGCAAATTTCTGATGCCCGGCATGATCGACGCGCATGCACATCCCATTGCCGGCGGCGTGACCCTGATCCAGGCGAATTTCCCGGACACGAAGGACTCGGTTCCGGAGCTTTCGCAATTCGTCGCTGAACAGATGAAGACCACGAACAGCCGGCTCGGCGACGTGCTCGTGATCAACGGCATCGACATTGGATTTTGGTCGCACGCCGCCGAAATCGACGCGGCTCTGAATGGCGGGGCGTTCGCCAAACAGCCGATCGTGCTTTACGGATCGGACGGACATACGGCATGGGCCAATCGGATCGTCTTGAGGCGTGCGGGGATCACGTCCAAGTACATCCGCGGCCTCAAACCCGAAGACAAACGGTATTTCGGATTCGATGCGGCGTTCAACCCGAATGGTTTCGTGGTCGATGCCGGCAAGAGCAAACTCGATCGCAGCCTCCCGGAAGCCTCGCCCGAGACCATGCTCGAAGCCGGACGTGCGGCGATTCACTATATGAACGGCCTGGGCATCACCGGGTGGCTGGATGCGGCGGCGAGCGGCGTCGTGGGGGGTTCGATTCCGGCGAGCGTGAGCGATCCGGGCTATTTTCCGGTCTACGAAGCTCTGGGCCGAGCCGGAGAATTGACGGCGCACGTCGTGGCCTACCCCGTGGTACAGCCCGATCTTGGCAATCAGCAGATCGACGTGGTCGAGGCGTTTCGCGCGAAATACAAGGACGTCCCCAATCTGGTCATTCCCGGACTCAAAGTTTTCGCGGACGGCGTGGTGGAAATTCCCTCCCAGACCGCCGCTCTCACCAAGCCTTACTTGAACTCCGGCCGCTCCGTGACGCCTTTGTTCACGCCGGCGAAAATGAATGCGCTGGTGAGCGAGGCGTATCGGCGCGGACTTACCGTGCACATCCACGCGATCGGCGACCTGGCAGTGAAGGATGCGCTCGATGCATTCGAGGCCGCGAGCAAGGCGAACCCCGGCAACTCGCTGCCGTTCTCGTTGACCCACGCACAATTCGTGGATCCGCAGGACATTCCACGATTCGCACAGCTGCACGTCATCGCCGCGCTGCAGCTCCTCTGGGCGGTCGCCGACCCGAGCACCAACGAGCAGGTCAAACCCTATATCGATCCGGAAATCTATCGATGGATGTATCCCGCGAGATCGATCCTCGATTCCGGCGGCAAGATTGCCGGCGCGAGCGACTGGCCGGTGAGCACCGCGAACCCCTTCCTGGCGATCTATCAGGCTGAAACCCGTTCGGGGCCGCAGGGCGTGCTGAATGCCTCCGAGCGCATGCCGCGCGAGGCCATGCTCTTTGCCTATACGCGAAACTCGGCGGAGGTCCTGAATCAACTCAACGAGATCGGATCGCTCGCGCCGGGCAAGCGTGCCGATCTCGCGCTGATCGACCGCGACGTTCTGACGATCCCGGCGGAGGAGTTGAAAAGCGCCGCCGTGGTGTTCACCATGTGGGGCGGTAAAATCGTCTACGGAAAGGAACCCTAAGAGCCGGCGGGAACGCTCAGGAAGCCGTGCATCACCTGCACGGCGTTGCCGGCGACATGCACGGACGCAAGCTTGCCATCGCGTTTGACCGTGCGCCCAAGCAACAGGCTGGGACGGCCCATATCGACTCCCTGCTCGATACGCCACGCCACTTCGGCGTCTCGTTCCGGGCGCCGCAGGGCGAGGAGCGCGATCGTTGCGGCCGCGGCGCTGCCGGTGGCCGGATCCTCCGCCGTGGCGTCGATCGGCGCGAACATGCGTGCGTGTAGTTCGCCCTCGGCCGCGCCGCGTACATACGCATAGATAGAGTCCGTGCCGTTCGAGGGCAGGACCCGCTCGTGCGCCGACATCGACGGCTTGCATCGTCGAAGCACCTCACGGGTCGTAACCTCGGCGACCAGGAACGCGAGGCCTACCGACAGAACCTGAGGCCCGTGGATCTCGGTGCGGATCTCGGAGGGCAGGATCGAGAGACACTCGGCCGCCTCCTCCGCGCTTATCGAAGCGCCGAGCGACAACTGCTTGGGTGCGGTGAACTCGGCGCCCACCACCGCGCCGCTTTCGCGCAGCAGGTGGATCGGCACCAGCCCCGCCGCTTCTTCGAACACCATGCGATCGACCGGCGGACCGCCCTTGGCCACCAGATCGTGAGCAAGCACGACCGCAGTACCGACGTTGGGGTGCCCGGCGAACGGCACTTCGATCCTGGCCGTGAAGATCCGGACGTGCGCGGTGTGCTGCGGATTGCGCGGCGGCAGAACGAACGTCGTCTCGGCGTAGTTGAACTCGGTAGCGATCGCCTGCATTTGCGCCGTCGTGAGTCCTTGCGCATCCAAGACCACCGCGAGCGGATTGCCGCCGAATATCTGCGCCGTAAAAACATCGACGGTAACGTAGCGTCGCAGCATGAGTGATACACCGGGATTGCGATCACTCGATTCTACGCTTTTTGCCGGGGCACCTGTCCGATTCCGCGGCTGTCGAATGTTCACGCCGGATCGTCGTTCACCTATCACACGGCATCGCAACGATCAGGGTTCATGCGGATCAGAGGATTTCGACGCGCGGATCGCCGTGCGGATTCTATAGACCGACAGTACTACGCCCGCCACCAGACAGAAGGCGGCCCACCCCATATCGCCCCGCTGAAAGGAGCGGTAGGCAATTGCCATCCAAAACACGAATAGAATCAGCGGCAGGGCAATCCGCATATTCTCTCCCAGTCACGCCACTACTTTTGAGCGGCTGCAATCGAGCGATAGCCCGCGTCCTTCAAACTGGACTCCACTTTGGCAATGTCGGATTGATCGGTACCCGGATCGGCGCGAGTTTCGTAGCTGGATCCGCTGGCCAGCCTAAGCTCGTCTCTGGCAAACGGAACGACATCGCCGCATGCAACCGAGCTGCCCTGTGCCTCGCTGTAGAGAGCGACGACGCACGTGTGACGCGTGGCGTCAAAAGTAACGATCATGTCGGGTTTTGCGGCAGCCGGCGGCAGTTGATTGTTAGAGGAATGGCCGCAACCGGCGAGTCCTGCGAAAGCCACCGCCATCGACGCCAGCACCGCGCGCGTTTCGATCATTTTGGAACCCCAAGCTGCCCGCATCGGATCATCGATTCCCCCACTGATATAGTCAAGAAAGAGCCAGATTGTCTCGAGCGACCGAAGACCCGCATCGCGATCGCTCAGATCGACTATCAGCCGCCACTGTGAGATGCAACGCGCAGCGCGATATAGGGCGCCACGTTGCATCACGCAGTCAGGAACATGATCGACCCGAAGGCCATTTTGATAAGGCCGTCCGATGCCCAAAACCTGTTTAGCGGAACGTCAGTCCTCAGCCACAACCCGATACCGGCGGATCCGCACAGAGTCAACCCAAGTAGCGCGCACATGGGACCGAAGGCAACGGCCATAGGCAAGAAATGCAGGCCAACCGCAAGGAGAACTGCCAAAAGCAAGGAACGCTCTCCGGCCGCGCGATACAACGCTACGGCTGCCCGAACCAGGATCGCCTCGGCGCCTATTGAGGCGAATAGAAACCCAAACTGAATCCGGGTGGGAATTCCAAATGGTGCCGAAAGGCGAGCGGCCAACAAGATTATTGCAATGGTCGCGGCGGCAGCCCCAACGACAAGCAGCAACCGTCGCCTGTTCGGAAGAACCGCCCCCAATGCCACACTTGCGCCCATGATGAAGATGAACATGCCGCCGGCACGGACCATCGGAAACGAGGTGGCCCACGACGAGGAACTCAAGCCCGCCAGCATCGATTCAGCCGCACAAAATCATTCGCCCCAGCGCCATCGCGGAGGCTCACCCTTCCAATAACAGATTCCGAGCAGCGCCAGGAGCATCCCAATCAGAAACGCAAAATTCGCATACGAATGCCATCGCAGACCACGGAAGGGGATTGAACCGAGCATCACCGTAAACCATAGGATATACACGACCCAGCCTTGCCAGGTCAGCGGTAGCGCCCAACCCCAACCGTAACGCTTCGCGGCGAACCAGTACGATGTGGTCTTGTCCATGCGGTGCCCTCCGTAGGGAATGTAACCGACGATCGACGAAAACGACGCCGCGCATCAGCTCCCAGGCAAGCTAAGGCGCTCGTCCGTTGATCATGAAGCGTCCACGCGACCATGTCCATGCGCATTCGCACAGCGAAGCGCGGTTTCGCCGGCGCCAGACCGACAAGCATTTCGAGCGTGAAGCGTGCCGTCAGGGGTATAAGTCCCGCTCGCCACGCCGACTAGAACAAGTGCTCGACGCCAACATCCCCGCGCGCAAATTGCGGCTGACACCTGTCAGCAGACACGCCCTTCACAGTGCGTCAACCCTTATCAACTTGATTCGCCCAGAAGCACCCGATTTTATCTCCACATCGGCTTGACGACACTTGAACTGCCTTGCGATCAAGGCAACAAGCTCTGCATTCGCTTTGCCATCAACGGGCCGCGCTTTCAGCTCCGCTCTCCAGGTGCCGTCCGTCTCCTGTGCCAGCGAGGAGCGTTGAGAATTGGGTTTTACCTTGACGCGAAGAATCACTGCGAAGCTCCGGCGGCGGAGAAAGGTCTAAGTTTCGCGGTACGGCGTAGTGCAGACTCAACCGAGGTTACTTTAGTGCGCTTCATCGACTGCGTCCGACAATCTACTTCGGCAAGAGATTGGGTAACAGTCGAGCCGTCAGAATCCATGCAGCCGACCACACCATCAAGGTCAGAGCCAACCAAGCAAGGCTGACGCCGACTACCTTCAACCAACTCCGCCACCCCTTGAAAAAGTGGAAATTGCGGGAGAGAAAGCACGCCCCTGCGAATGGTCCACTCAAAAATGCTGCCGTATATATTTGGCGCGGCGAGTAAAGGCTCACTGAGCCGCTCGGCGCGAAGTCCGCCACACGGGAGCGTGGCGGGGCATACAAGTTGTCGTCCATGAATTCTCCCTTCTAGTCTTCGATCGCGCCTCAAATCCCATCATCGCCACAGCCGCACCAGGCGTGTGGGAGTCAATTTGGCATCCCTTGCACCAAGATCCGTAAGTCAGCTAGTCGATTTGTTCGTCTATGTTTGAAGTCGAGCGACGCGGGAATGCGTTGCCGACAACCGGTTTCTTATAGCGTCAGAGACCTGCACACGCAATTTTCGGAATCTCGATGGCATCGACGACAGGAGGCATTCCCGCGGAATATAACCTAATACGCTCGACGCAAGAATACGGCATAAGCGACTGCCGCAACCTGGAGCAGTCGACGGGGCCAGTGCCACTACACTTGAATTTCATCGTCGAGGCATTACCAACGGCGGTTTGCAAAAGCATCCCTACTGCAAGGTGGGCGTGCACGGCACGCTCGAGTCGAGGTTGATTTACGAAATAGCAACCGCCGAGTGTCGAGCAGACGATTGCGACTGCAAAGAGAGTGACGTCGTTGGAGGCCATCTGATTTAACGTAAGAGTTGAGCTCCGAGCGGCCACATCAAGCCATCCGAAGCTACTCTATCCCGACACACCGACTCCCCCCGACGATCAACGAAGGCGAAACCGCGTGTCCGCTTCAGGAGCGCCCCGGCCCCCGCGAACTTGTGTTCAGACCTCACGAGGCTTCGCTCCGAGAAAGCCTATGCGAAATCCCCCGGCGCGCAGTCGACGTGATGCTCGTGAACTCAGCACCGCCAGAACCAACAGACTAACGAGCGGAATTACTAGCCCCAAGCAGAGCAGCACCCTCGACACTACGGACATGCCAAGGGCTGATGCTAGTCGCACCAGCGCTACGACTGCATAGATTAAGGCTCCGATCAGCAGCAATAAGCCAAGTTGAGGTACTGCCCCGGCAAGCACCGAAGCTGCGATCTGCGCCAGCAGCGCGAACATCACCTGACGCTGACCGCTGGCAATGAGATTCAGGCTTTCAAGTGACTCCGGATCGTTGTCAATAACGTCCGCGAGCGGTGCTGAAGGCGGAGTGAATGGATTCTGATTGGGCATTTAAACGAACTCCCTGTGTAAACGACAATCAACGCAGATACGCCGCGGGTCCGCTCCAACCCCGTCAGGTCTGTGATGTTTTTTAGATCTTTCCAAAGCCGCTGGTTATGTCGAAAAAAAACGGTTTCCTTGACCCATCGGGTAGATTTACGTCGAGCCTATCGAACACTCGCGTGCGATCGTGAATGAGAAATTGTGCGCTTACTTTTGCACCCGGCACGTGCTGGCGGAGCCATGCGTATTCTGCTGTCGTCGTCGCAGAATCGTCCCCGCCGGTAATCACGATGGCTGTCTCCATTGTCTCACCGTTTCCACCGGAGTAAGCGATACCGGCCGCTCCAGCCGGATCGATCACCAAAAGCGACCGCGACCAGAACAGGGCAGCCGAGACTATGAATGCCGCGGTTTTTTTCATGGGCGAGCTAACGTGGGAATTGAGCGGCGCGCGGGTGCGATGACACGCCGCGTGTGCGCTTCAACGAAAGTTTGGTGCGTTTAGCATTGTTGCCGGCAAATTCTCTTGCGGAACATCCGCACCGTCCCGGTCTCCGTAAATCCCAAATTGCGATGGGCGATACGACTGACTTCATTGTCTATCAGAGCGTCCGATCCGAACTCCGTACAACCTTGGCCAATCGCCCACTGTTCGGCTGCCT
>Ga0302319_10021377_pt1 | contig 11658 bp, 11 predicted proteins | sample Bog_T0_2_FD_203319 | JGI IMG/M metagenome (GOLD analysis project Ga0302319, IMG submission 203319) | Peat permafrost microbial communities from Stordalen Mire near Abisko, Sweden - Bog_T0_2 | ecosystem: Environmental > Terrestrial > Soil > Wetlands > Peat | place: Sweden: Abisko, Stordalen Mire...
CGTTCAAACCCCGCACGAAAATAAGCCGATCGTAGAAGGCATATGCGCAGGCCAACCGATCGAGCCGCCGCAATGACCTGTTCGCTGAGCAGATTCTGATTGTGATAAGGGCTACCGTCGATATCACGATGCAGGTAATGAAACTCACCGACCGCCGTGATTCCTGTCGAAACCATTTCAAGAAAGGTCGCGCGAGCAACATCATAGAGATCCTCGGGATTGACGAACCCGGCAGCACGATACATCTGCTCGCGCCATGTCCAGAACGTGTCTCCCCCCGCAACTCTTCCCTCCGCCCGCCCGCGAAAGAGCCGTTGAAATGTGTGGGAATGAGCATTCGCCAGCCCAGGAAGCAACGCCTTGCCGCGCAGCGCAACGACCCTGGTCCCCTCAGGAACGGCGTCCTCCGCGATCACGCCAGCCACCAAACCACTATTCGTCACCAGCAGGCCAACGCCAGCCTGGGCATGCCCTTCGGCGAGTATCATCTCCGGAAGATAGAAAGTGTGGAAAGGCATCCTGCGACTCTGCCTCCAACTCTAGACCAGAAATACCGTTTTCTAAAGGTGGGATGCACTCCTTTCCACCGTCGAAGATGCGGATCCTAATCCGAAATTCTCCGTTGGTAGTGAAATCCACGGCAAATCATCCAGTTGGGTTTCGGCTTCCACCGTCGCTTCCAGATATGCCAGATTGTGAGAAAAGATGCTCCCATCTACCGGACGAGGAGGGCGCAACTCTGCCGACGTGTGATGAGATCCGAGTCTAAGACCCAGAACCGGAACCTCCGGCAGTTCGCCGCAGATTCGAGTCATCCAAGTTCGGCCCACCCGGGGAAAGCAGCAGACTAAAACCGTCTGCATAAGCATGGCGCTATCCGTCCAGAAATTTGCCCGTTCCAGGTATTCAAGCGAAATCCGTATCTTGTCCGGAGTCACCACAGTTTTAAAGAAGCCCAACGGGTCATCTGCTCGGGCAAGAAGCCGAGCCTCCTGGCTGTACTTCAATGAAGCAGGGTCCGTCAGCCCCGGTCTGACGCTGAGGAGAGTCGTATAGGAATTCCTGAATTCCCATGTCAACTCCGGCAACACCGGGCGCGGACCGACCAGGCTCATATCGCCGCGCAAAACATTCCAAAGTTGCGGCAACTCATCAAACTTGGTTCGCCTCAGCCACTTCCCAACCGGCGTGATACGCGGGTCCGGTCCAAGTGTGAAGGCCAGACCAGCCTCAGCATGCGCCATCGTACGAAGTTTGAGAATCTCAAAGGTCTGAAAGCCGCGACCCATCCGAATCTGCCGAAAAAGCACCGGTCCCGGCGACGTGAGCCGGATTATCAGTGCCGCTACCAGAAGCAACGGAAGAGCAGCCACAAGCAGTACAGCGGAGACGGCAATATCCACAGCGCGTTTGAACACAGTCCTCCCCAAAAACACGGAATCGATGGGAATACCCAGTCAGATCTTCCGATCTGGAATCTGGCGGAGGGATGGCTCAAATCTGGGGCGGGGTTCCGGAAGCCTAATTCCCGGACTTTCTCAATTTCAACCGTAGCGGCACTTGCAGTCTGCCGCCTCAGCCGAAATTCCGCACTCCAACCGAGATATCGTCTCCGGTGTCAACGCAGGCTAACCCGTGTCCGGGTTGAACTCTGAGGAATATGTATCAGTGCATTCAGAAAACACTGAAGGGCCGGTGCATGTCAAGTGCCCAACCCGAGGGATAAACCTTAGATTCCTTTAAGTTAATGAAGATCGAATCAGCCAACTGCTTGACACGGCAAAGCGGCAAAAAGAAAGAGCCCTCCACCGTGCATCTGCAGGTGGAGGGCCAGCTTCCTGACATTCTTTCAAGCAACCTGGAGTTAGTTGATCTTGAGGTAAATGATAACCAGGGTGAAAAGCGTCAGCGACTCGATAAACGCCAGGCCAAGCATCAGGAAGATGAAGATGCCGGGGCGTGCGCCAGGATTGCGCGCCAATGCTTCCACGGCGCTGGCAGTTGCCTTGCCCTGACCGAGTCCGCAGAGGCCGGCAGCCAGGGCCAGGCCGATTCCGACGCCAATCGGCGCCAGGTTGACCACGCCGGCCGCACCGCTCTGAGCAAACGCCGGAACGGCGCAGAACAGAACCGAAAGAGTCATCAAGAGATATTGAAGTTTCCGCATTTGTTTCTCCTGCTTCACAAAATTGATCGTCAGTGGGTGGTTGAGGCTCACCAAGCTGGCCCCCTCACGCTCACAATCGTCCGTAGCTCCGGAGCAGAAGCGCTCTCCGGCGGAATGTCAGTTGCCAATGCTCGTATTTCTAGTGCTCATGCGAGACGGCTACAGAAAGGTAAATCATCACCAGCAGCATGAACACAAACGACTGAATCACCGAAACCAGCAGATGCAGCCCGAGGAAGGCCACCGGAACGCCAACCGGAACCAGCGAGAAGAAGACCAGCGTCACCAGTCCGCCGGCAAACATATTGGCGTAAAGACGAACTGAGAGCGACATGATGCGCGCAAAGTGCGAGATGATCTCGATCGGAAACAGCAGCCACGCCAGCCACCACACCGGCCCCGCAAAGTGCTTGAGATATCCGACCACGCCCTGCGTCTTGAATCCGTAAAAGTTGTAGTACACAAAAGACGCCAACGCCAGCGCCAGCGTAACCGACTCCAACTCGGTCGGCGAATTGATGCCCGGTATCAGCCCAATCAGATTGCAACTGAGAATGAAGAGAAAAATGCAGGTGATAAAGCTCTGAAACTGCTCATACCCGTGCCCAATGATCTGCTCCGCCTGGCCGCCGACAAACTCGTGAATCATCTCGGCAAACTGTTGCACCGGCGCTGGCTTCTCAACGCTCAGCGTCAACCGCACTGCAATAAAGAACGCAATCAGCAGTGCAGCAATCAGCAACTCGAGCGCAAAGGCATTATTGATGGGCGCACCCGGATGTCTCGGATGAAGCCCCAAAGCGTTCAGCGCGGATGTAATCGGTCCGCCGAATAGCTGGTTCAGTAACCGGGTAAGTGCAAGTGAATCAGGCATCTGCTTCTAGTCTTTCTGCTTCAGAGTTTACTTTCCAGACCGAGACCCAAAGTTCCAACACTATCCGCGAAGAACCTTCAGGGCTTCCCAGACCAGGCCGGCAAGTGCCAGACCCAACCCGCAAAGCAACGCAATCGGCGAGCCATGGAAACACTTCAGGCTACCATAAATCACCACTGCAAAGATCACCAACCGCAGCAGAAACAGGCCCACAACCGTCGCGGTCCCAAATCCTGAACTCCCCCCGCCTTTCTGCTTATCCATCCGCGCCGCAATATGCCGGAACAGCCGCCCCCACTCGTAAATACTGCCAATCGAAATCGCCGCACCGATGCCAAAGAGCACCCCGGTCTGCCAGCCCAATGCAAGCCCAAGAAAGAGCGCAATGACCGCCCCCAGGGTCGCCGTAGCCTGCACCACCCGCCTGAGCAGCGCGGCCAGATCCTCATCTGTAAACTCAAGAATCGGGTGAGATTGAGAAATTGCAGGCAGCTCTAAACCTTGCTCTTGAAGTTCTTCAGGCTTCTCATTCTCGTCAGGCGCGTTCTCGCTCACTTATCGCCCCGTCCCGAGACCGAATTCATCGCCGCCATCGCCGTCCGAATCACGCTGACCATTCCGGCCACAATCCCGAGCACCAATCCAATCGCGGCACCGTAACGCGTATGCAGGAAATGATCGACACCCCAGCCCGCGCCCCAGCCAAAAAGCATCGCGCAGGGCAGCACAAAGGCAATCTGCATGATCTTCTCGGCCTGCACCAGGCTGTGAACGCCCGGCACACGGCTCGCGCCCGACTTTACAGGCAGCTTGTCCCCCGGAATCGGTCGATGAAACGGCATCCTTCCCGGTTATACACGCTGAGAATTGAAAAGACGATATCAGCCCCTCAGGTTCGAGGCTGGGAATCGCTCAGAGCCGAAGCCTTGATCCCATACTTGCCCTCGTCCTCGTTGATCGGTACAAGTTCCAGATCCTGCTCGACGTACTCCTTACTGATGGTCTTCAAATTCACCTTGATCCGGTAGTAGTAAATTTTCCCTGGCTCCGCGGTAAACGAAGCCAAACCAACCTTCTTCTTCAACCGACCCAGGACAGACTGCCAATCCGCGCAGACGTGATGCTCCCCGGGAGTCACCGAGACCGCAAACCAGGAGTTTCCCTGCGCCGCACCCGCCCACGCTCCATCAAGACCCACGCGAGCTGTCACGTCACATTTGATGCACCATCCCCCACCGTGATCAAACGCTTCTTCAAACACGATCAGCGCTTTATCGGCGGACGGAACACTGGGAGTATGTTGATCTTTCTGCAACTTCACATCAAACTTGACCTTATCGTCGCCGCACGCATCCGGCAGCACCGTCGCCCGCGCCTGGGCACCCAATACGAGAAACACAACGAGAATTGACTTGCTCATTTTCGAAAGCATGAAGTTTCTCCTGCACCTGAGACGTAAGTCGTTTGAAATTAGTCGTCTTCAGTCGAAGGAAATCTGAACGACCGCCTGGAAGTGCCCAAAGAATCGAGCCGGTATACTAACAGTTGCATCGAAGCCTCTGCTTCAAACAAAGGAATCACCCGTGTTCGATTCGGAATTTGAGCGCAATCTTTTCGCGCTGCGCCAGGAAAAACTGAAGGCCATCGAGGAACTGGGCCAATCGGCCTACCCCAACCAATACGTCGCCACTCACACCATCCCCGAGGTGCGCGCCAAATGGGGCGAAACTCCAGCCGAAGAGCTAAATGACACGCCTGAAAACCCGCGCCCGCACATCGACGTCTCCATCGCCGGACGCATCATGGCCATCCGCGCCCAGGGCAAAGCCGGATTCGCAACCCTCCAGCAAGGCGGCCAGCGCCTCCAGATCTACGTCCGCCAGGATGCCGTCGGCGAGCAGGGCTACGCGCTCTACAAACTCCTCGATATGGGCGACCACATCGGCGTCACCGGCTACCTCTTCCGCACCCGCACGGGCGAACTCACCATCCACGTCGAGACGCTGACCTTCCTCGCCAAAGCCATGCTTGCCCTGCCCGAAAAGTACCACGGCCTCGCCGACGTCGAACTCCGCTACCGCCAGCGCTACGTCGATCTCTTCGCCAACCTCGACGCCCGCGAAGTCTTCGTCAAGCGCGCCAAAGTCCTGCAGTCCATCCGCAAGTTCTTCGACGCCCGCGGCTACCTCGAAGTCGAAACCCCGATGATGCAGCCCATCGCCGGCGGCGCAGCAGCGCGTCCCTTCAAGACCCACCACAACGCCCTCGACGCCGATCTCTTCCTCCGCATCGCCCCCGAGCTGTACCTCAAGCGCCTCGTAGTCGGCGGCCTCGACCGCGTCTACGAGATCAACCGCAACTTCCGCAACGAAGGCGTAAGCACGCAGCACAACCCCGAATTCACCATGCTGGAGTTCTACCAGGCCTACGCCAACTACCACGACCTGATGCAGTTGACCGAAGAGCTAATCGCCTTCGTCGCGAAGGAAGTCAACGGCACAACAGTCGTCGAATTCAACGGCCACACCATCGATCTCGCAAAGTGGCAGCGGCTGACAATGAAAGAATCAATCGAACAGTTCTGGCCGGCCGCGCGAGGCCAGCTCACCTTACCCGCCGAAGGTAAGGCCCTCTATCACCTCTTCGAAGAGGTCGTGGAGCCCAACATCGTCCAACCCACCATCATCTACGACTACCCAACCGAAGTCTCCCCGCTCTCGAAGGCCAAGCCCGACGACCCAGCCCACGTCGAGCGCTTCGAGTTCTTCATCGGCGGCTTCGAAGTCGGCAACGCCTTCAGCGAGCTCAACGACCCCGTCGAACAGAAAAAGCGCTTCGAAGACCAGCTGGCCCAGCGCGCCAGAGGCGACGACGAAGCCCACCAGATGGACGAAGATTACGTTCGCGCCCTCGCCTACGGCCTGCCCCCAACCGGCGGCGAAGGCATCGGCATCGACCGCCTAACCATGCTCCTGACCGGCTCCAAATCCATTCGCGACGTCATCCTCTTCCCCCTGATGCGCCCGGAACAACCCGCCAAAGACCCCGGCGAAATGGAATAACCGTTACCCGGAAGGGTATGAGATGTTCATACCCTTCTTCAGACAGATGAAAAACCAGCGCTTTGAAGGGGCGTCGCTTCAGCCGCCGAGGGAGTGTCTTCGCTCCGGATGTAAATTTGTCAAGAGTCCGCTGCTTCCCCGCCTGCCCTCAAGTTCACAAAACCGCAGGAAATATGCCTCTCAAACGGATCGAACAAAACATCCACCAGGCTTGCGGGTAATTAAGATCATTTAGCGCATAATGGAAGAGACAGCGAACTCGGTCGCTTTGGCCGGAGTAGCTACTGTTAACCAGAAAAATAATACCCCCCTCCCCCCCCGGATCGGGGAGGCGATTCGCAAATCCATCGCACAGGGACGGATCCAGAAACTTGCAGCCCATGGCTTCAGGCTTCCCCGAACTCGTGTGTAAGCTAGAGGCTGGATGCTGAAAGCTGGGAGCTGTATTTGAAGATTCTCTTTGTCGGCGACGTTTTCGGCAGCGCCGGCCGCAAAATCGTTCGCGAACACCTGGGCCACGTGCGCCAGAGTCACCAGGTCGATCTCACCGTCATAAACGGCGAAAACGCCGCAGGCGGCTTCGGCATCACACCCAACCTCGCCGAAGACCTCTTCGACCTCGGCGCCGACGTCATCACCACCGGCAACCACGTCTGGGACAAGCGCGAACTCATCGAATACATGAAGTCCGTCCCCGCCGACAGCCACGAACGCGCCCGCCGCGTACTGCGCCCGGCCAATCTTCAACACGGACTTCCCGGGTACGGTGTCTACGAAGGCGTCATCGAAGACGGCGAAAACATCGGAACCCCGTATGCCGTAGTGAACCTGATGGGCCGAGTCTTCATGAACGGCACCAACGACCCCTTCAACGCCGCAAACTCCATCCTCGACGGCATCAAAGCAAAAGTGATCCTGCTCGACTTCCACGCCGAAGCCACCAGCGAAAAAGTCGCCATGGGCTGGCACCTCGACGGCCGCGTCACCGCCGTCCTTGGCACCCACACCCACATCCCCACCGCCGACGAACGCGTCCTCCCCGGCGGCACCGCCTACCAGACCGACGTAGGCATGAGCGGCCCCTACGACTCAGTAATCGGCGTCGAAAAGGACCTCGTCCTCAACCGATTCCTGACAGGCATGCCCGGAAAATTCGAAGCTGCCACCGGCAATCCCAAGATGTGCGCCGCGCTCATAAGCTGCGACCCATCAACAGGTAAGGCTTATAAAATTCAACGTCTTATGCTCGGCGAATAAATCTTCCACTTTCAGATTGCCATCCCAAGCAGAGCGAAGGATCCGTTGTTGCCTGTTCTAGACCTGTTGTCGCTTGTTTCAGATTTGCTGTTCCAGATCCGCTGGCCCTATCCTGGCTCTGCCGTTGCTTGTTCTACCGGAGGGAGCAGTGGCCTTTAGGCCACTGAAAATGTTCATCACGAAAAACGGGGCTTCAGCCCCGGGCCTCTCTCACCTTGCCAGGCACGTCAAAATTCACGCAAAAAAGCCCAGCCGAAGCCGGGCTTTTCGCTCTTAACTTAAAGCAGCACTTAAAGCTTTTCGTAGAAGTCGCACACTGAGCACGAGATATACACTCCGCCAGGAGTGCCGCGCTCGCGGTCTTTTACCCGCTTCACGATACGGGTTGGTTTTGCACACTTGGGACAGTCGGTTGACTTCGACGTGTCCATCGCTTTCTTACGGTCGCCTGTTTTCGCAATCTTGGCCATGGATCCTGATTTCTCTCCTTGAAAATTGTCTCTGCACACACGCCCGAACTTCGTCCAAAGGCGCGGCTTCAACGTCGCGGCCAAGGTTCATCCCGCCAGAGCAGTGCTCTGGTTCCAGTGCAGCTTCCATTCTTTTAGGGAATAGTACTGGCGGCAGGAACGGTCGACTCGCTCCTTAGAGTTTACACCAGCTTCACTAATTCACGTCGCTCCAGCCGGTAACCAGATAACCAGGCACCAACATTAGGAATCAGAATTTCGCCGGCTCCTCAGCTCCAGTCATGAAATTCGAAGCAGGCGGTTGAGTTGGAGGCGTCGCGGCAGGCTGCACAGGCGTAGTTTCCTGTTTAGGACTGGATTTTTCTGATCCGTCAGTCGCAGTCGGAGTCGCGGAATCCGGCTTCTTTGTGGCATCAGGTTTGCTTGCATCCGGCTTCGTCGCATCCGGATGTGCCTGCACCGTTCGCGCCGGATCATTGGTCGTATCCTTCGGGAAAACCACCGGCTTCATTGGCCCTTCCCGATTCAGCGTTCCGGGCGTATTGGAATCCTTGTCATCCGGCAGCTTCTCACCCGGCGCGCGCAATGTAGGAGGCGCCGCAGGAGCCTGGGTGTTTGGATCCCGGTGCACGTCGCCCAACTCAATCGTGTGCTTGTCGTGTTGCGTGGCTTCGGCCAGAACAGGCTTGCCGTCCGTGGTCATCAGTCCTTCCACTTCGTCTCTGGTAAAGACCTCGAGCGGCTGGCCCAGCTTCGCAACCTCTACTCGAATCACACGGTTACCGTTCACCCGAACGAACTGAACATCTTGCGGAGGATGCCCGTAAATCCATTCCTCGAAAGGCATCTGTCCTTCGACTTCCCGGGACTTCGACTCCGGTTGACCGAGCGCAAAGAGCACCATGTCCGTACTCATGCCGACCATCACACGATGGTTCAGAATCGCCTCTTTCAGCTTCGGCGGCAGCGTGTCCGTGTAAGCCTGCACGGGCGTTTTCATGTCAAACGAGATCAGTGGAGCCAGCAATGACTTGATCTGTGCGGGTGTAACGTCAGGGACAAACTTGTCAAAGGAAAGCGTGATGCGCGCCCCGACCGGTTCCTGTCCAGGATCCTGAACCACTGGAGCGCTCATGTTAGGACCGCCAATGCCAACCTGCACATGGCGTAGAAACTCATGCTTCCGTTCCGGGCCGCCGTTGATATCAAAGACGATCTTTTCCTTGTCGATCATGACGTTGGAAAGGACCACCCGATCTCCAGGCTTCACTGACAGTCCCTGTTCCGCAACCAGGCTCACGTATTTCTCGCCTGACGGCGTCAGCTTCCCGTTGGCAACCAGCAAAAGACCTTTCTTGCCCCTCGGAAGCGGGCGCATGGCAAAGCCCTGCTCTGCAACGAGCGTGCGAAGTATATTCTGATGACCGCGTGCATCGATCTGGGTCTTGGGAAGATCAACTTTCGTCGGTTCAATGGGTGCGTATCGCCTGTCAATCGAACCGCCCGGAGTGCCGGAGGCCGGCGCCGTATTCACAAGAATCACCTGCTGGCCCCAGGCTGGAATGCACGAGCCGGCCATAAAAATGCCAAGCCCAGCCACAACCTCAAGTCTCGAAAGGGACCAACGTGAGAGCCAACTGTCGCGCCTCGGGTTGAGCCATCTCCGCGCCATAACCGACCTCCGCAGCTCCGTCGCTCGCAAACTTGCGGCGGATTGCCGATTGCTTGGCCAAAGGTTAGCCCCGTTCCATGGCAACTTGCAAGCGAAAGCCCGATTTGATTGCGTCCGGCGAAATCAATTTGAGCAATTATGAGCTGATTAGTTCAAGCTTGTTCAGAAACAGAATTCGGATCCTGAGACGCCGCGTTCGTAACCCGCGGCGCGTCAATGTCAGAAGCAATCGGCAGCGGGACCGAAGAAGCCACAGGCAGGATCTGCACCAGCGGCTTGACCTCCGAAGCATCGGGACGCGTTGCAGCGTCATGCTGCCGCCGCGCAGCAGCATCCAGATCGATCGGAATTCCACCCGGTTCCAGTACTGGCGCGTTGTATTGGAAACTCAGGTCACGTGTCGCACGATACACAAACGGCATCGCAAGGAGCATTGCTGCAAACGCCCACCAACTTCCATCCAGGCCAAAGTCTCCGCCGGTAACCCGGTAAGACGCCAGCGAATCACTCTGAATGACCTGCGAATGACTCGAGTTTCCGTTGATCGGCAGGCCAAACAACAGCGCCCTCGAAGCAACCCAGCCAAACTGAATCCCCCAGGGCAGCCAAAGGGCGCGTGTTCGCAGATAAGCCATCGTCAAAAGAAGAGCCAGCGCAATATTGACAGCCATGCTGGCGCGGCTCGCTTCCGGCATCCTCGCATGGAGAATTCCGTAAAGAACCGAGAGCATGAGCGCCGCCGGAAGCTCGCCAATTACTTTGATCGCATTCTGGAGAGGATATCCTCGGAAGGCAACCTGCAGCGAAAGCGTCGCAAGCGCAAAGTAGGCAGCGTCGGCAAAGAACCATCCGAACGAGACCAGACTGGTCGACAAATGGACGACCAATCCTCCGGAGAGGACAATCGGCACAACACAAACCACGGCAATCGCCCAGCCAGCGGCGACCCCGAGACCAGCCTCGCCCAACCAGCCCGACCGAAAGTCCAGCCCCTGTTGGCGGATAGGGTAAAGCTGCCTGTCAAAGGAAAAGCCGATACCGGCAAACCCAAAGATCAACAGGAAAGCAAACATCGCCTGCTCAAGCAGCGGTCGCCAGTCCTCAGGAACCAAACCTTCGGCGCCATGTCGGGCCAAAGTCCGAACCAGGAAGAAATAAAGCGCGGCGAACAGAAAACGCCCCAGCGATCCCGCGGGGCCAACGGCCTTTGGCTTGATTTCCGGCACACCCGCAGAGTCCGCGCTCAAAGCTGACCTTCCCCGAAACTGGTTGCGGTAGTCGGACGATTGAGAGAAAACATTGCTCAGACTTCCGTGTAGAACTGCGCCATGTTGCGGAACTTGCTCCTGCGCTGTTCAAGCCGCGCTTCCGGGGTGAGCGACATCAACTGTTCCAGGTGATACAGCAAGCACGAATCCAGCATCGCCGCAGCGGCTTCCCGATCCTCATGCGCGCCGGCCGGCGGCTCAGGAACGATATCGTCGACGCAGCCCAGCTCTTTCACTTCCTGGGCAGTAATGCGCATAGCCTCCGCCGCCCGCTCCTTGTGCGCCGCGTCGCGCCACATAATAGCCGCGCAGGCCTCAGGAGTAATCACGAAGTAAAGAGCATTCTCCAGAATCAATACGCGATCCGTCACGGCAAGAGCAAGCGCCCCGCCCGATCCACCTTCGCCCGAGATGATCGCAATGGTCGGAACCTTCAGCTTGGCCATTTCGATCAGATTTCGAGCAATCGCTTCCGCTTGGCCGCGTTCTTCAGCGCCAAGACCGGGAAACGCTCCCGGCAAATCGATAAAAGTGATGATCGGCCGATTGAACTTTTCGGCAATCTTCATTGCACGAAGCGCCTTGCGGTAACCCTCCGGGTTGGGCATGCCAAAGTTGCGCCTGACGCGCTCCTTCGTCGAGCCGCCCTTGCGATTCCCGATTACCAGAACTTCGTGTCCATGAAAACGAGCCATGCCACAGGCGATTGCTTCATCGTCGCCAAAGGCACGATCGCCGTGTATCTCGCTGAAGTCGGTAAAGAGACGCTCGATGAAGTCCATTGGGTAGGGGCGCTTTGGATGCCGTGCGCGCTCGACTTTAATCCACGCCGGCGAAACTGCCTGCGCCTCATTAGAACTGCCTGGGGAAGATTCGCAGGCAGTTTCG
>Ga0302319_10021378_pt1 | contig 11658 bp, 6 predicted proteins | sample Bog_T0_2_FD_203319 | JGI IMG/M metagenome (GOLD analysis project Ga0302319, IMG submission 203319) | Peat permafrost microbial communities from Stordalen Mire near Abisko, Sweden - Bog_T0_2 | ecosystem: Environmental > Terrestrial > Soil > Wetlands > Peat | place: Sweden: Abisko, Stordalen Mire...
CGAGCCACGCGTCGCGCGAAAAGCGAAAGCACATGAGTTTCGCGCGGGCCTCGGAGCGGAGGTAGGTGGCGCCTTGCAGCGCCGCGGCCAGCCGCTTTTCATCCACCCCGCGAAAGAGCTGCTTTCCCTTGTGCAGAGCCACGGAGACGACCTTCTTTCTCAGGCCGGCGTCCCACTGTTTTCGATAATACTCAACTTCGGCAAGTTCCGGCACGGCTTTGATTCTGTCAGGGATTGGCGTTCTCTTGAACGCTATCCACGGAAATCACGATGTCTCCGACCTTGAATGCGCCGTCGCTGGTATTGAATTCACCGACGAAAACGCTGCAGTGCATGTCGCCGGCGGCGTCCTTCTTGACAGCGTAAATGTAGTAGGAAGTCCGCATCACCGTCGGCGCGATGATCGGAATCACGCCGGGAGGCGGAGTCAAATCCTTGAATAGAGGATTCAAGCCGCGCTGGCCGACCAGCGCGGCGCAGTCGAGCGGCGTTCTGTTGGGGCCCGAGTTGAGGAGGTCCCACCCTGCGGCCTTCATCTCCCGCTCGTAGTGCTGGAAGACGGCTTCGGCCGATGCTTTGCCCGCGGGCAGACGATACTCCACTCGCGCCATCCGTCCGTGGAAAGTCAGCTTTTTCTTGTCCTTGTCGTAAAAGTCGAGGCTGTCACTGGCGGCCTTGTAACGGATGATCTCGGCGCCCGCAAACCGCTCGAGCAAAGGATGCTCTTTACTGCCGGAGATGTCTCCGGCGAACGAGAACGAGAGGCCCGTCGCGACCAGTGCGGCCGCGAGCGAAATGAACACGTTTTGAGGTTTCATGAAGCAGTCTTCGGGACGTATCGAATCGAAAAAGTAGCGGGTTGCCAGTGGGGCGCAAATGATATGACGCTTCTCGTCCTACGGCCTTCACGCCACCGGTCCCTCATCGCTGGGCGATGATCTTCCGCCACGCGGCCATCGTTTCCGCCAGGACCTCACGGGGGTCCCGCTTGATGCCAAACCCTTGAAAGCCCACTGGCCCCGTGTACCTGGCTGCCCAGACTTTCTCCATGAACGCCGCCACATCATAGCTGCCGCTTCCGAGCGGTTGGATGAGCCGATCCCAGCCCATCGCCCTGGTGTCGCCGGAATCGGCTCCGTTGATGGTGACGAACATCAGCCGGGGCCGCGCGGCCTTGAGCACGGGCAACGGATCGCGCTCGCTGCCTTCCACCTTCAGCCAATGGCACAGGTTAAAGGTCACGCCGACATCAGGGCGATCGAGTTTGTCCGCCACGCGCACGGCATCTTCCACGCGCTCGATCCAGAGACCGGTGTGCGGGTAGAGGGCCACGCGAACACCGCGGGCGCTGGCGTAGTCCGCGATTTCCCGCAGCTTTGCCACCGCGATTTCGTCCGCTTCCGGCGCCGACCTGCCCAGCGGCATCCCATCCCGCTGCACCTTCTGCAGAGCCAGCCAGAGCGCGGTATCGTGGCCTTGCATCCGATCCAGCGCGCTTCGGAGGCGCTCATCGAGCGCCGGCTGCGCGGAGTCGAAACTGAGCGTGAGGTAGCCGTTAAAGAAACGCAGGCCCGCGGCTTCCATCGCTTTGGCCATCCGGTCATCCCCCGCGGCGCCGCCCAGGCCGTCATAACCCAGGTCCTTCAGCATCGGCGCCACGGCATCCGGCGCGCCGCGGGCGATGGTATCCATCGCAAAAAACGGGTTGGCCGGCCCGGCGAAAGCGGGCGTCGCGAGAAGCGTGAGCAGAATGGCGAGGAGGCGTTTGATCATGGGCGTGGGAGCGAAGCCAGAAAAGCCCCGCGCGAACAAACTACAAGCCTCTAGCGAAAGTAATCGATCTCGCGCCGGGGGACCGGCAGTCCCGGGGGCGCGCGCAGGACGAGCAAGGGGCAGACGCCGTCATTGAGCCACCCGGCAACTTGCAGCGGAGCGCCTTTTCCACGGCGGCTGAGCATGCCGACGTAAGCGTCAACCGCTTCTGGACGCACGATGAGCCAGTGGCCTGTCGCAGTGCGCAACACCGCGCAGGATTCGGTGGCCAGGGAGAGCACATTATTAAGTTCGGTGTCCTTCTCGTCGGCTGCTTGGCGGTAGGGAGAACCCAGCCGGAAGTGATCCATTTCTGAAACTGTGAACTGTCGCCACCGCACCCCTTTATTTGCCACAAATTTCAAACCCGGCAATCCGGTCAACGCCGCCAGATTCTTTTCGGTCAGCAGCGGAAGGCGAAGCCAGAGAATTGGCGGCCTCGCGCAGACCGCGTGTCATCCGACTCGTGAAGGCGCGTCATGCCGATTATGGCCAGCCGACGTGCAGGTAGCCGCGATCACGATTGATGACCGATCCATTTAATTCCCGTTTCATTGATTTCAACTTTTCCCTTGGCCGGCAACAGCAAATCTCCTTGAAACGAATATTCGACCGGAATGGAAAAGGTTGGCGTCGGCGGAAAGGTGTCCACAATACCAATAGGTGTCGTCCACTTATTCGGGTCATGTTTATCCCGACCCATCGACCCCGTTACGCTTCCCCCCCGGGTATAAGCGTCGTATTGACCTCCGGTAGCGCCAATCACCTCCCACACGATGAACACTGAGACCAAGACAAAATCTTTATGAGACCGATCCACCTTGAAATCCCGACCCTCGACATTAGTGACCTGAACTTTAAGGACCGGCACCGTGAGACTTTTGGTGACCTTCGTGCCATCGACCCAAGTGGCAGCAAGTTCATAAGTCGTATCGGACACCGGAACCACCGCTAGAGAATCCACGAACTTGACAGGCTGCTGCTGTAACGTCACTGCTTTTGGGCCAATGACCTTCCAGGAAAGGGTCCCGCCGTCCGTGTGAAAGGAGCTCGGTTCGGCCTTGAAAGTGTCGATCACCATTGGGGCGAAAGTGAATGCGAGCGGATATACCTTGGAGTACTCCATGTCCGGGCCGTTACCCTTGCGCCGAAAGGCTTGCGCGGAGTAAGTAATGTCGTAATTCGGCTGGATAGTTAGTGGACTCTCCGGGTCGGAATTCTTACCCAGCGTTTTTCTTTCGGTTTGACCCGCGAAAAAATAGATTCCGTCGGCATGTTTCGACGACCATTTCAAGACCACACTCTTACCGTACTCAACTTCATCGGGATCGAACGAACACACCACGTCGGGGGAAGTGACGACGACGACGACTTCCCGGGCCATCGTCACGGTCTGGCCGTCTTGCGACACGGAAGCCTCCAGGCGGAAAGCCGTCGTCTCGTAGAGGGGTGGAGATGGCCGGGAGCGCAGGCTCGATACCGGAATCGCGTCCTGATCGCCACACGTCAGCGAGTAATCGGCCGTCGATCCCTGCCAGGTCAGCGTCACCGACTCGCCGCTGCTAATCTCGTCCCGGCTCGCGCTAAATTCGGAAAAGCTGAAGCCTGTCGGGAATTTCGGGATGCCAATGAGGCACATTCGCCGTTGCGGCAAAGTGCTGTCTGCAGATGCGAGTTCGACAATGTTGACCTTGGCGGTCCCGACAATGGGCCCAATCTGGATGGAGGCGATGGAAACGGTCAGGCCTTGGGAAGAAATCGACCCGATCCCGCCGGGCGCCGGCTTTAAGACGAAGGCGCCGTCCGAGGCGCCAAGTCCGATTTCCCACTTGTCGGTTCCGGACGAAACAACCGAACAAGTGATGCCACGGGCGGCTTCCGTAAGCTCGCCAGATTCGGGGCTCTTTGGATCGCCCACCGGCAGGTTGAAGGAAATCTGCTTGACCACGATCGGGCCAAAGTCTGGCGGGCATGAGATGGCCAAGGTAAGCGCACCGACGGAAGGCGGCCCATTTTGTGGGCTGACGCAAAAGGGAGCCGGCGCCGTGGCCAGCGCGTAAGTCAGCAGGGCGTTGTTTTCGATGAATTGGGGGACGACCATAGATTTACACGGTGGTTAGTTCTCGGAACGGGGTGGTTGGGATCGCGCACGGGAAGACGGAAATTCACGGCGCTGACCGTAACTTGCGATACATTGATCGGCGCCGAGATGACAAAGGTCATTGTCGCGACCGAAGGTAGTCCGACCTGTGTAATTGCTTGCAAGGGCGCGGTTGCGGTGAGCATCGAGTACGTCAGCAATGCCGTGCTTTCGAGGATTTTAGTTGGTTTGCATAAAGCAGCGATGGGTTTTGAGTTTCTAATTATGGGGCAAGGCCGCCGGATAACTGCAGCGCTCCGTCGCGGAGAATCGGGGGCGCATCAGGGAATACGGCGGAATCGTCAACGGGCGCGAGGTCGGCCACCGGCCAGGCGCCGTCGCCCGCCAATTGGCGCCATTGCCATTTCCCATTTTTCTCTGCCGGGCAGGGGGTGAGCAGCGAGCTGACCGGCTCCTTTTGGCCTTGGGGAATGAGTTGACGCATTTCCGCCAGGAGGGGCCCGGTCCGAAAGGTGGCTTTCATGCCGGCCAAGGCGCTATCCACCCACTCGGACAGGAGGGTCACATCCTTGGTCGGCAGAATACCGCATTGCGCATGAACCGCGGCGCGCGGGTCCATGACCAACGTCAGCTTGTGACCCGGGCTCGGGCCGCTGGCCGCGAAACCCAGTCGGAGCCAGTTGTTCGGGCCAATCTGCGAGAGATAACCGCTCAGTGGCGGGTCGTTCGGTCCGGGCTGAGCCACGTGGACGGCGCTGAATTTTTCGTAATTCCCGTCGACGAAATAACCCAGAAGGCCATCGCGCAAAGACGTCAGATTGCCCAACTGCACGGGGAATTGGTAGCCGAGGAAAAGCGGATCGGGGCTGGAGAACGTGAAGGGCCACGCGGGATCGCGCCAGGCCTCGGCTTGCAACTCGAAGGAAATCGCCGCGGCGACGACCGCCAAGGGGCGGCCCAAAAGCGCCGAGAGAAATGCGTCGCCACGATCACCAAGAGGGTCAACGCTCCAGAGCGTCTCATCAACCGACCGTAAAAAATCAGCCAGCGCTTCCGGGCCCGCGGCCTGAAGGCGCGCCAGGAAACCGCCCAGTTCCGCATGGGCATTTTGCAGGGCCGGGAGAGTTGTGTATGGGGAATCCGGAGCCTGCCACCAATAGACAAAGCGTTCGGACCTGGCATTGACCGCGGGAGAAAGTTCACCGTAGAGGGCTCCGTCCGCGCCGTAGACCGCGAGATCGCCGTCGAGATGATTTGGAATAACCCAGCCGAGGATGGGGTTGCCATTGGAAACCGGCGAAAATTGGAAATTCAATCGCGCGGGCTGCAGGAGCCGGGGTGGCAACTGGACGAGTCCGGCGACATTGAGTGGGTCGATGGCATGGGTGACATGCAGGCCTTCCCCGACGATCACACTCGTCTGACTGTCGGTTTGGCCAGCGACCACCTCGAGGGTCTGGCCAAAGACGTCGACGATCGTGAGGCGCGAGAAAAAAAACTGGCCTCCGCGCATCGCCTCGAACATCGAGGTCGGCACACCATGGCCCGGTTTGTCAAGCGCCGGGCTGGGCGGGCACTGGGCCTGGTCGGCAATCAACTCGGCCAGACTTTGCGTTCCGCCGGGTAGTGGCACGGTGGGCAGCGTCACCGTCGGCACGGGATTCCACGAGGCGAGTTGCGTTTTGAGACCGCCCAACGACTGGCTGAGAAAATCCCAGCCATCGACTTTCGCCACGAGATTTTCCACTTCCTGCAAAGTCTGCGTGGCCTTGCTATCAGGATAGTCGGCAATGAATTGGTCGATCCGGGACTGAAACTCGAACGACGGTTTGGGCGTCAACACACCGCGCCCGGTGAGGACCGTGGAAACGGGCGCAGTGACCCCGGAGACGAGATCGTAGTCGGCGCCATCGAAGGCCCAATTGGCGTCGCCTTGAGAATTGCGAAAGGGGATTTGGTACCATGTAATCTCCCAGTCGAGGTAGAGCGGCTGCCATGGCTGAGTCCACGGGTAGGCCGCCAATTCTCGAGGGACGAGGCCAGCTTGCGGCGCCGGCGCCGCCATGCTGGAGGCCAGAGCCTCGAGTTGCGCACCGTTGAGTGTCTGGTGCGCGGCGGCAGCGACGAGCGGGGCATTGGCCGGATCCAGCAGAAAGAACTCCGCGAAAAGGGCTGCCGAAACCGCCGGAAGATGAGCCCAGTTGACCGCCGGTTGAAACTCCGCGAGTTGCGCGCTGCCGATCGTGAAGGCCGGTCCGCCGGACCCGGCCGTAACTTTCAGCGAGGTGACGATTTCGGCGGGCCATCGGCAGAAGAGTGTAGCATCTGGATCGATGGTTAAGAGATGCGCGGTGTTGGACAGCACCAGCACTGGATCGACGGCGGTCCAGAATCGCGGCTCGCTAACAGGCTTGAGCGTGCGCGTCGCCGGGAGGTTTTTGCCGACCGCAAAATCGTGGATCGCCTGATTGAAATCGACGTCCAAACCGGCCGCCGGAATCTGGGCCGAAAGCGTGGCGAGTCGCCCGAGATAACCGCGCGTCTGGGCGATGAGACCGGCGGAGTCCGTGGGGTCCAGTGCCCGGGTAAATTCGTCCGGAGTTACTCTCCAAGGATAGTAGCCACTCTGATCGAGAATGGCTTCAGCAGCCTGCTGCTTCCACCACAGCTCGTATAGGCTCCGGCGCATCGCCATCAGGCTGCGCTTCGTCTGGTCGAATTGCCCTTGGGCGGCATTGAGGGTGGTGAGCCAGGCAGCTTCGGCCGCTGCCTCATTCTCGGAAATGGGGGGCGGAGCCGGCGAGCCGGGGGGGACGGGCGCGTCCACGATGGTCCACTTGGCGCCGGCGGCGGCCGAACCGAACCATTGACAACGAACTTTCTGGTCCACTTCGCCCTCGCCGTCGGGCTGCGCCAACACCGGCAGGAGGTTGTATTCAAAGGCCTCCAGCAGCTCGGCGGCCTGGGCTGCGGTGAGGCCGGCTGGCGGTTCGGCGCCGGGGGCGCTAAAGGCGGCTTCGGCAAATGCGATCACTGCATCGACGCTCGTGTTTCCGACCGCGATCTGGGGGTGAACTCCATCCTTGGGCGAAGCGGGCGGCGCCGGAGCGTTCGGCGCCCACGGCACGCCGAAGACGGCGCCATGGTAGATACAGGCGGTCGAGCTGTTCTCCGTCGCCGAGGCGGTCCAGCCCAAACGCTCGAGTATGGCGCTGAAATTCACTCCAGCACCGCTCATTTGGGCAAAGACCTCGGCTTTCGAGTCGGAGACCCAACCCTGGACAAAATAGCTCAGCGTGCCAGCTCCGACGTTCTTGAGATCGTCGTGGATGGAAAAGACGTTTTGATGAAAGGGTTGATAGGCGGCGAAGGCCGGATTGCTCTCGGCCACGGCTTTTAGAAAATAAGCGCTTGTGGCCGCGGGCTCATGCCACGGAATATCCGCGGTAATCAGCACTTTCCGCCCGAGCATCGTCTGGGTCAGCGTGGCTTTAGTAGGATCGATGTAGTAGGACCCATCATCGGAATTGAGGAAATCGCTCTGCACCACCCAGGCAGCCACCTGCGGCTGGTCCACGGCGCTGCCCGCCGGACGATAGATTCGCACCACCAGCCAGCGGTTTGGGACGAAGAGGAAATCGAGCGTGCCGTCGGGCTTTTGCTGGCCGTGGCGCAGGGCCTTGGGCAGCGTCCAACGCAAGTAGACGCCGTGGTTGGCCACATCGTCCTGTTGGAACGGCGCTGGACTGGGACTCCTGCAACTCGCGAGATTGTCGTAGTGCATGTGCCCGCGAATGAGGGTCGCGTCGGTGTTCAGGACCATGGCCTGAGTTTCGACGGGCACGAGGAGAGGGCCGGGATCGCTCATAGTCATACGCCGGGCTTGGGCTGGGGCGAAAGGGAGAACCGCAATTCCTCCGGTCCCTTGACCATTTGCACCGCGAAATCCGCCGGTCCGATCGCCAGCGGAGCGATCTCCAGGGCTTGGGCGAGCAATTCCAGAAGGTCAGCCGGTTGGAGGGGGGGGCCGGACGGTGGGTGCGAATCGCTGGAAATATTGAGAACCCGCCGGCCACCGGTACGAATCGCCACCGAAACCGCCGCCGGATTTCGAGGATCGTAAACGTGGACCGCCTTTCCCCCAGTGACCTTTGGTGGATCGATGGTCCGGACCTCGATTTTACCGAAATCGTTAACCCCAAACTCCAAGCCCTCCTGTGGTTCACTGAAGGTGATCGTATCCGGCACACCGTTAAAAAGGGCCAGCAGGACGTTTGGTCCGAGGCGCTCCATCCGGAGCAGCGGCAGCGGACGATCCTGGAGCGTCGCGCTGACGCCCAAGCCAGGCCACCCTGAGACAAGTGCGGAACGGAGGAGAAAGCCGGCGGTGGGGCCGGCGGGCGGCGGAGGCGGCGATTGCCCGAGTTGCCCGAGTTGCCCACCGCGCCACGCGAGAGCCGCGGACTGGGCCATTTCCTCGAGCTGCCGGGTCAAAGCGGACTGCACCGCCGATTCCAGGGAGGTGCCAAGGCCGACACTCAGCGCACCATCGAGGAGCGCACTCAGCCAGTTGGCATCGAGGTAGAAGAAGCGTATCGACTCCACGGGGAGCGCACGTGCATCCGGCACGAGGTGAACGAAGGGGATGTTTCGAAGGAGCAGCAGTTGCCCGAGAAAATCGGCCACTCCAAGGGCATCCGGATCGTCGGTGAGAGGCTGGTTGAGTTCCGTCCGGACCTCGGGCTGGGCCAGCAGCGCCCGCAACGCGGTGGCCGGCGCACTTCGGGCCTGAGCACTGGCTCGTCTCCTCAGCGCGAGGACCTTTCCGGAAGTGGAGCCGCTGCGAATGGTCTCGATCGCGCCGCCGGCAAAGAGCGCCGCAAGCTGCGTGTGCAGGCTGTTCGTCCTCGAAGCCATCCGTCGATAGAGCGCCGCCGTCGCCTTCTGGCGAACGCGCATCAGCGCGGTGGCGAACGGCGCACTGGAGAGCGCAAGGCTCCGCCCGACTTGAAAAGCGGTGGCGAGGCTGAGGTCAAAAACTCCGGTGGTCGAATCATAGATCGTGGCCGCGTCGCTCGTGGCGAAATCGCCGGCCCCACGCAGAACGGCCGGTACCGTGGGTGAGAGCGGCCCTCGGTACCAGGCGAAGCCATCTTCACCCGAGGGCGCATGGTAGCCGAGCGCGACATATCCGTCGGTCAACCGCTGCTGCGCGAGCACCGTCATCGGATCCGAGGAGTTCGACGGCGTGAATGGCAATCGGAGAATCAGCGAAGCTGCGGGGCGCAAGTGGCCCGTGGAATCATAAGCGAGATTTTGCGCGAGGCCGCCGAAGGTCTGAGCCGGGTCGGCCAGGCAGGAAAACGTCCAACTCAGGAGGCTGACCATTTGAATTTGCGGCTGGGCCGGCGCCACGGGCGCATTGCCGCCGAGGAGGTCTCCGAAGCCTTCGAGCGAGACGAGGTGGACGATATTCTTCGCCGCCGCAGACGCGGTCCCCGCTTGGGGAAAGCGATTTGCCACCACCACCGAAAACCAGCCGTCATCTTTTTGATTGAAGTGAGCTTTGTCGGCTGTATGGACCTGGCGCACATGGGCAAGATAGGGCAATTCCCGGGCCGTCGGCACTAGCTCCACGAAGAGTTTCGAAGGAAAGGTAATCGCCTGACATTGCAGCGCCAGCTCAGCGGCGGTGACAGAACCAGCCTGCGGCAGGGGTTTGCGGACGACGCCTGGCGTGTCGGTCGAGAGAAGTTGTTCCACGGTGAGTGTCTGACCGCCATTTCCGCCCCCGGTATCACCGAGCAACTCACCTTGCTGAAAAACCAAGAGGGCCAGCCATGGCACTGCGCCGGGCAGGCCCTTCACCTGGCGTTCCCACGGGAGCAGTCGTTTGTTCAGCACGACATGCGGCAGGACTTCAACGAAAAAGCTGGTCGCGCCGTTCGGGGGAAACTGCGTGTGTACTTCGCCCGGGTCGATGTGGAACCGAGGCCCCTGCACGACAAACTGCTGCGTCACGGGGGCGACGCTCGCCGCAGCGGCGCTGACAGTTTGCGAGACCTCGATCCGGTAGGCGCCATCCTTCAAGACGGACTCGAAGGCATCGAAGAATTGGATTTCGCCTGGAGGAAGGTTGCTTTCGGGAGCACTCATCGGTGAGAATGGCGGATCATCAGGCGGCTCGCAGCGGCGGCTGGGAAAAAGTCTGTCCGGCTTGCTCCATCAACACCTTGAGCGGTTCACTCGTCGGCGGAGCGGCCAGAAGGCCAGTGAGTGCCGCCACGAGGTTTTTCTGTGCGGTCTGGGCGCCGGGCGCAGCCAACGTCTTCATGATCGACGCGATCACGTTGGGGTCGGGAACGGGCGCCGGGAGAGGATCTGCTTGGGACGCGGGCGTCAGTGGCAGATAACCGCCACCGAGGGGATCGATAAGGCTGGCGATATTTATCGCCCCCGGAGTTGGACCGGCAATCGCCGGTGGCGCGAGGAATTGGACGCCTACCGGCAATCCCGGGATGGTCGCGGAAGTGGGCGCCGGGGTTTCATCCTGGGGAATCGGCTTTCCCCACATCGCTTCGGGGAGACTGCGCGCCTGCGGAATTTGCGTCCAGTTCGAGAAACCGATCTCTTTGTCCTCGGTAATGCTAATGAGCTTGACGGTATGCGCGGAGGTTACGCCGGTTGCAGCCATCGGGCGGATATTGATCGTCGGCGGCGGGATTACTGAAGCAGCGCCGGCGGCGAGCGCGGGAACGGCGCCGACGCCGAAGCCGAACGAAGTCGCGGGGACGGCGGTGACGGAAGTGAAGATCAATTCGTCGGCTCGCACGTACCAGACCCCGGTCGCGTCCTGTCGGCTTAGCCCGCGGTTGATTTCCACGCCGAGGACCTGTGGCGGGGTAGGAGCGGATGGCGCGGCGGAGAGGAGTGTGGCCCGCGATGCGAGAGCCGGCATCGTCTTGCCCTGCGGTAAAAGCGCTTCGAATCCGGACCATTCCAGCGCTTTCGGCGTTGCGCCATCCTTTCCGATACCGAAAGGAATATTGAATGAAATAATGGAGAGATGGACGGTTACGATCCCGCCTGTCGGCGGTCCCCAGATGGCGAGCGAGGCGCCGAGTTCGAAAGACAAAGTGACTGTGGTGAACGCAAGATCGACCCGCACCGACGCGCCGATGCTGATGCCGATATTGCCGACGAAATGAAAGGGCTTCCACGCAATGAGGAAGTTCGCGCAGGCAGTGAACCACGCTTTCACGGAGTTCGTTTGAAAGAGCACTTCCAAACTGCCACCGGCCATGACCGCCGAGGGGGTCAGCGCGAAGTAAGCGCCGCCCTTGATCGTGACCTCGGTGTCAACCTTCCAGTTGAACCCCACGACGGTCACGGCCGGGTACCAGGCCGGTGGCGTAAACGCCGGGTGATAACCACCCACTGTCACGACGAAATCGCCCGCGTGTGTATTCGACCCGAACCAGAGGCAGAAGGCAAAGCCGCCAGTAAGGTGACAGTCTTTCGCCAGGACAAATGAATTCGGTGTGAGCGAGGCGACGAGGCCGAAATAGCCATCTTCCGGCTTGAAGATCGCCTCGAGTTGCAACTCGATATAGGCGTAGGCGTCGGTCGTGGCGCCCTGTGGCAGGCTGGCGCTGGCCAGCCCAAGGAGCGCGATTTCCAAATCCTTGCCGAATGTGACCGCCACCAAGGCCTTGCCAATGACCAGCTCGAAGGAGCGGAAAAGC
>Ga0302319_10021379_pt1 | contig 11657 bp, 9 predicted proteins | sample Bog_T0_2_FD_203319 | JGI IMG/M metagenome (GOLD analysis project Ga0302319, IMG submission 203319) | Peat permafrost microbial communities from Stordalen Mire near Abisko, Sweden - Bog_T0_2 | ecosystem: Environmental > Terrestrial > Soil > Wetlands > Peat | place: Sweden: Abisko, Stordalen Mire...
CGCCATGAACTGCCATAGCAACGTAGGGTTTCTGCAGGCCGACGCCAACGGCGTGAAACTGGTCGGCGCGGCCATGGAGGTGCAGCGCGGCACGGCCAATTTCCTCGTCGCCGGCAACAGCCGCAAGTTCGTCGACTGGGCCAGTGAGACCTTCGGCTTCCCGATTATCTACCTGCCGAACCTGTATTTTCTCGAGGGCGAGACCGAGCGGCTCAGGCCGCCGTTCCACGGCGATCTGCTCCGGGTCGGCGCGTTCGGTGCGACGCGGCCGCTGAAAAATCTGATGTCGGCCGCCGGCGCGGCGCTGACCATTTCACGCCTGCTCGGCGTGGACCTTGAGCTGTGGATTAACAGCGGCCGCGACGAAGGCGGCGGCTGTATTCTGCGCGCCATCGACGAGTTGTACGCCATCACCCGCCACGCCACGATCGTGAAAGCGGGCTGGTCCAGTTGGCACGACCACCGCAAGACCGTGGCGCGAATGAACCTGCTGATCAACTGCAGCTACACCGAGAGTTTCAACATGGTGACCGCGGATGGCGTCGCCGAGGGCGTGCCATCGGTCGTCTCCGATGCCATCGGCTGGGCGCCGGCTTATTGGCGCGCGTCGGTCGACGATGTGCTTGAAATCGCGCGCGTTGGACGCCATCTGCTGTTCGATCCTCGCGCGCCCCGCGACGGATATCGCGCGTTGCTGCGCCATAACTCCGAGGGCGTCCGGGCTTGGAAGGATTTTCTGGGAGTGTGAGCCGGCCCTGCGGGCGCAGTCAATCCAGGTAGTCTATGCGCGCGCCCCGGATGCTGTGCCGAACACAAAGGACACTCCCCGTCCACCGCATGTTTCTCTTCGCGTTTCGCAGTTTCCACGGCGGTCTGTTGTTTTAGCAATCACACCGCGGGTTAGGCCACTAAGGTCGGATGATGCAGCTTCCTGGCGCGGGATTGACCGGAACTTGCCGGCGTCCTGTCTCCATGACTAACCCGGACATTGAACCATGGGAAGGACGAATAAACAAAAAGAGCCGGGCATCCGGCTCTCTAGGTCACCACTGTGTCTTTCCCTTTCAGCAGCACTTCACGCGCTGCCGACGCGCGATTCTGCTCAGGTCAGTGCCGCACGGGATAGATCGGTTCCACTTCCAGAAACCGCTTCATCAGGTGCTCGACTGCTTGAAAAACGCGCAGCGTTCCGTGAGCCACCTTCAGATACCACTTCTCCCTATCCGCGAACGGCTCGGAGAAGCCGCCAATCGCGCTCATCTTGTGGGTCATCGCGTTTATCCTTTCCACGTCTCCGTGCGATCGCGGATAACGTCCCAGTTTCAGAAAGGACTCAACGCGTCCCCTGATTCGGGACGCGCCCGTCCCCCACGGGAGGACTGCCACCCGACTCAACTCTAAGCGGCTGTCGTCAAATTGTCAACGAGTCGTCAACAATATGTAACAACTTGTTCGCCTTCCATTCTGCCCACGGCAGCTTACGCTCCCCACCGCGCATCAACCGCCGCGCTACGATGGAAGGTCACAGTCATGCCCAAGTCCAAGGCGCCTGCGCAAACTTTTGAAGAACCTAAGTATCTGGCTCGTCTGGTCGAACAGGCGGCCGACGTGCGCCTGCGGCTGGTTTCCGGTGAGGAGTTCACCGGCACTGTCGAATACTGGGACGTCGATTTCCTGCGGCTGACTCGCACGGACGGCCCGAACCTGTTCATCTTCAAGCGCGACATCCGCTACATCGCCGAACTCTGAGCATCTAAAACTCATGGCCCAATTTCTGGAATCCGCCTGCGACATCGCCCGCGAAGCCGGCGCCCTTCTGGCCGGCTACTACCATCGTGGCGTTCAGTATGAGCTTAAGGATAAGTACGACCTCGTCACCGAGGCCGATCGCGCCAGCGAAACGCTCGTCGTCGAGCGGCTGAGCGCGCTTTTCCCCACCCACTCGATTCTTGGTGAAGAGGGCGGCCAGCGCCAGCACTCCTCCGAATATCAGTGGTACGTCGACCCGCTCGACGGCACCACCAACTTCGCCCACGGCTATCCCATGTTCAATGTCACGCTGGCGCTTGAACGCGCCGGCGAGACGATCTGCGGTGTGATCTTCGATCCGCTGCGGCAGGAGCTGTTCTCGGCCGAACTCGGCGGCGGCGCCTTTCTCAACGGCCATCGGATCCACACCAGCCCCGTGGCGCAACTCGAGCGCGCCCTGCTCTCCACCGGCTTCCCCTCGCGCAAGCGGCATGAGAGCGTCAACGTCCACTTCTTCTACCAGATCGCCATGGGCACCCACGGAGTCCGCCGCGGCGGCTCGGCTGCGATCGACCTGGCCTACGTTGCCTGCGGGCGGCTGGACGGATTCTGGGAATTCGGTTTGAAACCCTGGGACATGGCCGCCGGCCTGTTGCTGATTCGAGAAGCGGGCGGCAGTACCAGCGATATGAAAGGCGCCCCCGTCAGCCTGCGTGGACGCCACATCGCCGTCTCCAACGGACCGATCCACGCCGAGTTGATGGCCCTGTTCGCAGAAATATTTCAGGGTCGCCATCGCTATCCAATGCCCGAAATTCAACCTCCTGAGTAGGCCTTTTTCCTCGAAATTGCTGTAATATCGGAGTGTTCCCGCCATCACGAAGGCTGCTGTCCGCTTTACGGGCGCTCCGCCGAAGTGATACGCTAACAGATTGAAAATGCGTACAGTAGACCTCATCCAGAGGAAGCGCAACGGGGAGGAACTGGCCCCCGAAGAGATTACCTGGCTGGTAGAAAGTTTCGCCGCGGGCGAAATTCCCGACTACCAGATGGCGGCATTTCTCATGGCCGTGTATTTCCAGAGCATGAGCGACCGGGAATGCACCGCCATGACCGAGTCCTTCATCGCCTCCGGCGAGAAGATCGATCTGAGTTCGGTCCCCGGCCCCAAGGTCGACAAGCACTCCACCGGCGGTGTCGGCGATAAGACGAGCCTGATCGCGGCGCCGTTGGCCGCTGCTGCCGGCATCAAGGTGCCGATGATCTCCGGCCGCGCGCTCGGTCACACCGGCGGCACTCTGGACAAGCTCGAATCCGTGCCCGGCTTCCGCACCGATTTGAGCGTCGACGAGTTCCGCGAGCAGCTCGCCAAGATCGGCTTCGCCGTCATCGGGCAGGGCCCCACGGTTACGCCCGCCGACGGCAAGTTCTATGCGCTTCGCGACACCACCGCCACCATCGGATCGATCCCGCTCATCGCCGCCTCGATCATGGCTAAGAAACTCTCCATGACCCTCGATGGCCTGGTGCTCGATGTCAAGGTCGGTTCTGGCGCGTTCATGAAGCGTCAGGTAGACGCGCGGCGGCTGGCGCAGATGATGGTGACCATCGCCCGCCGCGCTGACCTTCGCGCGCAGGCTCTGGTGACTGACATGAACCAGCCTCTGGGCTACGCCATCGGCAACGCGCTCGAGATCATGGAAGTCTCGCAGACCCTGCAGAACGCCGGTCCCGCCGACCTCACCCGCATCTCGCTCGAACTCGCCGCCCGCATGATCTTCCTCGGTAAGCTCACCGCCACCCTCGACGAAGCCCGCGAGACCGCGCAGCGTCATCTGCTCGACGGCTCCGGCTACCGCAAGCTGAAGGAACTGATCGCCGCTCAAGGCGGCAATCCCGCCGTGCTCGACAAGTTCGAACTGCTGCCCAACGCCACCGGCGCGATGGAGATTCCGGCCCCTCGCGCGGGCTACGTCTCCGCCATCGATGCCGAGGAGATCGGCCTGGCTTCCACCATCATCGGCGCTGGCCGCGACACCAAGGAGTCCGTCATCGACCCCGCGGTCGGCGTCATCCTCGAAGTCAAAGTCGGCCAGAAGGTGGAAGAAGGCAGCGTCCTCTGCCGCCTTTACTACACCCGCGAGGACAACCTCGAAGACGCCGCCGCGCGCGTCGAGGACGCCTTCCGCATCTCCGCTTCCGCGCCCGAAGGCCGCGAGCTGATTCTCGAAGTCGTCAGCTAAAACCGGCACCGCAACCAGCCCGATCGTCGAGGCCAGTGGCCGCCGCTTGTCCGCCGCAACGCGTATCTCGCCCGTCGTTTCCATGCCCGAGTCGTTTCAGACTTTCGGACGCGCGCCAACGCCCGCTGCTCGGGATCAGCGATGTTTCGGCTGCGTGACCGCTGCTCTATTTGATAGCCTTTCTATTTCGATCCCTGCCTGCAGGAGGCTTCCCCATGGCGCGCTTCACCGGCCTTCTCGGTCTCTGCGCGATCCTCGCTGCCTGCATTCTTTTCTCCCGTAATCGCCGGGCCATCCGTCCGCGCCTGTTTCTGTGGGGCCTCGGCCTGCAGTTTGCTTTCGCTTTCCTGGTCTTGAAAACCGATTTCGGCAAGCTCTTTCAGTTGGCCAGCAGCGTGGTCAACGCACTGCTGGACTATGCCGAGCAGGGCTCGGCTTTCGTCTTCGGGCCGCTGGGACTGAAGAGCGGCCCGTTTGGCGTCGTCTTCGCATTTCAGGTCCTGCCCATCGTCATCTTCATCGCTAGCATCTTCTCGATCCTTTATTACTTCGGCGTCATGCAGGTCGTCATTCGGGCCATGGCCTGGGTCATGTTTCGCGTGATGGGCGCCAGCGGGGCCGAATCGACCAACGTGGCTGCCAGTATCTTCATGGGCCAGACCGAAGCTCCGCTGACCATCCGCCCGTTCCTGGCCAATATGACCGAAAGCGAGCTCTTCACCGTCATGACCTGCGGCATGGCGCACGTCTCCGGAGCCGTTATGGCGGCCTATGTGAAAATCGCCGGCGTCTCTATTGAACACCTCCTGACCGCGGTCATCATGACCGCCCCCGCGACGCTGCTGCTCGCCAAGATCCTGGTCCCCGAGACCGGAAACCCGGAGACCGCCGGTACACTGAGAATTGAGGTCCCCAAGCCCGGCGTCAATGTCATCGACGCCGCCGCGCGCGGCGCGGGCGACGGCCTGCATCTCGCGCTGAATATCGCCGCCATGCTGATCGCCTTCATCGCCCTGATCGCCCTGGTGAACGGCTTTCTCGGCTGGGTCCACTCAGTGCCGCAGCTCGCTTGGGTGCCGCCATCGTTGCAACAAATCTTCGGCATCGTGTTCGCGCCCGTGGCCTGGCTGCTCGGCGTGAGTTGGAAGGATGCCGCGAGCGTCGGCGACATGCTCGGCACCCGCATGGTGCTCAACGAATTCATCGCGTTTCTGCGCCTCGGTGAGTTGAAGAACACGTTGGACCACCGCAGCTTCGTCATCGCCACATTCGCTCTTTGCGGCTTCGCCAACTTCTCTTCCATCGCCATCCAAATCGGCGGCATCGGCGCGCTCGCTCCATCGCGCAAATCCGACCTGGCGCGACTCGGCGTCCGGGCCATGCTCGCCGGAACTCTGGCCAACTTTATGTCTGCCTGCATTGCGGGGGTTTTATTATGACCAATGCTGTTTTGCCCGCCGTCCATGAGGCGGCTCAGTTCCTGCGCGAGCGCCGGTCCGACTGGCCCTCCACCGCCGTGATCCTCGGCAGCGCCCAGGGCGCTTTTCTCTCCGCGCTCGAGATGAGCGAAACGATCCCCTATTCGGAGATTCCCGGCTGGCCAGTTACCTCCGTGCCAGGTCATTCCGGACAGCTGATCGCCGGAACCATCGGCGGCCACGCCGAGCGCCTTGAACCGGGATTCCCGGTGACGGTTCTCTCCGGCCGCGTCCACCTCTATGAAGGCTGGTCGCCGCAGCAGGTCGTCTTCGGAGTCCGCGTGCTCGGCGCACTGGGCCTGAAAACTCTCATCCTGACCAACGCCGCCGGTGCCATCAATCCGGCCTACCATCCCGGTCTGCTGGTGCTGATCAACGACCACATCAACCTGCAGGCAACCAACCCCCTCGTTGGCCCCAATCTCGACGATCTTGGGCCGCGCTTTCCGGATATGACTCAGGCCTATCCGCGCGAACTGCGCTGGCTGGCGAAAGATCTCGCCGCCGAGTTGTGCGTTGAGATTCGCGAAGGCGTCTATGCCGGCCTTCTCGGGCCGAACTTCGAAACGCCCGCCGAGGTTCGTTATCTGCGGACCATCGGCGCAGACCTGGCCGGCATGAGCACCGTGGCCGAAACCATCGCCGCGCGACACATGGGCATCAAGGTGCTCGGCATCTCCACCGTCACCAATATGGGCGCGGGCATGCAGGCCGAACTGAGCCACGAGGAAGTGCTCGAGATCGGCCGCACTTCGTCCGAGGGCCTCATCCGGCTCTTGACTGCGCTGATTCCACGGCTCTGAACTCCCTTCGCCACAACTCGCGGCCGGGCCGCCCGGCGCCTGCCCTGCAACCGATTTCATCGGCTGGCACCCGGATGCCTGTGTGTCTCCACGATCTTCCCGCTTGTCTGTCTCCAACGCCGTCCGTGCGCCGCTTCCCGGCGGTTTCGACTTGAAAGCGACCGCTCGACTTCACTCGCGACGGTTGATGGGCTTTGCCGACTCCGGTATACTCCGAGCGGAATGCCTATCAAGCGACGCGAGTTCATGGCCGGCATGTTGCTCAGCACCGTTGCCGTCGAGCGCGATGTTCCCAAAGGGAAGGTCGACGCCGCAGCCCACGATGCCGGCGAAATGGCCTGGCCTCCCGGCGCCGGCTACGAATCCAAGGACGCCACCCTGCCCGAAGAGCCGCATTGGCTCCAGGTCGACCTCGGCTCCAAATACCCGATCGATGCCGTGAAACTCTATCCGAAATTCGGGATGCCGGGCGACCATTTCGCCAGCGAGGGCTTCCCCCTCCGCTTTCGCCTCGAGGCATCCGACGACCCGCGCTTCGCCGCGCCCGCGCTGATCGCCGACCAGACCGCCGCCGACTACCCCGACCCTGTCGATCACATCCAGGTATTCTCTGCCGCTCCCGCCAAGGCCCGTTACGTCCGCCTCACCGTGACCCGGCTCAACAAACGCCACCGCGGTCCCTACTATTTCGCCCTGGCCAAGCTCGACGTCCTTTCGGATGGAAAAGACGTCGCCGAGGGCCGGCCCATCTCCGACTCCACCAGCGGCGATCTCGGCGTGACCGCACTCACCCGTCCCCCGCGTCCGCAGGGCGAAGGCGTCGTCACCGACAATCCCGCCAACGTCATCCCAGCCAGCCGTTGGAAGAAAGTTCCCTACAACATTCACGCTCCTTTGAAAGGCGTCACTCTCGAAGGCGGCCCGCTCAAAACCGCCTTTGACCATAACATCGGCTATTTGCTCGGATCCTTTACAGCCGACGAGCTATTAAAAGAGTTTAACGACCGCGCCGGCAGGCCCAACCCGCCCGGCCTTCGCAAGCCCGACCAGTTCTGGCAGACCGATCTCGCCGGTTCCAATGCCGGCCGCTTCCTCATGGGCGCCGGCAACTCCCTGCGCTGGACCACGCACCCCGAGTTGCGCCAGCGCCTCGATCGGGTCGTCGACGGCATCGCCGCGTGCCGCCAGCGCAACGGCTATATCATGGCCTATCCGGAGGACACCATCTTCTTCTCCGAGCGCGGCGCCTACACCCGCGCCTGGCTGACCCACGGCCTGATCGAAGCCGGCTACGGCGGCCGCCCCGACGCCTTCCAACTTCTCCGCGGCTACTACGACTGGTTCGACCACTGCAAGTACCTGCCCCAGCTCCTCCGCGGCGCCATCCAGGGCGTCCAAGGTATGATCGCCAACACCCGTATGGCCCACACGCCCACGGGCAAGCCCGAGGATATCCAAGTTATCCAGCGCTACTTCCAGGAAGACTACTGGCTCGACCAGCTCGCCCGCCGCGAGCCGCGCGCCATCTGGCAATACCCCTACGACCGCCCCCACTGCTACCTCATCACCGATCTCGAAGCCTACCTGGACATCTACACCGCCACCGGCGACCGCCGTTATCTCGACGCCGTCTCCGGCGGCTGGGACCTCTATCGCGACCACTGGGAACACGTCGGTGGCTCCATCGCCATCTGCGAATTCGGCAGCTATCCGCCCGGCTCTTACCTGCTCCACGCCGAGACCGGCGAGCTCTGCGGCAGCGTTTTCTGGGCCTTCCTCAGCCAGCGTTTCCATTTCCTTTATCCCGACGAGGAGAAGTACGTCACCGAGATCGAGAAGTCGATTTACAACGTCGCCCTGGCCAATCAGGTCGGCTCCCAGGGCATCCGCTACCACGCCGATCTCGCCGGCAAGAAGGACGTCCGCGTCCCCATCGCCAGCAACACCTGCTGCGAGGGGCAGGGCACCCGCCTCCTCGGCGCGCTGCCCGAGTTCATTTACTCGCTCGCGCCCGATGGCGTCTTTGTCGACCTGTTTGAAAACTCCTCCATCACCTGGCAGCAGGCCGGCCAGCCCGTCACCCTGCGCATGGAGACTGCCTTCCCCTTCGATCCCCGCGTCGCCCTGCGGATCTCGACCTCCACGCCGGTCCACGCCAAAATCCGCGTGCGCATCCCCTCCTGGGCGGCGAAGGATGTCGAACTTCAGGTCAACGACGCCGCCACTCTCACCGGCAAACCCGGCAGCTACGTCCTGCTGGACCGCACCTGGACCAACGGCGACCGCGTCCACTTCACTTTGCCCATGAACTTCCGTCTCACCCACTACACCGGCCAGGAGCGCGTCGCCGGCAAGGAGCAGTATGCCGTCGAATACGGCCCCATCCTGCTCGCCCTCGTCGGCGCCCAGCCCGGCCAGGTCGACGAGAAGGGCAACGCCACCGTCCCCGCCGGCCCCGCCGATCTGGCCCAACGCCTGCGGCCCAAGCCCGGCGCGCCACTGCACTTCACCATCGACGGCGATCCGCACCATGAGTACGTCCCGTATTGGCTGCTCCAGGACCAGTTCTTCACCTGCTACCCCGTCCTGAGCGCCTGAGTCCGTCACTGTATCCGGTCACCGGCTCGCCTGCCTGCCAGGCAGGCATCTCTGACCGTCTTCCTGCCCGCTTTTGAACATCGCCTCCACCGCGGTTGAAGCTACGCGGGTCCTGTTCAGCGCATCTTCAGCACATGCATCTTGGCCTCGATCTAAGGAGTGACACCATGCGACACGGGAACTCGCTACGACCTTGCTACAAGCCGCGACTGTCTGACGGAGCCGCGACTGCAAGGAGTCGCAATGGCCCTCCTGGCCACCCACAGAGATGAAAGTCGCGGCGGCGCAGGTGGGGCGGGTCTCCAGACCCGCGCCGGACCTCCAGGTCCGGCTTCCGGGTTGGGTGCAGGGGAGAGGCCGGCGTGGACGCCGGCCGCAGACCTGGAGGTCTGCCCCACCTCCGCGTCCTGCTCTTCAACGTGACTATCGAGAGAGCGGCGCTTCGCGTTGTTTCTTCGCGTTGTTACCGAGCCGTTCTTCTGAGCCGCGGCTGTGAAGGAGCGGTTGCCGCGCAGGCTTGCGCGGGCACACTGATGCTTTACGTGGAGGGGTTTTCGGAGGGATTTTGAAAGAGCAAAATCGCAGGGCGGAGCAGTAGGCCAGGGGCGACTTCCTTGCGCTGATCCCCGGATGCTCCGCTTTACACGACGGCTTCTCCCAGCGCGCAATGGCCTGGGGCCCGCCACTACCCCGCTTTCCTGTGGGGTGGAAGAGTAGCGTATTTGTTCACGCGATCATCTAGACCGGTGCTTGCCAGCGCCGGGCTCGCGCCCGCTGAGGCTCAGTCCAGCAGCGCGTTCAATTCGCGCATGACCTCAAAAGCATCGGCGACATACAGCACATCGGCTTTGCCGCGTGCCCAGCCGCAGCTGGCGTCGAGGTTGACGGCGCGGCGCTCGTTGATGAAGCGCCAGCCGACCACGTGCGGCTCCTCGCCATGGCAGCATGTCGCCAGGCCCTTTTTATGGCGCGGCGTCGAACCCGTCTGGCCGACCTGATGCAGATGCGTGAGGAAGGGCAGTATGGCCTCACCTTCGCCGGCCTGGTCGACCAGCGATTTCGATGAACCGAGCGAGCACTTGGCTTTGTGCACGAAGCTCTGAATGCGCTCGGCGGCATCGGCGATATGGACCTGCCCATCCTTCTGCTTCTTGGTCCAGCCGGCGCCAGCGACGAACAGCAGTTCCGCGTCGGGACGGATCGTCTGCTCGCCTGCGCTCTCGGAAACAGTGCCCAGCACGGTGGTCCGGGGAGTTGCCTCCACAACAACTACTCTGGTCTCGACAGGTGTTCGCGCGACCGGCCCATCCACAGCCGGGAAAGCGCCGGGCTCTATCAACACAATCCACGGGCGCCGCGTGCGCGCCACCGTGCCTTCGATGCGCTGGCGGTAGAACCAGCGTTTCAATTGGATGGAATCGCCCGCCGTTTCGGGGCCCGTCTCCAGACCAACGATATGCGTGTCGATCACGCCGTTCAGGCGCGCCGCCGCCATTGGCAGCGCGCGGCTCCACCGCGACGTGCCGGGAGCCAGCACGAGCGTCGCCGCGGACGCGCGGACCAATGCCTCGGCCGCGGCCGCGTCGGTCGATGAGCGTGGCACGGCAAACTCGTCGCCTTGCACGCACAGCGCAGCCCCTACTTTGCCCGCGGCGGCAGCGGAGCCCGCGCCGCTGATGGCGATCTCGTACGCGCCCAATGACGCGGCCACCCCCAGACTCTCCATTGCCGCGCGGCCCAGTGTGCCATCGGGTTCGGTGTGAAGAAGAACCAGTATCTTGTCCATGGCGATCACCTCCTCAGCCCTTGATCCATTCGAGCAATTCGCGGGCGATCTCCGCGGCGGGCTTATCTTTGACGATTTGCGTCTGGCGCTGCTGGGCCGGCAGGCGGGCCTCGGTGACGGCGAAGCCTTCGCCCTTCAGGCCCGCGGCCTTGGCGCGTTGCAGCGCGGGCATCATGGCGCGCATATTCGCCATGCCGGTCTGGGGATGGTTCGCGGGTTCGGGCAGGTTGCCGGTGGCCCAGGCCAGCGCGGCCGGGGGCCCCGCGCAGCGCGAAACCTGGTGCAAACCGCCTTCGACGCGCTCCTTGATCACTAGCGCGCCGTCCTCGATTTTCAATTCGTCGACGGCCAGGAAACAGTCCTCGATTCCCAACCGCGCGGCGACCATCGGGATCACGCAGCCGGCGCCGCGCGTGGCCGATTCCCAGCCGCCGAACAGCAGCAACTGGCTCTTGTCGAGTCCCGCGATTCCGCTAATCGTCGCCGCCAGCACTTCGGACACCTCGACTGCGTCGGTGAAACCGCCGCCGGGGCCGTCGATGGGGATCAGCTCGAAAGGCAGCTTCTGCGCGACGGTCATCATCACCTGTTGCAGCTTGGCCTTCGGCGCGAGCGTGATCACGCGAATGGTCGAGCCCGCGTGCTGCTTCGCCAGGTGCGCGGCTTCAAATAGCGCATGCGCGGCCCAGGGATCGAAGACCGCGGGCAGCATCATTTCATTTTTCAAGGCAGGACCACCGGCGCCCATTACGGGCTCCAGCGTTTGGAGCGGGTCGGGCGCGAGGCCCCCGCAGACGATGATCTGGTAAGGCATAAAACTCCTCTGAACAATCGGGGTGCGGCTCCGGTTTCGTTGTCCGCAGGGATCGGCCACTGCTCAATTCTCTCTCTCGACCGCCATCAATTTTCCGCCGAGTGCAAGCCTCCGGGCGCGGCGCAGAACGCGACATTGGTCACGCCCGGCGCGATCTCCTGCGTGCAGTTCCAGATGCACGCGCCG
>Ga0302319_10021381_pt1 | contig 11656 bp, 17 predicted proteins | sample Bog_T0_2_FD_203319 | JGI IMG/M metagenome (GOLD analysis project Ga0302319, IMG submission 203319) | Peat permafrost microbial communities from Stordalen Mire near Abisko, Sweden - Bog_T0_2 | ecosystem: Environmental > Terrestrial > Soil > Wetlands > Peat | place: Sweden: Abisko, Stordalen Mire...
ATGCTTTCGCAAGGAAACTGTCTGACGAAACGTCACTGAGCAACGCCAGCAGCTTTGAATCCGAAATCAACGCCCGTTCGGCGTCTATCTGCATTTCGATGTACTTCTGCGGATCGTTAGTTGGCTCCACGACACAGTCGGTCGTATCAATGTCGAATCCAAGTTCCAGTAACATTCCAACCCTACTCCACGTCATGTCGAACTCAGTCAAAAAATCCACGAGGTCACCTTCGTCCTCAAAGTCTTCAAGGGCTACCGCATTAGCAAATTGCTTGATGTAGTACTCCTCGATAGCACGAATGATAGCCACCATCTCGACTGGAGTCTTGACCATTTTTGGGTTGTTTGATACTGTGACACGTTTGCTAGGCTGGTTAAATTTTTTTTGGTGGGTTGTTAGTAAATGAATGACATCGACACAACCATCATACTTTTCAAGGACGTAAATGCATCCATTTTCACCCTTAAGCGGGGGAAGTCCTACAACATTACCAAGTCAGACACAACCCGCCTATTTGGCAAGAAGAAGTACTTTCTTGTAATAACTAACTGTATGTCGGCAGACCAGTTCAAACTAGAGTACGCCAGTAGGGACCTGAGAGAACAACAATACGTCGAATTTACCCAGACCTACCTGCATGTCAACGGAATGGCCCTGAAAGACCAAGACCAGCTCTAGAGCGGACCGGTAATTTTAGTGGTTGTCCAGATAATAACCCAGTCCGTTTGGCCCTAAGTAAAACACGTAACCGTTGACGGACTCTACAAATCTACTGGATGGTATGAATGATGGAGGCGCCGAAGGCCCTGGAGGTGGGACGATGGTATAGTCGTTTGTCATTGAAATCCATTGGATGTCCATTTTAGGACATCCAACATATTTTGACCGGGGTAGTTCCGCAATTGGTTAGTTTTGGCAGATAAATCAACTTGATAGTGTCGTCCTCGTGTTTGGTATCATTGTACTCATTGTACTTCTCTACTGCTTTGGGGTACTTAGCACCCTTTTCAATGATCCAGTCACTGATGTTGGTCTCTTTGTCGGCTATTAGGTTACCTATCTCAGAGGTTTTATCAACGATCTGCCAGTGGTCATCTCTGAAGACCTCAACGTGTTTCTAGTCACGGAACAAACAGTGACTAGGACCAGATTTAGCCAATTAGTCACTAGTTAGTGATGCGTACAAGTACTAACTATATCACATGCAAATATACTTAAGGATTTAACATCTTAAATCATATGTGTGGTACCTGTAGACGGAGATCCTGAAACCATTTGTCTTCGGAAGTTTCGAAGGGAGTGTACGTACTATGGTTAATACGCTGATAAATTTAGTGGTCTTCCATACTACTTCTTCTGCTTTATTTGCTACTAGTGGTTTGGGTATTGTAGACGTGCGTGGTCCGGAAATTCAGCACCTACCTTCAACTGACCTACTTTAGTCCGTTTCGTACTTCCATTAGTAGCTCTCCAAGTCTACCCACCTTTGCTGGATCACCTCCATTGGCCCAGTAAGGGTCCCTTTTAGTATTTTTTCCATTTTTGGGTGGTGGAGTGACGTTAGGACTAGCGTCCGATAATATTTTTTCCATTGTATAGGACCAATTCAACCTGGTCCTTTACCAGTTTGATAGTGTCATCTTCGAATTTTTGGTCCATGTATTCGTCATAGATTTCTTTTGCTTCGGGGTATTTGGCACCCTTTTCTGCCACCCAATCACTTAAATTTGTCTCTTTGTCGTTGATTAGATTAGCAATCTCTGTATTTTTATCCTCTATCTCCCAGTGGCCATTTCTGAATACCTGGACATGTCTGTTATTCTTATTCCTGTTTGACAAGTAGACGTTGTGGTTCTCAGGTATATTTGGGTTGAAGTGAACATGTTTGATTAGGTTTGGTATCAGTTTGTAAACCTCTTCAGAGTCTTTGATGATCTTATTAAAGATCTTGTCGGTCAGCTTTTCCAATGAGGTATCTTCATAGTTGTTGACTATGATAATGTTGACTGTATTGACACTGTTATCTTGTTTGACACTGTTGTTGTGTATAGTCACGTTTCTTGCTTCTTTCAGTTCTTCTTTCAGCTTTGCAATTTGGTCTTTCAGTGCCCGATCTTTATGTTTGCAGCTGTTTTTCATGTGGTACTCCAATGTTTTGTGGGTGGTAAAGTCTTTGTCACAGTACTCACATTTAATGTCTGCGGGGATTTCCACTACCTTCTTAGTTCCGGGACCACAGCTTTTTTTGTTATTGACATGTCTAACGACATGGTCCTTTTTCGCAGAAGTATAGCCACAAACAGAACAACCAAACTCCATTCTCTTTTTAAATTGGTAGATTTTAAATCCTTAAGTAGGTTTCGTCAGTTGAAGGACGTCGTAATAGACCCAGTATCCATTTTGATACCCATTTGGTCCCCATTTAATCCCCTCCTCCCTTTAGGGGACTATTGTTTTGAGGTCGATAATCCCCTAAACCATTAGTGGATTTGATTGACCTCATTATTTTGTAGGTTTGATAATTATTATGATCTTAAAATCCTTCCCTTTGATTCCCATCCCGAAGAGGGATCAGTAGGTCGCCTTTCCAAAAACCTTTTTTTTATGATTATCTGGGTGGATTTTTCGGATTTTATAGGTCCACTTTTTGCCATATTACTTTTTTTCGCGAGAAAAAGTATTGATCCCTCTTCGGGGTGGGAATCAAAGGGAAGGATTTTAAGACTATGATAATTGCCAAACCTATAAAATGATGAGGTCAATCAACCACTAATGGTTTAGGGGATTATCGACCTCAAAACAATAGTCCCCTAAAAAGGAGGGCAATTCAGCAACAAATTCAGCACTGGTTCTGACCCTACCTCTATTGGACCTCAGTTCACCTGTTTTAGTCCGTTTCGTACTTCCATTAGTAGCTCTCCAAGTCTACCAACCTTTGCTGGATCGCCTCCATTGGCCCAGTAAGGGTCCCTTTTAGTGTTTTCGGACAGTATCGCATTGCCTGTTGACAGCAGTAGTCTCCTACAATGCAGGTCGTTAGTGAATTTATAGGTCAGTGCTTTAGACATTACTGAATCCTTGCGTTGGTCCCACTCGACTCGGTCGAAGTGGATCGAGTCCTGGTAAGACTGCCTGATTTCCTTCAGTTTTTGTTCCCAGCCCCACCTTACTGAACGAACAGGATTTGCCAGGATTTTGGCCTGTCCAGGGGTGTTTTGACGCTTGATTAGTTCGGCGAATTCTAGGTTCTTGCCAACGTCCTTGGAGTACTTTTGGGACTGGTAGTAGTGCTCGACGGACGTGTATTTCTCGGAGTCAATCCAGACTGCACCCTTGTAAAAGTTGGAGAACTCGAAGTAGTCGTCGTCTGGACTGTAGAACCTAATCCACTCAGGCGGCTGGATTGAGTCGGTCATAGTTTGACGAGTCGGTCTCTTTGACGAGATAAATCTCGTTCCGAAGAACTAGGTAAATGCTACTCACTACTCAATTCGCTCTAACGTCAATTAAGTACGACGCAATGGACAGTCCAAATGAACAGTACAAAACGTACTTTTCTGGGATCAGGAAGTAGTACCACATAAATCCTATTTCAGCTGCATAATGGAGACGACGACTATTACTAGACCAAACCAATGCCGGTCGGGACTGAGACAGCTCAGTCAGGGACTGAGACAGTCGAGTCAGGGACTGAGACTGAGACTGAGACAGCTGAGTCATTGGGATCTTTGGAAGTTGGTCTGGAACGACGTCTGGAACGACGTCTGGAACGACGTCAGTAGGGACAGTGGGGACAGTAGGGACACCAGGTACGTTAGTGGCCATCTCGCTTGTTATCGGCAACTCCACATAGACCACTAAGGTTGTCAATTTTTAAATTTTTTGGCGAATGGGCCGGATTCAATCCATCTGATCAACTGGTAAATCGTGCCGGTAAACACCTCAACCTCCTCTCTGATAACAGAAAATGTGTTCTGTGAGTCGTCTGTGTCGAAGTCGATATCTTGGATCACTTCGTCAATACCTCTAATTCCGCTTGCGACGTTGACAAAATCTTGCTTCTGCTCTTGGGTTGGGTTCTCGATCAGAGCAAACGTAATGAAGGCGTCTGTCTGCTCGGGCGTAATGGCAGGTCCCTCGTTGCCATACATATGGTTACCGTTGGCGTGATTGCCATAAATAAGGAGGTACTCTTTCTCTACGTACAGTTTGACAACTTCAGCGGACGTAATCGAATTGAACCGCTGGACCAATGATAGTACTGAACTTCACAAAGTCGTCAGTATCCTCGTCGTTCGAGTACCAGGAGTTAGTAATTTGATACGTCATCTTCGCTTTATTTGTTAGCTCATCGCAAGCTCGAGAGCTTTAGTGTGGGCGAAAGCGAGTTTAGAGTTTTTCGCGCTCATCATACACGAGAGGAAAACGCGCTCGCGAGAGGGATACGAACTCGTCGTTTTCGAGCCACTGGAACTCCTCGAACGCTAAACGAGCCGCACGAATCTCGTCGCGAGCTAAACGCGCCGCACGAATCTCGTCGGGGGTCTCGCGCCTCTCACGCTCCTTGCGCGCTAAACGAGCTGCACTAATCTCTGCAAGTTGCGTGTCGGTCCGCGAGAGGGCCGCGGCGAACTCGCGCTCTAAACTCGCCGCGTGCTCGTCGGGGGTCTCGCGCTCTCGAGCTAAACGCGCCGCGCGCTGGTTGGGGGTCTCACGCGCTAAACGCGCCGCACGAATCTCGTCGAGTTGCGTGTCGATGCACGCGAGGACCGCGACGAACTCGGGTGAATCGGGTGAATCGGGCGGGGGCGCCGGCTGCGGCCACTGTTGGAGCGATTGGAATAGTCCCATGGACTTAGCCTTTGAATTCGCCTAGGTAGGCCTAAGCTTTAGTGCGTAAGTGCGTAAGTGCGTATTAGACGTACTTAATTGCTTGGCGGGGTGGGCACCGGTCCCGGTCCAGGTCGACGAGGCACGACTTCCCGAGATTCAGGATTGATTGCCTGAAGAAAGTTTGACTCGACTTCGTATCGTTGATACTTGATCGCCTCGGCTCGCTCCTCGGGACTAAGCTCCGGGTCGACCTTGATCTCCTCAACGTCCTGCTGATACCTAGCATAGATATCAGCAAATCGCAGGTCCTGCCTGAGAAGATCCCAACAAACTGGGCAAATAAGCTCCAGGTCGACAGGAAATCTGGTAGTACACAACTTGTTCTGGCACTCAGGGTACCCTTGAACGAGGTCAATGTCTCGAACAGGCTCACGCGTGTCGGCCATTTTGTAACTGGACTTGTGACTGCTTGGTCACCACTCGGCCCGGTTGCTTGGGTTTTAAATTTTTTAAAAAAAATTATGACTTAGGTTTTTAGGGTCATAATTTGTTATAGTGTAAAGATGGAACCTATCAAGTTCGTGGTCGAAAATACAAGTATTAGAAACGGACGAATTGACCACGTAGACATTGGAGATGCAACTATTGTTCATTGTTACAATTGTCCTTTGACAGAATTACCACTGTGGCCCAATGTCACGGAAGTCTATTGTAATATTTGTCCTTCATTAACCAAATTGCCACTGTGGCCCAATGTCACGAAAGTTTGGTGTTACAATTGTCCTTTATTGACCGAATTACCACTGTGGCCCAATATAATAAAAGTCTATTGTTACGATTGTCCTTCATTGACCAAATTACCACTGTGGCCCAATATTAAGGAAGTCCATTGTACCTATTGTACTTCATGGACCGAATTGCCACTGTGGCCAAATGTTACGATAGTCTGTTGTTCCAATTGTACTTCATTGACTAAATTGCCACTGTGGCCTAATGTTATGGTAGTTGATTGTACGAATTGTTTTTCATTGACCGAACTACCACTGTGGCCTGATGTCACACAAGTCTGGTGTTACAATTGTTCTTTATTGACCGAATTGCCACTGTGGCCCAATGACACGAAAGTCTATACCTACTTACCAAAACTAGTCAAATCTAGATATACTTCAGTAGACCCTAATAAGACTATATATAGTTCTCAAAGTGAGACATGTTGTATTTGTATGGAAAACCCAAAAGAGATAATATTTAACCCATGTTATCATTTTGATACCTGCATCAAATGTGCAGAACAACTAATTGTATCTTCAAAATGTCCAATATGCAGAACCAGGATTGCTTCACTGATAATTCGGTAGGGCCTCTACCATTTCGTCTCTGATCTGTTCCAGGTGTATAAAGTGTTCGTACTTGACTGAACTTCTCGGTAAAAAGTGGAGGAGTTTGGCATTGCCGGTGGCAAGTAATACCTCTCTACCTACTTCAGACTGACTATACTTAGCTTCGGCAATGCTCTTCATTACGATCCTAGACTTGGCATTCCATTCAGAAAGTTGGTCACCGGAGAGGATCTTCCACTTCCTGAGTCTCTGAGACGTAATGCCGGCGTCCTGTTCCAGATTGTCTGATTTTTCGCGCACTGCTTCTTGGAACTTATCGTAATTGGAAGGTCCAAATTTGGCCGCTTGGAATGCTTCTTCGATACAGGACCATTCCATTCCGTCCCATTCAAACGGTTCATAGTGGAAATTGGACAGAACTTTTCGCCAATTGGGCACACGAGATAAATCCAAAAAATCGTCGCCTTCTCCCAACGTCTCACCTGCTCCTTTGCCAGGTTTTTTGTCGGCAGACTTGGAATAGAATACAAGCGTCGACGGACTTGGTTGACTGGACATCATATTAATGGCACAGTGGAGTAGGTACTTTTTTGGAACAGTCGCAAGTGTATTGTACACCTCGTCCATTTAATATCAAGAACAAAAAATACAGTGGTACTTTCGCCACTTATCGGGTGCGAAATCCTGCCACACTCACTAGGCTGACCAATTATTTATTTCTGTAGAGTGGTATACACCCGTTCAAACCATTGAGTCTAGTGAACGTCTGGGAGAACGTCTTGGAGAACGTCTGGGAGGCGAAGACTTTGGCGAACTGCTGATAAAGTGCTCGTAGTTGATCATGAACGTCATGACCTGATTGGCAAGGATGAAGTTGTCGTTTTTATTGGCTGGTACATCCAGATACTTGAACGCAGGTAGTATGTAATGTTTGTGGGTTCTATATTCGTATATACCAAACACTTTGCCCATGACATCAATTAGTTCGGCAGTCTTGGTGTCGTTCTTGGTGTATTTTTTGTAAATAGGGTCCTCGAAGAAGGGCTTTGTAATGATCTGGTTAAGTCCAGATCTCGTCAATTCTAGTATCACCACTATGCACAACTGAATAAGCACGACCAGGTAGAAAATCTCCTTGTTCAAGTACTCCTGAGGAAAACGGTCCAGACTACACCAATCTGAGCCAAAGTCGATGGCTCTCACTTTGTACTCACTTTTGACCTTCTTGACGACGTAATTACCGGGTTTAACGTCTGTACAGTACATGTGGTTTTCGAAGATCTGACTGTGAAGTATGTCTATCATTTGGACGTGGATGTCTGAATAAATGAAGACGGACATATCTTTCTTATATGAATCACTCACCGAGTAGTCAAATGCCTCCATGAGTATGTATGTTGTTAGTTGCTGTCGTTTTCTATCCACCACGTAGAACGCGTCATAGATTGTGGGACCTAGTTCTTGACTTGCCATATCGTAGCTGTATTCTACTTCGTACAGAACGTTATCAATGATCTCGTTTAGCTCAGGTTTCTCGTAGTCGTTCTTCATAATCTTAACAGCAATTTTGATCTTCTTACCGTCCTTGGTAGTATATCTTGCAAGGTAGACCTTACCATAAGCACCTTCTGCGATAAATTTGGTAAGTTCAATAGGGTCTCCATATGGAGTCAAACAGGCATGTAGAATTGCGTGGTTGTCGTCGTAGTTCCTTATCTTCTTACTGCACCTACGAAATCTGGTCAAAACACCGGACATTTACTAGTATCGACGAGATTTATTGGCAATTAATTAGGCCAAGCCATGGAATTAGACTCTGACAAAAATCTAGTTGTTGGGGTTTTCGTCATTTGTGCCATTCTTCCAACCTTTACTGACCGTCTCGGACTCCTTTCGTTTCTTGGACCAGACTTCGTTGACGCAGTAGACTCCATATGGTATTTGTAATTGATCATGAACGAAATGACACCATCTGCGAAATCTGCCGGCTTATCATCATCCAGGTTTAATTTTAAAAACTTAAGTGCAGGTATTATGTAGTGTGTGTGTATATTGTATCTATTTGACACTTTTGACAGTACGTCCCTCAGTTTTTTGGTTCTATCCCCTCCGCTCATGTATTTGGTGTAAATGGCGTCGTCAAAGAAGGGTTTGATAACCACTGAGTTGAGATTAAATATCGTCATCTGTTTCATAATCATAATACACAACTGGATCAGTAGTATCACGTAGTAGATTTCCTTAGATTCGTACTCCGGTCTCATATCATCCAAACGACACCAATCTGTGCCGAAGTCAATGGCCCTCACTTTGTACTTACCACCGACCTTCTTGACGACGAAATTGCCTGGTTTAATATCACTGCAGTACATATGGTGTTTGAAGATCTGTTTGTAGAGTATATCGAGCATTTGAGCATGGATGTCGAAAAAGACCGTACTGGGTAGTTTGAGTTTGTATACATCGTCCACCGAACCATCAAACACCTCCATAAGTATATAGGTGATGATAAACGTGTGTTTTGGACTAACGACAAAGAATGCATCGTAGATCATAGGACCTATATCTTGTTCAGCCATAGTATAACTGTACTCTATTTCAAAGACTACTGCGTTGATGGCCCTGTCAAAATCTAAGGGAGGTTTTGTCGGGTCAGGGACCAGGTCTGTTATTATCTTTTTGACTGCAATCTTTGTCGATGTTCCTTCTTTCGTAACGTAGTCGGCTAGAAACACTTCACCAAAGGTCCCTGCTCCAACAATATTGCCTAGTTTCAGAGGTTCTCCGTACGAAGGTAGACAAGTATGCAGAATTATATTGTCGTCGTCGTAGTTGTTAAATGACTGATAACATCTACGACTTTTGGTTAAAGCTCCAGACATTTAATGAAACAAAATTTAAAAATTTTGGTGACCCTAGTAATCGCACCGCGACAACTGGGTATAAAATGGCTGGTCGAGAAATAGTTGATATATTCAAGAAGGAGTACAAGATTACCGACAAGGATGTCGTGTTGAATCCGATGACCGGTCAGATCATTGTTTTTTGCGGGGTCGATGAACTTGAAACCTTGAAGGCCAGATTGCCACGCGAGTGGTCACCTGTGGGTCACTCACCGTACTACAGGATTGACGTACGTGTGGAGTACAAAACTCCGGAGAAGCCCAAGAAGAACTACTTCAGTCTTCCCCTTGCGCCGAGGAAGTCAAGGGAGTCGTTGTGAGGTTTTTATTGTTTGATATGGATAAATGACTGACGTGACAGACACGACAGACTTCCAGCCACTTCCAATGCCCCTCTCTGGTAAACTACTGGTTGTAGAACCCAAGTTCATTGGAGAGACTTGTTATGCCTTTACGCCTCCGCAGCTGCATAACCTTGCCGTCGAGATATGTAGTTTTTATAGATCTAACTCTCGAGGCCTCCTTACGGTCACGCCATTTGTACAGCAAGTGGAGCTAAACGTCGACGGACATACCGTACTTGGACAGACCTCCACTATCAAGAACAAGTTCCCTGGTTTCTTGTTCTACATCATCGTTAGTCCATTTGTAAATGGTGATCACTCAGGTGACTCAGTGGGTTACGTAAAGTCATGCCTTTACGAGACCGGCAATCACGAAACAGGCCATCTGCTCCATCTACAACACTCCGATACTTGGCAACAAGTAGGGAACAACTGGTCTCTGATCCCAATGCAAGATGGACTGTCTTGTATGTCCAAAGATCCTTCGGCGTTCCTTGCGGCACCACAGTATATATTTTTAAATTGGATTCCTGTGTCAGAGGTTGTCAAGGTCGCCACTCTTCCAGCTACCTTCAAACTTCAGAGGATCAGTAGTTTCGGGTCCATTGAGGGAGTTGGGACAGTCGCAATGGTGGCGAGTTCATTAACGCTCAATGGTAAGGTACTGTACATAAGTTATCCACAGGGGTCTGGATTTTTCGGGTCTAAACCTACAGTAGCACTCCATCTGGAGTACGGCAATTCTGGGTCTGAAAAGATCAAGCAGTTCACAAATGGGTACTATGATGCCCACTTCTCAGGGCTTACGGTGTCATTGGTGGCTAATACAGACGGAACGATAACAGTCACTGTTACGGATGCGAAGCCAGCAGAGCCCATCGTAAACGAACTAATTGAGTGAGGGTTTGGGATACTTGGCTAGATAGTCAGCAATCCATTCCTTTTCTGTCATAGACTCAAGCCACCATTCCCCTTTCTTCGGAAACCTACCATATTTTGCCATCATGGCTTCCTTACTCAAACCGCCTCGGTGGGCCTTATTGTAGGCTCTTGAGTATGTGTGAGCCCATGTACTACGATATGCATAGTCCTTTGGCATTTGTTTAACTAAGCTGGTCAGAAATTTTGTCAAGTCTCTGCGCACCCAGACAAGGTAGTCTAGTTCGCAGTGCCTTTGTGGGCTCAGCCGGTCGCTGGTCCGATAGTTTTCAAGGATAGGTCACGATCGTGAAAAGTGATTAAGAAGGCCTTGGAGGTCCTATTTACTGTGGGATACCTCGGCGAAATTTACGCTAACGTAGTGAGTCTGAAAAGTTAATGACCCATCCTAAATTGACCTAATATAAAGACCTAATATGCAGACCAAATAACAGAGATCTCCAAAATGCATACACTATTTCACAACTTCTTATATCCATTGCCATTCTTCCTTTAAACTTCATAGTAAAAGATATTCCAACATCCTTCATTTTACAGAACTCCTTATCAGTGATAATTGCTTTCAGAATCAATTCCAATGAAATAACTTCATTGGGGAACATAGAATAACTGCTCTATATGCTAAATATACCAGAAGTTGTAAATGTATGTACCGTATTTCCACCATTTGTTGTTATTGTACCTCCTGTTCCAGTAGGATACTTTGTAGAGTATGTTATTATAACTGTACCATCAGCTCCATAATCAGCATAACCACCAGGACCTCCTCCACCAGAATTTGCACCTGGATGCAAGGTTGGCGAATACCCATTATATCCATCATCACCATTCCCCCCATAACCATAAAAATTTCCATTGCCTAAAAATTGCACACCTACGCCACCTGTTCCACCCAATGAACTATTGCCTCCTCCTCCAGCACCTGTTCCACCTGGTCCTCCTGGTCCTCCTGCTCCTCCCCCTCCACCTCCCCCAGTTGGGGCCGACCCAACTGAATTACCTCCATTACCTCCTCCTCCGGTGCCTAATCCACCAGTCATTGACGAGCCATTACCTCCATAGAAAACACCTCCTCCACCTCCTCCTGATCCATACCCTGTTAAGCCATTACCTGACCCACTTCCTCCAGCAGCCCCTCCGGAAGAGTAGTTATAAGGGGAAGAATTTCCCCCTATCCCACCTGATCCAGCTAATGCATATCCACTTGAACCTTGGATTGTTGGACCAGAACTATTACCACTACTTATGCATGACTCTTTGTAAGATCCAGTTCCTGCTGCGGTCCCTACTGAAATT
>Ga0302319_10021382_pt1 | contig 11656 bp, 6 predicted proteins | sample Bog_T0_2_FD_203319 | JGI IMG/M metagenome (GOLD analysis project Ga0302319, IMG submission 203319) | Peat permafrost microbial communities from Stordalen Mire near Abisko, Sweden - Bog_T0_2 | ecosystem: Environmental > Terrestrial > Soil > Wetlands > Peat | place: Sweden: Abisko, Stordalen Mire...
GGTGTTGATGGTTTCCTTGAGCTCGAGGATTTCACCCGAGACGCTCACCGTGATTTTCTTGGCAAGATTGCCGCTGGCGATGGCGGTGGACACCTCGGCGATGTTGCGGACCTGGGCGGTGAGATTCGAGGCCATCGAATTCACGTTGTCGGTCAGGTCCTTCCAGGTGCCGGCGACGCCGGGCACCTGCGCCTGGCCGCCGAGGCGCCCTTCGGTGCCGACCTCGCGCGCCACGCGCGTCACTTCGCCGGCAAAGGCGTTCAACTGGTCGACCATCGTGTTCATGGTCTGCTTGAGTTCGAGAATTTCTCCCGAGACATCCACCGTGATCTTGCGCGACAGGTCGCCGCGCGCCACCGCGGTGGTGACTTGCGCGATGTTGCGCACCTGGGCGGTGAGGTTGCCGCACATGGCGTTCACCGAATCGGTGAGATCCTTCCAGGTGCCGGCGACCCCCGGCACGAGCGCCTGGCCGCCCAGCTTGCCCTCGGTGCCGACCTCGCGGGCCACGCGGGTCACTTCCGATGCGAAGGCCCTGAGCTGATCCACCATGGTGTTGATGGCTTCCTTCAGCTGCAGGATCTCGCCGCGCACATCGACCGTGATTTTTTTGGACAAATCCCCGTTGGCGACCGCGATGGTGACCTCGGCGATGTTGCGCACCTGCGCGGTCAGATTCGACGCCATGGAATTGACGCTCTCGGTGAGGTCCTTCCAAACGCCCGTCACCTCGCGCACCTGCGCCTGTCCGCCCAACTTGCCGTCGGTGCCGACCTCGCGCGCCACGCGCGTCACTTCCGAGGTGAACACCGACAGCTGTTTGATCATGGTATTGACGATGTTGGCGGAGCGCAGGAATTCGCCCTTGAGCGCGCGGCCATCGACATCGAGCGGCACGGTCTGCAGCAAGTCGCCGCGGGCGACCGCGGTCACGGTCCGGGTGACGGCCGTGGTCGGCCACAACAAATCGTCGATCAGCGTATTGACCGACCCTTCCATGTCCGACCAGGCGCCGTCGGACAGCCCGAAGCGCACTCGGGTTCGCGTTTTTCCCTGCCGTCCGACCACTTCGCCCACATGCTCGAGCTGCTGGGCGATGCGCTCGTTCGCCGCAACAATGGTATTGAAGGCATCGCAGATCTTGCCCGCGACGCCCGTCTTCGATCCCGGCAAGCGCACAGAGAACCGCCCTGCCTGCATGGCCTGCAATGCGTCCAGCAATTCATGCAAGTTGAGTTCGCCGGGCGGCACTGCGCTGGCGGCGCGCGCCGCATGACCGTTGCTTTTGCGCTTGCGCGCGACGCTCTGGCTCGATTCCATGATGTCTCCCACCGGCGCGGCGGATTGACGACGTCGCGCGCGCCGCGGCTTATCTCGTGTCGGGTTCGCGCGCTGCGGACCGCCTGGCGATCAAATCTTCCCAAAGGAAAACCCAAAAGTCCAATGTCCGTCTCACGACAAGTGCTTGTAAGAATTACAATTTATGCCGAGCTGCCCGGTTCGCTGCGAGTAGAATGGCAGCTCGTTTTCAAAGGGGGACCCATGAGAAGGGAATTGCTGCCGGAGGATGTCGAGTTCGCGGTCAAAGGCGGCTCGGTGTATGGGTGCGGAGGCGGCGGGTTCGCCGATCACGGCCGCATGTTGGGCAACCTCGCGACATCCATCGGCCGCCCGGAGCTGGTGAGCGTCGACGAGCTCGATCCGGAAGCCCTGGTGGCGACGATGGCGGCGATCGGTGCGCCCGGAGGCCTTACCCAATGGGAAATGCGCGGCGTCGATTATCTTCGTGCGGTCGAACTCTTCCAGAAAGCCTCGGACCGACCGATCGTCGGCCTCATCATCGGGCAAAACGGCATGTCGAGCACCTTGAACGCGTGGCTGCCGGGCGCCGTGATGGGTCTTGCGGTGGTCGATGCGGTCGGCGACTTGCGCGCGCACCCCACCGGCGACATGGGATCGCTCGGTCTCGCCAACAGCCCCGAGCCGATGATCCAGACCGGGGCCGGCGGCAACCGCGATCAGGGCGCATACCTCGAGATCGTGGTGCGCGGCCCCACGGCGCGGGTATCGCCCGTCTTGCGCACGGCCTCGAACGAGTCCGGCGGCTTCATTGCAAGCTGCCGTAATGCCATACCCGTGAAGTGGGTCGCCGAGCGTGCAGTGCTCGGCGGGATCAGCCAGGCCCTCAAAGTCGGCCGGGCGATCGTGGCGGCCGAGGCGCGCGGCGGCGATGCGGTCATTGCGGCCATCTGCGAAGCCACCGGCGGAACTCTCCTCGCGAAGGGGACGGTGGTGCGCACGGGGTTGGAGTACACCAAGGAAGCCTTCGATTGCGGTCGCATCGAATTTGCCGCAGCCGGCGGAAACATCGTGGCACACGTGCTCAACGAATACATGGCGCTCGAACGCGACGGCGAACGCATCGCCACCTACCCCGATGTGATCACGACCTTGACGCCCGAGGGTGTGCCGGTGAGCGCGGGGCGGCTCGCACCGGGCATGCCGGTGAACATCCTGCACGTGCCTAAGGAGCGGATCCCGCTGTCGGCGAGCGTACTCGATCCGACGGTCTACCCCTCCGTCGAGCGCGCACTCGGGATCGACATCGCGAGCTACGCGCTCAAGGGGCGGCGGCCGTGAGCCAGCCCGGATTGCGTTGCCGGGGTTGGCGGCAAGAGGGCTTGCTGCGTCTGCTCGAGAACGTGTTGACGGTGGCCGAAGATCCGGAGCACCTGGTGGTTTATGCCGCTCTCGGCAAGGCCGCACGCAACCGCCCGGCCTACGAGGCGATCTCCCGCGCGCTCAAAGCGCTCGGCGAGGACGAGACGCTGGTCATCCAGTCAGGCAAGCCGATCGCGGTGCTCACGACGCATTCGCGGGCGCCCATCGTGCTCATGGCCAACTGCAACATCGTCGGCCGGTGGGCCACCGAAGAAGTGTTCTACGATCTGGAACAGCGCGGCCTGATCTGTTGGGGCGGCTTGACGGCCGGCTGCTGGCAATACATTGGCTCGCAAGGCGTGCTGCAAGGCACGTACGAAATTCTGGCGCGCGCCGCGGCCCGGCTCGGTGCTCAAGATCTGCGCGGGCGGTTCTTTTTAACCGCGGGCATGGGCGGCATGGGTTCCGCGCAACCGCGCGCGGCATCCCTGCTCGGCGCCGCGAGCATCACGGTCGAAGTGAATGCCGAGACCGCGGCGAAGCGCCATCGGATGGGCGCGGTCGACGCCGTCACCGACTCGCTCGCCGAAGCGCTCGCGGGCGTCGAACGCGCCGTGTCGGAGCGCCGTGCGTGGGCTGTCGCTCTGGTGGCCAACGCGGCCGACGTGTTCCCCGCGATTGCGGCCGGGCCGCTCCTGCCGCAAATCGTCACCGACCAGACCGCCGCCCACGATTTGCTCTACGGCTATATCCCGCAGGGCTACTCGCCGGCCGCCGCCCGCCGCGAGCGCGAGAGCGATCCGGCGGCGTTGACGGCGGCAGGAATCCGATCCATCGGCTTGCACGTCGAGGCCATGCTGCGCTTCAAGGACCAGGGCGCGATCGTGTTCGACAACGGCAATCTGATCCGCACCCAGGCGCAGCGCGCAGGGGTGACTCGCGCCTTCGAAATACCCGTGTTCACGGAGGCGTTCCTGCGGCCGCTGTTCTGCGAAGGGATCGGGCCATTTCGCTGGATCGCGCTGTCCGGCAACAGCGCCGACATCCGCGTCATCGACGATCATTTGTTGACGGCATTCGCGCACGACCCTGCCGTCGTCAACTGGATCCGCATCGCGCGCGAGGCTGTTCCGTTCGAGGGCCTTCCGGCGCGCATCGCCTGGCTCGGGCACGGCGCGCGCACCGCGCTCGGGCTCGCCGTGAACGCGATGGTGCGCAACGGCACGCTGTCGGGACCGATCGCATTCACCCGCGATCACCTGGATGCCGGCGCGATGACGCATCCGAAGATCATGACGGAAAATATGCGCGACGGCAGCGATGCCATCACCGACTGGCCGCTGCTCAATGCCCTGGTGAACTGCGCCTCGCAAGCCGACCTGGTCGCCATTCACTCGGGCGGCGGCGGCTATGCCGGCTACATGACCAGCGCCGGGGTCACGATCATTGCGGATGGCACCGCCGCAGCCGACGAGCGGCTTCGGCTGACGCTCACCAACGACACCTCGCTCGGCGTGCTGCGCTACGCCGATGCGGGCTACGAGGCGGCGGTTGAGGCCGCCGATCGGTCGGGCCTGCGGCGCCTGTCGCCTTGATCCCACCGGGGACCTTGTTCGGTCAACCGCGGGGTCTCGCAACGCTTTTTTTCACCGAGATGTGGGAGCGCTTCACCTACTACGGGATGCGCGCCATTCTCACCTTGTTCATGGTGACCGCAGTCGCCGACGGCGGCCTCGGTATCGACGACAAGGCGGCGAGTTCCATTTATGGGCTTTACGTCGCCGCCTCTTATCTGCTGGCACTGTTGGGCGGTTGGATCGCCGACCGGCTGATCGGTGCGCAGCGCGCGGTATTCTCGGGCGCCGTGCTCATCATCGCCGGAAACGCACTGCTGGCGTCGGGCACCTCGCAGGTTTTTTTCCTCGGACTCGTGCTCATCGCCTTCGGCGTCGGGCTGCTGAAGCCCAACGTCAGCGGACTGGTCGCCGACCTCTACCCGGAGGGCGGGTCGCGCCGCGATGCGGGCTTTTCCTTGTTCTACATGGGCATCAATGTCGGCGCACTGCTCGGCGCCGTGTTGGTGCCGATTTTCGCGGCGCGGTTCGGCTGGCACTGGGGATTCGCGCTGCCGGCCGCCGGCATGTTCCTGGGCCTGGTTCAGTTCGTGTTGACGCGCCGCCATCTCGCCGTCTTGCCCGAATGCGCGGCAGCGACGGGCTCGTGGCTTCCCGTGATCCTGATCGCCGCCGGAGTCGCGGCGGTGGCCTCACTCGCCATGGGGGGCGCCATTTCCATCGAGCCGCGGGCCGCGGCGCGGGCGACGTCATGGCTCATCGGCATGCTCGCCGTGGGCTACTTCGCGTATCTGATTTTCTTTGCCGGGCTCTCCCGCATCGAACGCAACCGCGTGTTCGTGATGCTCGCCCTGTTCATCGCCTCGACCGTCTATTATGCGGGCATCGAACAAACCGGAACCTCGCTGACGTTGTTCACCGATCGCTACATGGACCGACGCGTCCTCGGACACGAGGTGCCGGCGGGCGTATTCCAGGGGATGAGCTCGGTGTACATCATCGTGTTCGCACCGGTGTTCAGCGCTCTGTGGCTGGCACTCGGCCGGCGTGGCAGGGACCTGTCGACGCCGGTCAAATTCTCCGCGGGGCTGGCTCTCATGGGTGTCAGCTTTCTGGTGATGTATTTTGCCTCCCGTTACGTCATCGCGGGCGAGAAAGTGCTGCCCACGTGGCTCGCTGTTTGCTACCTGGTACAGATGTGGGGCGATCTGTGCCTGGCACCGGTGGGACTCTCCTCAATGACCAAGCTCGCCGCACCGCGCTTCGTCGGCCAGGTGATGGGGGTTTGGTTCCTGTCGCTGGCGCTCGGGAACAATCTGGCAGGCCAACTCGCCGGGGAATACGACGCCGGAAATCTCGCCTCGCTCCCCGCACTGTTCTTCAAGATCTTCGAGTGGGGAGCGGTGGCCGGGGCGGCCATGCTGCTTCTCACGCCGGTGCTCAAGCGGCTCATGGCGGGGGTCAAGTAGATGGCGGATCCCACGCCGCCGCGCGCGCGCCGGCACTTGCGCGCCCGCGTCCGTCCCGCGCATCCGGCGTCGGCGCCTTTCATCGAGCGGGTCATTCCTCCCTACGAAATGCTCGATGAGGAGCAACTCGCCCGCGTCGAGCACCACGCCGACCTGATCTTGGAGGAGATCGGGATGGAGATTCGCGGCGATCCGGCCGCAATCCGACTTTGGAGAGAGGTCGGGGCCGAGATAGACCGGGAGACGCGCATTCGCGTGCCCTCGGGACTGGCGCGCGAGATCGTCAAGCGGTCGGCGCCGGCCGAATTCGTCCAGCACGCGCGAAATCCCGCGCGCTCCGTGATCCTCGGCGGTCGCGCCACCGTGCTTGCTCCCGCGTACGGATCGCCGTTCGTCTGCGATGCGGATCGAGGCCGCCGCTACAGCACGCTTCTCGATTTCGAGAATTTTGTGAAGATGACCTATACGACGCCTTGGCTGCACCATTCGGGCGGCACGGTGTGCGAACCCACGGACATTCCGGTCAACAAGCGCCACCTCGACATGCTGCTCGCGCACATGACGCTCTCGGACAAAGCCTTCATGGGATCGGTCACCACGGCGGCACGCGCCGCGGACTCGATCGACATGTGCCGCATCCTGTTCGGTGCAGACTTCGTCGACAGCCATTGCGTCATCTTGGGGAACGTCAACGTGAATTCACCCCTGGTGCTCGACGGCGAAGCGAGCCGCGTGATCCGCACTTACGCCGCCGCCAATCAAGCTCCTGTCTGCGTGCCCTTCATCCTCGGGGGGGCCATGGGGCCGGTCACGACGGCCGGCGGACTCGCGCAATGCTTTGCCGAAGCCGTGTTCTGCGTGGCCCTGGGCCAGCTCGAGCGGCCCGGATCTCCCGTGATCCTGGGAAACTTTCTATCGTCCATGTCCTTGAAGAGCGGCGCACCGACCTTCGGGACGCCGGAACCGCCGCTCGCCTACTTCGCGATCGGACAGCTCGCACGCCGTCTCGGCGTGCCGCTGCGCTGCGGCGGCAATCTCTGCGCATCGAAGCTGCCGGACGCACAAGCCGCGTATGAAAGTGCGAGCTCCATGTGGCCCGCCTTTCTGGCGGGCGCCAATTTCATCTTGCACGCGGCCGGCTGGCTGGAAGCGGGGCTCGTGATGTCATACGAGAAATTCGTGATGGACGTGGAGCAGTGCGCCGCCCTCCACGTCGTCGGGCGCGGCCTTGCGCTCGATGACAACGGGTTCGCCATGGACGCCTTCCGTGAGGTGGGGCCGGGCAACCATTTCCTCGGCTCCGCACACACCCTGCGCAACTACGAGACGGCGTTTCTCGATTTCGAACTGTCTGACAACAACTCCTTCGAACAATGGTCGCAGGAGGGATCGCACGACATCGTCTGGCGCGCGAATCGAAAATGGAAAGCCCTGCTCGAGGCCTATCGACCGCCGCCGCTCGACTGCGCCAAGGCCGACGCGCTGGCGGCGTTCGTCGCCGAACGCAAGGCCTCCATGCCCGACATGAATTATTGACCGATGCGTTCGGTCAGCCGCTCCGCCACCCAGCGATGGAAGTGGTGGGTCGGCGCATCCATCGCCGGCGAAAATACCCCGCCCTGATAGCCCGGCGAAGCACGCCCGGCCTGCATGCCCTCGACTGCGAACACATCCTCGCGAAACACATCGCGCCACGCGGCGTGAGTCGCAGCGCGGCAGGCGCCGAATTCCCCGGCCGTCGCGCCGTCTTCCACATAGAAGATGCGGACTTCCTCGCGGGTGCGGTCGGCGGCGATGGGCGTGAGAATCACGGCAAAGGCATGATCCGCCTGAAAGCCCAGCAGCACGTTCGGATAGAGCGAGGGATACTCGGCAACGTGGATCTGCGCCATGGGCCACGCCGGAAGACGCGGCAGCCGGATGCCCGAGATGTCGCTCAGGCGATAAGACAGCGACCCCTGGCCCGCGAAATCCCGGGCGTCCAGGAAGCAGTAGTGATCCTCGAGCTTCGAGTAGCTGTTGAGCGAGGGATGCACCCAGGGCAAATGATAAGACTCGCAATAGTTTTCGACCGCGAGCTTCCAGTTGCATCGCACCTCGAGCGAAAGCTCGGCGCCGGTCACGCCAGATCGTAACTTCGACCAGCCTTGCGGACCGATGAAACCCTCCGCGCGGCGGCGCAAGGGCTCGATATGCCGCTCGAAGCCAGGCGCATCGCCGCCCAAATTGACGAAAAGGATCCCGAGGAATTGCGCGCTCGGCACCTCTTTGAGGCCGTGCAGCGACGCATCGAAACCCTCGCAGTGGTGTTGATTCACCCCGCCGATATGCGGCGTCGCTTTCAGCTCGCCATCGAGCGCATACGCCCAGCAGTGGTAGCGACAGGTGATGAGCCCCTGAACGTCGCCGGCCTGCACCACGAGTTTCATGCCGCGGTGGCTGCACACGTTGTGAAAGACGCGCAGCGCCCCGCCCTTGTCACGGGTGATGAGCAGCGGCAAACCCATGAACTCCAGGGGCAGCACATGGGGCTTCGCCGGGATGGTATCGACGAACGCCAATCCCGCCCAGGTACGGCCGATCACGTGGTCGCGCTCATGAGCGAAATATCGCCCGCTCGTGTAGGCGGCGTTGGGCAACCCCCGCGCACGCTCGATCGGCAACAGGACATCCTGCAAGCGCTCGCGATCGATGGGAGGGTCCTCGGTGGTCATGACGAGAGTATGGCAAAATCGATCGATGCCGCGTCATGAAATGAGCCTTTCGAACGCCGTTCAGGAGCTCGAGAACGTCTGGATCACCCTGTCCGACGGCTGCCGGCTCGCAGCGCGGATCTGGATGCCCACGAATTCAGCCGACGCGCCGGTGCCTGCGATCTTGGAGTACATCCCCTACCGCAAGCGCGATTTCATGCGCCGGCGCGACGAGGGTATGCATCACTGGTTCGCGGGCAACGGCTACGCCGCCGTGCGCGTCGATATGCGCGGCTCGGGCGAGTCGGACGGCGTGATGCACGATGAGTATCTGCTGAAAGAACAAGACGATGCGCTCGAAGTAATCGATTGGATATCGCGGCAGCCCTGGTGTTCGGGGAATGTCGGGATGATGGGCAAGTCCTGGGGCGCCTACAACTCGCTGCAAGTGGCGGCGCGCCGGCCCACGGCGCTGAAGGCAATCATCGCGGTCATGGGGACGGACGACCGCTTCGCCGAATGCATTCACTACTCCGGCGGCTGTCTGCTCAACGACAATTTCTGGTGGGGCTGCATCATGCAGATTTTCAATGCGCGGCCGCCGGACCCCGAGATCGTCGGGGAGCGCTGGCGAGCGATGTGGTTGGAGCGGCTCGAAGCCGAGCGCTTTTGGCCGGACATCTGGCTCGAGCATCAGACCTTGGATGACTACTGGAAGCATGGTTCGGTGTGTTTCGACTACGGCGCGATCGGATGTCCCACATGGTTTTGGGGAGGCTGGGCGGATTTGTACCGCGACACCCCGCTGCGTCTCGCCAAGAATCTCACCGTGCCGCACAAGGTCACCGTGGGCCCCTGGGGTCATCTGTATCCGCATGAAGCGAGCCCGGAACCTGCGGTCGGATTTCTACAAGAGGCGCTTCGCTGGTGGGACCATTGGCTCAAGGGAATCGATAATGACGTGATGCGGGAGCCGGCGCTTCGGTTCTACATGATGGAAAGCGTCCCGCCGCTGCCCGTGCACGCCGACCGCCCCGGCCGATGGATTGCCGAGGCCGCGTGGCCAAGTCCGCGGGTGCGCACCGAAATCTTCGCCGTCAATCCCGACGGACTTCATACGGCGCCCGCGGCGGAGCAAACGATCACCCTGGCCTCGCCCCAGTCGACAGGCGTTGCGGGCGGCGAGTGGGGCAGTTTTGCGAATCCGGGGGACCTGCCGGGTGATCAGCGGCTCGACTCCTTCGGATCCTTGGAATTCGACAGCCGCCCGCTCGCGAAACGGCTCGAAATCTTGGGAAACGTCCGCGCCGTGCTCGAGCTCGCCGCCGATAAGCCCGACGCACTCGTGGCGGTGCGCCTGATCGACGTGGCCCCCGGGGGCGCAGCAACCTGCGTCGCGCGGGGATTTCTGAACCTGACGCATCGAGACAGCCGTGAATCTCCCACTCACCTGGTCCCCGGCAGGCGCTATCGCGTGGAGGTGCAACTCACCGGCACGGCGTATGCAGTTCCCGCCGGGCATCGCTTGAGGCTCGCTCTGTCGAATGCCTATTGGCCCGTCGTCTGGCCCTCGCCCGCGCCCAGCACGTTGACTCTCTTTACCGGTGTATCGCAATTGCTCCTGCCGGTGAGGCAGGCCGAATCCGCGCCGCCCGCGTTGGCTGCATTTCCCGAGCCGGTCTGCGCGCCGCCCTCCGCGGTGACGGTTTTGCGCAAGGGCAGGGTCGAACGCACGGTTACCCTCGATCAACTCACGCAGGAGGTGACTCACCGGCTCTACGTGGACGGCGGCGTGTTCGGGGACTGGGGCAAGTTCCGGCTCGATGCCATCGGCATGGACATGGGCCATGTCTACGAAAGGATCTACAGCATCAAGCCGGACGATCCAAATTCCGCGCGCGCAGTGATGACCCAGACCTACGAGATGGGCCGCGGCGATTGGCAGATCAAAATCGACGCCGGCGCCACCATGACCTCGACCGCGGCGAGCTTCGAGATCGCGGCCTGGATCGAGGCGTTCGAATCGGGCGCGCCGGTATGCCGCCGGGAATGGAGGTCGACCATTCCCCGCAATAAGCTCTGAATGGGCATTTTGGGTGAATTGCGCCCGGTGCCATGCGTTAATGGGGCGTGAACGCTTCCTTGACGATCAAGCGCAGTCTCATCGGGGTGGCCGTGGGCCTTCTGGTGCTGATCCTCGCAACCCTCGGGTTTGCCGCGGCGGTCGAGTCCGGCCACTGTCGCGGGTTGCTCTTGAAGTGGGCCTCTGAGCGGGTCGGACGGCCCGTGACCGTCGCGGGCACCTTGCACGTCGAGGTTTTTTCCCGCCGCCCGCAGATCAGCGCGGAGCAGGTAGCCATCGGCAATCCCCCCTGGATGCCGCCCGGCCCTTTTGCCGAGATCGGCAAACTCTCGATGCTGATCAACCTGCCCGGCTTGCATGGTCATTTCGGGATCTTGGCGCTGTCGATGAGCTCGGCGACCCTGCATCTGGAGCGCGATGCGGCGGGAAATTCGAACTGGCAGATGACGAAACCCGGAGCGGCGCCGAGCCAGAAGCGGCTGCAGATCCTGCGAACCCTGTCCGTGCCGGGCGCACATGTGCTGCTGACGGATGAGCGCCGGCATTTGCGCTTCGATGGAACGGTCTCCGCGCTGGACGAGTCGGCGGACCGGCCGCAACCGCTCAAGATGGAAGGATCCGGGCAATTGAACGGCCGAGCGATGACCTTCGAGTTGACCGGCGACCCGCTCGCGACGTCAAGTCACGACAGCGCCTACCATTTCTCCTTCTCCGAATATTCCAACGGCTCGAAGTTGTCCGGCCGGGGTGAGCTGCCGCGGCCTTTCGATTTCACGGACGTCGATGCCGCGCTTGAAGCCGATGGAGCGGACCTCAAGGATTTGTACTATCTAGCCGGTGTGTCGCTGATCCACACCGGCGCCTACCGCCTGACCGGAAATTTTGCCCGCCGGGGGAACACCTTCACCTTCGGCGACCTCGCCGCTGCCAGCGGACAAAGCGACGTCGAGGGACGCGTCACCATCGAGTCCTCGCAGGACGGGGGGCCATCCCTCGACGTGGACCTGAAGTCGCAGCTGCTGCGCATGCCGGACCTGGGCGCAAGAGCGGCGGGCCGGGCTCCGCCCATTGATGAAAAAACGCGCCTGCTGCTGTCGGAAGCGGCGCTCAACCCCGCGACGCTGCGCCGAACCGACGCGCGGATTCAGTACCACTCCCGACGCCTGGAGGTCGGGC
>Ga0302319_10021386_pt1 | contig 11655 bp, 13 predicted proteins | sample Bog_T0_2_FD_203319 | JGI IMG/M metagenome (GOLD analysis project Ga0302319, IMG submission 203319) | Peat permafrost microbial communities from Stordalen Mire near Abisko, Sweden - Bog_T0_2 | ecosystem: Environmental > Terrestrial > Soil > Wetlands > Peat | place: Sweden: Abisko, Stordalen Mire...
ACAAACGAGATGCAGCAGATCCGCCCAGTGCCTGTGCAATCGTGCACGACGCCCTGCTAAAACCGATCGTGCGGCGTTGCTTTGCAGGGGCGAGAGCGTCAATCGGCTCGACGAAGGTCGTCCGTGAGCATTGCGGATTGATACACTTGAAGCGCCGCACTTGTATGTGCAAGATTACCGAACGGCCCATGCACGGTTGGGCCCTGAGACGGCGCAGATACTGACCATGGCGGCGAGAACTGGGACGTGAGCAGGTGGGGCATACCGCCCGTTTTACTGACGTAGACGCAGTCACCGAAAGCAGAGTGTCTGTGGTGTCGAAACGGTTGATTCGCTTGCCGACGGCGACCAACGACTCGGACAGGCCCGGAACGACGACCATAGAACCCCCAATTAACAACGTTCGAGGTCCATTATCCACGCTGGCGGCCGACGATCGTCACACGAAGTGCGTAAGACCCGAAATTGCTTCGCACCACGAATGTATGGTCGTGCCAAGCTCGACCTGCTGCGCGCTCGGGTTTGAGCGTGCGCTCTGCGCGCTGCCAGAAATTGTCGACGCCTGCGTATTCGGCGTGCCCTGCGCCGAGTTCGGTCAGCGCGTGGCGGCCGTTGCCGTGGCCGCACCCGGCGCTAGTGGCGTCGATCTGCCATGGATCACGAGCCGGCTGCGCGCGACGCTCGCGCGCTTCAAACATCCGCGCGCGCTTGCGCTCGCCGAGTCGCTGCCGCGCAGCACCGCCGGCAAGCTCGATCGACGCGCCTGTGCCGAACGCTTCGGCCGCCAGTGCTGACCTCTCCTGACGGCAAGACCCGCGATCACCACGGTGCGATTTCGCTCAGCGAATAGTCCTCCTATGTATGCCGAAGGCGAGGCCAGTCCTCCGTTCCGATCCTACACCTCGAAAGTCTTAGGCACGGCAAGCTCGGTGGGTTGGCGTACCGACGACTTCAGGTTCCATTTGCGACACTCGCCAGTTGACATTTTGGAGCAGGCCGATGGAAGACATCCGGCAGAATGAATGTCCCGTGGCACCGACCGTGAAATCGGATGTGGCGACGTTCGTGGAGAACTTGAAAAGGGCGACTCAGAGGAATTCCCTCGATATTACCTCAGACGAGGATCTCGCGATCGGGATCATGAACCTGATCAGTATTGAAGAACATCTTTTTTTCACCGCCAATAAGACGGGCAAGTCCCATTACTATGATCTGCTGCGCGAAGTGAGGGAAATGCGCAAGGAACTCCTCAAGCAGATTGTCGTCGCCTTTGAAGGTGAGGTGTGGTGCATCAGCAAGCATCTGCTGGCTTCATCGATGCGTCTGATGGAAGTTGGCACCAAGGAATTGACCATCAACGGCCTTGCCTCGGCCCAGCCCTATTTCGACAAATCGTACCGGGCATTTCGAATGTTCTGGGAGATCGTTCTTCGGCAGCCGGAGCGGTCAGGCGAAGCACCGACCGATGCACTCCCAGTGAAAAAGCTGGTCGTCATCTTCTATGAACCCACCTGCCCCCACTGCAAGGACCTGGAGGGATTCCTTGCCAGCAACCATCTGGATGAGGTTTTCAACGTGATGAGAAAGGATGTGACATCCGATCCCGCCAACCGAGCCGAAATGGAGGCGGTGCACAGGACGTGCCTGAAGGGCGCCGGAAAACTCTCGGTGCCAGTGGTGACCCAGGACGGGAGATGTGCAATGGGCGAGGAAGAGGCCATCCGCTTATTCAAGAGTCTCATGTGGGATAACGTCAAGGAGCTGAAGCAATCGCTGGGGCCGCTGCTGAAACAGGCCGGCGTACCGGCGCATGTCCAAAGCCACGCGGAGCACTATGACGACGCAGTGGATGCGGCGATGAACTGCTGCAAAGAGTAGCCGCCCCGGGGCTCGCGCCGGCGCAGTGAATTTGTCCACGAAGAACTTGTCGATTCCGGCATAATGGATATCGTCGAGCCACCGCAGGCCATCCCCGGCGTCGTAGTCGCCATGTAGGTTGAGCTTGGTGGGAATTCGAAGAATCCGGCGAATGCGCATGGCATCGCGCGAGAGAACCTCACGAACATCGGCAGCCCGGCTGCGAATGAACAGGCGCACCCGGACCGGGGACATTGCGTTTCCTGCCGCGCGGCGTGCGATGCCGACCAAGTCAAACATGGCTTGTTTTCAATCCCACGATTCCACGTTGTGACCCAGCGTGGGCTCAAGCGCTAAATTACTTCGCACCACGGCGACCGGCGCCTATCTGGCATGGCCGATTGAAAGTCCTATTTTCCGGCGAATCTTCCCGGTAGGCCTATATGAGAGCTGCGGAACAGGGCATGCGCGATGCGACCTGCGGGGTGCGCCGCGATCCGCCACGATCGGCGGCGCGATGCGGCGCCACGTGCGCGCGACGCGTCCCTCGCCTGCGCGCGTGCAGTTTCCTGCGCGGACTTTGGGAGTAGAATGCTGGAGGGTTGGCACGCTTCCGTTTCACGGACGGAGAACTACAATGATCACGGAGGGAGAACTATAATGACCGTAAGAATTCGTGTCATTTCGCTCGCCTGCACACTCGCCTCGACCGCCTTGGCTTCGGCCGATGAGTCGCGCGGCTGGCAGGATTCGCACGCCGCCGCCGCCGCCACCACCACCACCAAGGTTGCCGCACCCGTCCTGAATCCGAAACCGCAGGACTACGTCAACTATCTGTGGATCGACTTTCTCGAAGGCACCAAAGGTGCTTCGATTTATTACACGCTGGACGGGACGGTGCCCACGAGCGCATCGACGAAATTCACGGGCGAATTCAAGATCGCGCAGACGACGACGGTCAACGCGATCGCAATCGCCTCTGGCGGCGCCGCGAGCACCGTCACGAGCGGCACCTACACGCTGACTTCGGGCCCGGTGACCGAGTCCGTGGTGTACTCCCTCGGAGCCACGACCGCTGACGGTACGTATCCGTCGCAGCTGATTCTGGGGAGAGACGGAAACATCTATGTGGTTTCCGGGAACGGCGGCTATGGCGACGGCGCGATACTCAAGATAACGCCAGCGGGTGCCGAAACGGTGCTGTATGCGTTCGAAGGCTGCTCCCAGTCCTGCACCCCAACCTCAAATCGGGATGGTTCCCTCCCGTCCTCGTTGATCGAGGGCCGGGACGGCAACTTTTATGGGACGACCTACAGCGGTGGCACGGGCCTCTGCTATGTGCAGGGAACGAGCTACGGTTGTGGCACGATCTTCAAGTTGACGCCGGCCGGTGTCGAGACCGTGCTGTACAATTTCAATGGCCCCGCGGGCGACAGCGTCGACGGTGTGGGTCCCAACATATTGATCCAAGGCAGGGACGGCAATTTCTACGGGACGACGGTCTACGGTGGTTCAAACGGCTATTGCGATTCTGGTGCAGGCTGCGGCACGGTGTTCAAACTCACCCCTTCCGGAACCGAAACCGTGCTGCATTCCTTCACCTATGGCATCGGTGACAGCATCGACGGCGCCGTACCGGGTGCCATTTTCCAAGCGGGTGACGGGAACCTCTATGGCACGACGGGCGGCGGTGGCATCAACGGCTCCGGCACGGTGTTCAAAATCAGTACAGGCGGCGTCGAATCGGTGGTCTATTCCTTTCCGCTGCACGACATTCCGGGCGCCACCGTGTTCCCGACCCTCGCGTTCGCGGGCGCCGACGGCGATCTGTATGGAACGACGATGATAGGCGGGACCACCGATATGGGCAGCGTCTTCAAGGTCACGACCGACGGCGCCTTCACGGAACTCTATGCGTTCCGACATGGGGTGAACGGCAACACGAGTGACGGCTCTGGCCCCGTGAGGGTGCTCCAAGGCAGCGACGGCAATCTCTACGGCGTCACGAACGGCGGCGGTGCGTACGCGGGCAACCCAGGGATCTACTTGGATAGCTGGTCCGGCGGGACCGTATTTCGCATCACCCCGGCCGGGATCGAGACGGTCGTGCACGCCTTCAGCGGCGCCCGTCCCGGACACCCCAGCACGGACGGCGCGCATCCCGTGGCCTTGCTTCAGGCACCCGACGGCAATTTCTATGGCTTGACGTCATTCGGTGGGGCGAACCTTGCCGCCTGCTGCGACGGTGGCGATGACGGCGGTGGTACGGTATTTCTGCTGAGCCATCCAACCTGGAGTCCAGGCCGCGCGTCGCCGCCCTGATTATCATTCCGCTTCGGCGAGGCTGAGCGCGGGTCAAAATCGCGGGAAGCCCAGGGTCGGCGGTCGGGGGTCGGGCGTGGGGGAGTCGGTTCCGGTGACAACTCGGTTAATCAGGGCTGCGCCGGCGGTGCTCGCGCGGGCTTCACGGGCGTGTATTTCGTGCGGTGCACCGTATTCGACGTCGCGATTGGAATGATCGCTGGCGGGGCGGTTTGGCGCGGCGTTGCCGCGATCGTCGTTGTCGTTGTCGTTGCGCTGGGGGACCCGGTTGAGCGGCTCGAGTTGCCAATCCATTGGCCGCCCGTATAACCGCTGCCGGAATATCCATGGCCGTAGTTGACCCCACCGTAGAAGCCTACGCGAGAGCTCCAATAACCGGGATGAAAAAGATAGCCCGTCCCGCCCGCGGCCCAATAGGCGGGTGTCCAAAGGGACCCGGGTTGCGGCGGGCGGAGCCAAACGCCATGGACCCAGACGTATCCTCGATCCCGCCAAGACCAATAACCGGGAGTCCACACATACCCATCTTGGGGAACTAGGGGTTGCTCCTCCGGAGGCACCGGCGGCGGTGGCATGGGGCTGCTCAGGGTAGGCGGACTCTTGGAGGAATAAGTAAATACTCGGTGAACCCGTGGGCTAGCGGGGCTATTTGCAGAGTATGGCGCCGAAGTTCTTGCGCAGCTGTCGATTTCAATAATTTGCGTCAATTATTTCAGTAATTTCCGTCAGCGACCTGCGCTTGCCGCGGTGCTCGACTAAGCAATAATGCCTTGTTTCATCGGACCGAGGCGATTGTGGAACCGCAGATATGGCTCTGGCATCGCAGCAAAAACAATTTCAATATTTTCCGTCAGCAGCGGTATTCTTAACAGCGATTTCCGTCAGCGTTCGCAAGAGGCGAACATGGGTACCGAAGCCATATCTTCCGCGCTTCGACTCGAGCTGCGACCCGGCGAGTGGGTCCTCTGGGACGCGCGTCCTCATCGTTTTGAGTCCTTGGTACAAGGCCGTGCTCGCATCCGCGATGCCACGAACGACGAGCTTCGCGATGTCTCCATTTCAGAAATTCGCTCCCTCTCCTACTTGCCCGCCGCGGAAATGGATGCCCGGATCGATCAACAGCGCACCGTTGAGCCGGCGGAATGGTCGTTAGCGGAAAAACGCGAAGCAGCGATTCGGGAGGTCCTCACCGGCGACGGCCCGACGAAGGAACGAGTTCAGGCGGCTGCCGTCGCGCTCGGCATGTCCGCGCGTGCGGTCTACCGGCTGGTGGCACGGTATCGCATTTCCGCACAGACCACGAGCCTATTGCGGAGGCGACGAGGCCCGAACAAGACGCGTCGGCGCCTTGGTGACACACGCGAGCGAGTAATCGACGAAGCGATCGAACGCCGCTACCTGGTCCGGCCACGCACACCGATGGAAGAGGTATATCGCAACGTGAAGAAGCGCTGTCGGGAACTGAGCATTCCCGCGCCGGCGCGCGGCAGCGTACTCGCACGGATCCGAGCGCTCGATGCCCGTCATATCGTTGGCCATCGACGTCGCCACACGGTGCGTGCTGGGCGCGCACGTCGCTCTCGAGGCTCCCTCTGCCCTCGCCGTGGCACTTTGTATAGAGCATGCCTGTCTACCCAAGGACCGGGGTGCTCTCTTGATGACGTCCGATGTGCCCTGGCCCATGTTTGGATTACTGAAACGCATGTTGGTCGACAACGGTCCCGACTTTCACGGCGTTGCCCTGCAGCGCGGCTGTAGCGAGTATGGCATTACCTTGTCGTATCGACCGGTCCGGCAGCCGCACTTTGGGGGTCACATCGAACGTCTGATCGGAACCATGATGGGCCGGGTCCACCTGTTACCCGGGACCACCGATTCGTCACCGACCGCGCGCGGCAGCTACGATTCGGAGAGCGCCGCGGTAATGACTCTGTCCGAGTTTGCGCACTGGTTGTGTCTCGAAATCGCGGGCCGATATCACCAAGATCCGCACCGCATGTTGGGAATGGCGCCCGCCGCGGCATGGTCTGCCAGTATCGCAACCGGCGTGAGGCCGGCGGTGCCGGCCGATCCGACGCGGTTTCTCGTAAGCTTTTTGCCGGTAACTCGCCGCCGTCTGCAGAGAAATGGACTCATCTTCGAGCGAATACGCTACTGGTCGGACATGCTACCAACGATTGCGCAACCGAATGAACCACTTATCGTGCGTTACGACCCACGCGATCTCTCGCATCTATTTGTCATGGGGAAGGACCTGCGCTACCACAGCGTTCCTTACGCCAATGTCACCCATCCGCCCATTTCCTTGAGCGAACTTCGGCATCTTCAGGCCCAATTGCGGGCTCAATCGAAAGCGCACATCGACGAAAATCTGTTGTTCGCGACCCACGACAAACAGCAAAAGCTCGTCGCCGCGGCGATGACCACTACCAAGGCAACGCGACGCCGCGCCGAGGCCGCCAGGCGAGGTAAGGGGGAGAAACAACCCCTGGTGAGCTCAATCGACTTTACCAAAAAAGCGGACTCGCTACCGATGGAAATCTGGGAGAACCCGCCATGACGCTCGACTTATCGCACCTTCCGGGCCCTGCCAAAGAGCATGCATTCCAGGATGCCAAGGCGCGTATCCACCTCTTGCAAACGGCGCGTTGGGTGGGGTTCTCCAGGGCACAGATGGCGGTCGAGGAGCTGGAGCGGCGGTATCACTACCCGACCTGTGCCCGAATGCCGTGCATGCTTCTGTATGGCGACAGCGGCATGGGCAAGACCATGATCCTGGAGAAAATGGAGCGCCAGCATCCAAGTACTCTTGATGAGCGACGCCAGATCAAGATGCGGCCGGTCCTGACCGTGCAAATGCCTCCAAGCCCCGACGAGCGTCGATTCTATACGCGAATTCTCGAGATTCTCGGGGCGCCCTACTCCATCCGTGAGCAATTGGGGGCACTCGAGGGTCGGGTGATTCATCTTCTGCAAAAGCTCGGAACAAAGCTGCTGTTCATCGATGAGGTTCACCATTTGCTGGCCGGCAGCCATCGCGAGCAACGCCGTGCCCTCAATTTATTGAAGTTCATGACCAACGAGCTCAAGATCGTCGTGGTCGTCGTTGGCACCGCCGATGCCTTCCACGCATTGCAGACCGATTTGCAGGTCGCCAGTCGCTTCGAACCGCTGCTGATCCCCCGGTGGACCGCAACAGATGCCTTCCGGTCGTTCGTCGTGGCCTACGGCAAGCTACTACCCCTGCAGAAGCCCTCCCCTTTTGGCGAACCGGAGATGATTCAGGCGCTCATCAAGCACAGCGACGGCATCACCGGGAGGGTAACCTGGCTCATCGGCCGCGCGGCTGAGATCGCGATCGGTGACGGCAGCGAGCAGATTGACGTCGCTTCGATCGAACGGGTCAGTGAACGCCTGCGGGCGGTGGCGGTCTAGCGGTCATGCTGCGAGAGTGGCCGATCTGCCCCCGCCCCGAACAAGACGAGTCACTCCCGTCGTGGATTGAGCGCATCGCGCGCGAATACGGCATGAGCGCGGCGGCGCTGGTGAATTCCATCGACGTACCCGGCGGAATCCGTACTCGCTGGCCCACTCCGCCCACCCTTGAGCGACGCTACGAATCACGGTTTGTCGATCGGCTGGCGCTCTTGAGTCGGCTATCGCCGCCAGCGTGCTCAGCGCTGTGGGCACCGGTCAGCGGCTGGGAATTGCGAGAATTCACCTTCCGAGTCTATTGCTCTCTGTGTTGCCTTGAGGACATGCGTGCGGGTCGAACTCCCTACGGTCGACGATGCCGGCTGCAATCTTGGTGCACGGTGTGCTCAATTCACAGGTACCCGCTGGTTGCTCACAGGCCCAGTGCATCGTCAGGTTACGAGACCACTTGGTCGGCGGCCGAGATGCGGCAAGATATGCAATTCCTGGCGGCCAATCGGTATCGGGACCTCAAAGTGCCAAGCGAATCCGCGATGCGAGGGGTGATGCTCGGAAGCCTGCTGGAAATCGAGCGCGCGGTCGGCGATGCCCTCACGGGAATCAGTCCGAATTGCCCGCTGTGGGGCAACCTGTCGGCGGGAGACTTCTTGACCGTCGTCGATGATGTGACCACGTGGTCATTGACGCACTTCGAACCGGTTTGTGCTTGGTCAAACGCAGAGGACCTGTCCCCAGTCGAGGAACAGGAAGGCTACGGCATCGTCGGCCGACTTCGCCGGCAATGCGGACCCGGTGAGCCAAGCCACGGGGATCGCTCATTACGCGCGGTCACGAATCCAAAAGTGCGAGGTGCGGCGCTGTGGGTCGCTCACGCTCTCTTGGCCTCTTGCCATACGGACGCATCGGATCGTTCAACCGGTTTCACTCCACAAGATCGCCAGATCGCACGAATCCTTGGTTCAGCGCCCGCCGGCCTGGAATGGCTGGCGAATCGGCAAGACTGCTGGCCATCTGCATACCGGCGGCAATGGTGGGTAGACATTCCCTGCGGTTGGCCGATGGCAGTCGCGGCGCAGCAGGCTGCTGTTGACACAAATTGTTGAAATAATTGACGGAAATTAATTCTACTTCGTCAGGTTGAAAAACGTGGTTCATGACATCCAGAATCCCTATACATGCGATGCGGCGGAATCGATTGATGCCTGACGCTTTCGGTGCCGTTCATGCAGTTGGCGTATGACCTCGTCGGCATCGCTGCGTCGGTCGGGCATCGTCGTTGCGATCAGGATCTGGATGTCATAGCAACTCAGCAACGGATGCATATCGAAATTATCGATGCGAGTCTCCAACATAAATTGCATCGCCATCATCACCAAGGCCATGTGACGATGCCAGGACTGCCATTGACGGGCTTGATACTGCGCCATGCCCACGTGGCTCTTTGCATCTTGGAACGCGCGTTCGATCCAAAATCGCTGCGCCTGCATTTTGGCCAGCTTGCTCACGCTCGTATTGGGGGCGGCGTTGCTCAAACTGTATTTGATCGTCGCGGGAGAGTTGAGTTCGCGGCGCACGATCAGGTGCCAGCAACGCGCGGCGGAACTCCTTTTGTCCCACAGCCACACCCGTCGATGCAGTACTTCGACGACCAGATCTCCTTTGGTTGTACCTCTCAGAGTCTTCTTTCGCCAAGCCGACGCCGGTTGCCGCTTGACCCATTTGCGCACTTCAATCGAGTGCGCGTCGCTCTGATAATTCACAAATCTGCGGCCAGGTCCTTCCTGCGGCGGCAGATACAAGGCAGGGTCTTTCGGATAAATTTGCCGATCCGAATGAATGTCCGCTACAAAAACCTCACCCTGATCCTCCAGGGTTTGCAGCAGCGCAAAGGAATGTCCGTATCCGCCATCGACCCCCACCCACTCGAAGCGAACTCCGCTACGGCGGGCGTGGCGCACAATCTCCAGTGCCAGTTCGATCTTGGTCTTGTGGGCGCGGTCCGCTTCAGGAATATCCGCCTCATCGCAGCGGCGCCGATCCTTCGTCCATTCTTCGGGCAAGTACAAGCGCGCGTCGATCAGGCCGACTCGGTCGCCCTGACCAAGGGCGCCAAAAACACCGACCTGGCAATTGTCTTGCTTGCCCAATCGGCCATTCCATTGGCGCGCGACACCAACCGATTTCTCACCTTTCTTTTGAAACGCGCTCTCATCCACGTAAAGCCCGGCGCCGACCTCGCTGCCGACGCAGCGATTGGCATTTATCGCTACTTCGTCCATCACACCGCGATAGTCCCACGCCGAGTGCGTCAAAAAATTCTGCAGCACCTGCTCGTCGCTGTCCGGTACCGCCTCCGCCATGCGCTCCATGTTTCGCTTCTCCGCCTGCATCAGACCGAACAAGTACTGGCGCGCCGTCGCCGCGACATTATGATTACCAGAGCGGAAACGAGAATCGTACGTGTGCGAGAACTCTTGATACCGACCGCCGACAATATTGAGCGGGCGGTCATTGCGAATCCTATTTTTTAAGATTTTCCGGGAATCTGCACTTCATCCTATTTGCAATTTCGAAAACAGAGGCTTTCAAATGCAACTGAAGAATACCGAATTCCTTATGACTTTCATACGCTTAAACGTGACGAAGTAGAATTAATGAAATCGACACGCCGCGCGGCACTGAACGCGATCGCTCGTCGGGTAAAGCTCGCTGATCTCGAAGACAACATGGATCTGTCGCGAATTGCGCAACCGACGGCGAAGGATTTCGCGCGGGTCGAGAATTACAGGTCAGCCAAGGCAGTGATAGAGCGGGCGATTGCCGACGACGCATGAACCGTTTCCTGGTTGGCCTCGGCGGTGTGCTGATCCTGGCGGGAGTTCTCTGGCCATGGATACGCAAGATGTCTCTGTTTCATTTGCCGGGCGATGTTGTGATCGATCGACCCGGATTTAAGTTCTTCTTTCCGGTGACGACGATGCTGATCATCAGTGTGGTGCTGTCGTTGCTGGCATGGCTGATGAGGCGGTAGCGGCAGTATGGGGGCGTTTACGGCACATGACCGCGTCACTTCCGACTCGCGTGGGCTCACCAACGCTTTGCCCCAGCCTTCAAGCCGTTCATCATCGATCACGGCGTGGATGCTTTTGGCGAGCCCGACTTCGTATTGCTGCCGTGCCTTCACAATCGTCGAGCGAATGAATCGCTCATGCATGATGAGTAGCCGATGCTCGTATAAACGGCGTCGGGCGAAGATCAGTTGTTGCTGCCGATCGCGGGTACGTGTCAGTTCCAGCCGTAGGGCGCCCGACAGTGCGCGTCGTTGCCCCGCGCTCAGCCAATGGAAACCCAGCACCTCACAGGCCAACTGCTGGTGTTCGAAGAGGGCCCAGTGGGAGCGAAGCTACAATTTGAGGCCATTTAGCCGACGGTACGACCTCCATAATGGGTCTGCCCACCCCCTACGCAGGCTCGATCGTGACCCAACCGTGGCTAGAAACCGAAGTTCACGACCTTTGGACGTTGTCGTCTGAGGAATTGGCCCTGCTGCCCGGCATGACCGACAAGGGACGGCTCGGGTTTGCTCTGCAGCTGAAGTTCATGCAGATACACGGCCGATTTCCCGAGCAGCACACGGAGATCGATCCGAACTCGACACAGTGGATTGCCCGGCAATTGGACGGCCGGCAGGGACGCCGCCATCGGCAAGCGATCCGCCGTGTTCTTGGGTTTCGGCCCGCCACAGCCGCCGACTTCGAGCGGCTCGGTCACTGGTTGCGTGCGGAGGCCCTGCCGTACGATCCGCAGGCCCAGCATGGCACCGACTCGGCACTCGAGTCGTGCCGCACGCAGCGTCTCGAGCCGCCGGCGCCAGAGCACTTGGGCCGGATCATCCGCTCCGCGGTGCATCGCTTCGAGACGGCCTCCCCGTACATCGCGCGCGATTTGTGCCGATTTGATGATGCGATGCAATATGGTTTCGGCAGAAATCACGGTGTTTTTATCGCCTTCGACGACAAAGAGGCGGGTATTTCGCGAAAA
>Ga0302319_10021391_pt1 | contig 11655 bp, 10 predicted proteins | sample Bog_T0_2_FD_203319 | JGI IMG/M metagenome (GOLD analysis project Ga0302319, IMG submission 203319) | Peat permafrost microbial communities from Stordalen Mire near Abisko, Sweden - Bog_T0_2 | ecosystem: Environmental > Terrestrial > Soil > Wetlands > Peat | place: Sweden: Abisko, Stordalen Mire...
GCGTCTTGGTCGCGGCTCCGGGCGATTCAACACAGGTGAGCGCATCTTATCTCCGCTTGCTAATTCTTCGCCTTATGCGTGCCGCGAGTATCCGGCAATCCTTGAACGTCCCCATCTATAGCCTCGGACAACGCAATGTGGTGGCGATCGAGCAGAGTTCCGGTCGCCTCTTCATACTGGATCAATGCTTTGGCATAGGCGGCTCGGGCTCTCACTACATGACCTTCAGCGATGGAGAGATTCTGTTGCTCGGTGATAACTTCTTCCGCCGTGGCCAACGCCTGATTGAATTTCTTCTGCTGCATCCCGACAACCTGGTGCGCGAGCTTGACGAGTTTGAGCGTGGCCTCGAGAGAGTCCCTGGCTTGTGTCACCGCGCTTATTGCCTTGTTGACATCCCAAACGGCCTGGTTCTTCGCATCCTGCATCCTCACCTGATATCGATTTTGTTCAAGCAGCGCCCTTGCGGCGTCGGCCTGAGCAGTGCGGTTGCGGATGGGAAGGTCGAGCGTGACTCCGTAGGAAACATTGGGAAAGTTGTTTTCAAATACGTTTGCGAAGGTCGGGCGCATGGCGCCATCGAGACCGGCGAGGCTATAGGAGGCGTATACATCGAGCGAGGGCAGCAGCGCATTGCGCGTGGCCTGGATCGCGATTTGTGCATTGAGCAGGTCGAGGCCGGCACGCTCGATTTCAGGCCGATGGGTTTCGGCCTGGCGCAAGGCTTCGTCCACCGGCGGCACATCGCCGGGATGGGGTTCAGGTAACTGGTCCGAAGGGACAATCTCTACCGTCGCCAACTGCTCATTGAAACTTCTTGAGATTGTAGCCTTCAAAGATTGTGCGTCTTGCGAGAATGAGCTTTGCGCCTCGATCAGGTCCTGCTGGCGCAAGGCGACTGCTTCCTGGCTGCGAAGCTCATCAAATTGGACGCCGGATTCCGATGTGTGCCCGGCCTTCGCCGCGGTCTCGTTGTCACCGAGGAGTTTCTGCGCGTAGTCCAGTCCCTGCTGGGCTACGCGAACGCTTTCCTGGTCGGAGAGCAGGCCGTAGTAAATGGTCATCGCGGCAGCAACTTCCGTCATAACGCTTTGGCGGAAGACACTCATGGAGTATTTGGTGTCATTGCGGGCAATGCGGAGGAACCGGGCGTTGGCGCCAACACCGAAGCCTTTGAGCAGATGTTGGCTCAAGCCCGCCGACAGGCTTGAAACAAACTCCGGATTGTAGACTCCGGTTGTGGTGTTGGACGAAAGGATCGTACTGGCCTCGGAAACGGAGATGCCGGTACCGGTCAGAAAACCCTGGCTGTATGCAGCGGATATAGCGGTCTGGTGAGTTCTTTCGACGCGCACACCGCTTACCACGGTGTAATTCAAGGGAGTGATGGCGTTGCTCCACCCATAGGAGACAAAGAGGTCTGGATCGCAGCACCGGGATGCGCTCACGGCATTAATGGCGCCACCGAGAAGACCGCCCGCACCCTCATCGCCAACCCTTGCGCTACCACCCACTCCTCCGCCGAGACTGCCGGCGAAAAGGGTAGTGGACTGAGGCGAGCCTGCCACGCCGCGTGTGGCGCCACCAGCCCTGGCCCGCAACAGATCAGTCTGCGCGATGGGCAGGTCGTAGCGCGCCACGGCGATATGCAAGTTGTTTTCCAGGGTGAGAGCAATGGCGTCGTCCAGACTTAGAATGAGTTTGCCGTCGACAATCAGGCCTTCAAGACGGCGCGAATTATCCAGTTGCGCGGCAGGAACAAAGGGAGCGAAGTAAGGTGCAAAAATGCGGGGAAAGGCGCTGGTATTTGAGAAATCAATTTTGGACACCTTGGCCGGGACCGGCGTCGGTTCGGCCTGCTGGCAAAGCGCGGAGACAGGCAGACAAGATGCCAGGAGAAACACGGCGGCCGGCGAACCTCTAAATTGTATTGTCAATTCGCTCGTCTCCTGGCGTTGCTCTTGTCGCCGATGAAATGGCCTGTGGTACTTCAATTGGTCAGCGCGCATTGAATCGAGGTTTCATCGCACTCCAAACCTTTCTAATAGCTTGGGCTGCATGACTTGCCACTTAAGGATTAAGCTTTTCACTATAGCTGCCAGGGCACTGAGCAATTTGGCACATGGAGTATGGGCGTAGTGTCTTACCGATCGGCTGATCTATTTGGGTTAAATCCCGCCTTTGATGAAAGGCAACGACGCGTCAGCAACGTCTGAGAGCGTTGGTGGTGAAGCTTCCTGATTTCTTTGCTATGAATCCAAAATGGAACATGCCTATGCTGCATCCGCTCACGCGAGACCAGATGATTGATTTCGACCGAAGTATGATTGAGGGCACGCAGAATGGACTCGGAGACGCGATCGGCGGTCTCGGCCAAATCAGCGCCTCTGGGTAGACACAGATGTGTGAAGTCAGAGAGGCCGGTGCAGGCAGGCAGGACAAGCTCGAAGCCGATGAGTGTTGTACCAGATCCCGCCGCACAGCCTCTGCTGTCTACGATTGTCTTCATCGAGTTGAAAAAAGGTGACAGAGACGCGGTGAGCGAGGGCAAGAGCCTGCACGCAAGCTAGCGACCGTGGAGGTTATGCTATGGGGTCAACACGATCTTGCCGATGCCACCCCTCTCAGCCAGTTCTTGCGCTTCACGAATCTGCGAAAGCTTGAACTTCCTGCTAATTGGAATCGAGAACAATCCACCCGCCACTTCGCGTCCAAGCTGTTCCAATCGTGCCGAATCGGGCTGGGTCCAGATAGGGACAACACGCAGATCGCGTCCTGCCGAAGATGCTGGTGCGCCGAGTACCGTTGCCAACACGCCATTTCTCCTGATATGCGGCAGAATGCGATCGATGGTCTCGTGACCGACCATATCCGCGACGGCGTCGAGTTCCGGCAATCCAGCGAGTTCTTTCTCATCGTCGAGCGCAATGATGCGATCCGCGCCCAGACCTTCGGCCTCTGCCCTCTGACTGGCACGGACACCTGCGATCACATGAGCCCCGTGCTGTTTTGCCACATGAACTGCAGTTCGACCGACACCTCCGATTGCACCGGTGACGAGGATGGTCTCGCCGGACCTTGGGCGAATTCCAAATTCAACCACCTGGGCCCCGGTCAGCAATACGAGAGGCAGTGCCGCCGCATTGACGCTGTCGAGATTTTCAGGAGTTTGAGCGAGATCCTCAGGCTTGCACACGACGTATTCGGCATACGAACGATTTACGAGGCCGAATACGCGCTCTCCTGCCCACAGACCCGTCACTCCTTCTCCGAGCGCAACCACCTCTCCGGACAGGTCCCGGCCGAGAATCGCCGGGAATTCGAGCGGCCTCATGGCCTTCAGGTCGCCGCGACGCAGTTTCCAGTCAATTGGATTAATGCTCACCGCGATCGTTTTCACCAGCAATTCACCGGGAGCGAGCTCAGGCAGGGGAGCATCTTCGAATGAAAGATGATCCACGCCGCCATAACCATGCAGTAGCACGGCTTTCATCAGTCTTTGCTTCATGCGCTTCCTTCTTTCTCAATCCCTTGTACCGCGTCAACGGGAGATATGCCATTTCATGGTGGCTGTTTAGAGACACCGCGGCCGTTGTTGCAGTGCCTCGTTGCGCTGGTCGTGCCCGTTACCTCTGCGCTAGCGCACCTTGTGCGATTAGCTGCTACCACGCTTTGTGATTGTTGCCGGTGAATCCGCGAGAGGATGTATCCAATTGGACAGGTGGGTCGCCATCGGCTTAGGAAGGATCACGCTGCTCAGGCCGCAACTCTGGTTCTGGACGAGGAACGAACAGCACACAGACCTTGCCGCACTCCCCAGATGTCATCTTTACCTGGCAATCCCGTCCGTAAGCGACTCTGGAAAAAGCGCATCGATGAACGGGCGCGGCACAACCTGCATCACTATAGATGCTTATTTCCCAATTTTCTCACCAATGGATGAAATTCCGCAAGAATTTGGTATCACTGGTGTCATCCGTCTCCGAGAGTTCGGCCCGAAGGCGAACTGACGCCGTTGCCCGATGTTCAAGGTTATTACCTAACATGTGGCGGCAAGACCTCTTAAGTCAGAGACTTCTTTGCCCAGCTAACGCCCTTCTTCGACTTGGCACCGCAATATTCGCAACAGCCGGATGAAGGACTTTTCCAGCATTTGGTTTGTGCCGCAATCGCAGCCTAATCGCTGAATTATCTTTAAGGTAGATGCAACATACACCACTGAAACGATAGGCCATGCACAAAAACGAGCCAGATTCTCTCATTACGAACTTCAGACTGTCACCGATCGGAGTCATTCATTCGCCCTTCAAACATGCTGAAGGTACACCAATTCAGGGCGTATCCAGGGGCGGCGTTGAAGGCTTCGTCGAGGTTTTTCCGAGCTTTGTCCCAGGTCTTCGAGACTTGGCGGAGTTCGAGCGGATCTGGCTAATCTATCTGCTCGATCGCGCCTCGCCCGTGCAGTTGGTTGTGGTTCCCTACATGGACACATCCGAGCGCGGCGTCTTTGCCACGCGTTCCCCAGCGCGGCCCAATCATGTCGGCATGTCAGCTGTTCGCCTCCTCAGTGTGGAGCAGAATCGTTTGCTGATCGCAGATGTGGACATGTTGGACGGAACTCCGCTGCTCGACATCAAGCCCTACGTCCCGGCGTTCGATAGCTTCGAGCATGCCCGTGCAGGGTGGTACGCCAATAAGACCGCTGCTGAAGTTGTAGCTGACGATCGCTTTGAAGCGCGAAACACAGATGCCGAGTGAGCAAACCACGCATGCGCATTCGCAAGCGTGTGCTACCGTTGATTCCAGCAGCCACAAACGATTGCGGCCGCGGATGATCGGTGATTGGGCAGAGGAGAAAAATGAGAATCAGCGCGCGAAATGTGTTTGCAGGCAAGGTGCACAACGTTACCAAGGGAGCTGTGGAGGCAGAGATCACTATTGTGCTGCCGGGTGGGGAACACATTGTCTCGATCATCACCATACCCAGCGTGGACTCATTGGAACTGGCAGAAGGAAGGCCGGCGTTTGCAATCATCAAAGCTTCCGATGTGATTGTGGGAAAGGACTTGGGTGTCGCCAAGGTGAGCGCCCGCAACGTGCTGCCAGGCGAAGTGACAACTGTGGTGAACGGAGCCGTGAACAGCGAGGTGGCAATTCGGCTGGCTGGCGGAACTACCATTGTCTCGTCGATTACCAAGGAGAGCGTACATGCGCTCAAATTGCAGGCGGGCGATCAGGTGAGCGCAATCATCAAGGCTTCTCATGTGTTGATCGGCGTATAGAGAATACTACTCCCGCTCCGTACGGGGAGTGTGTTACCCTGCGGTCAATGGTTTCAAATGCCCGGCAATGTGGCTTTGCATGAGTTAAATCAGGCGCCGGCCCGCGACAGAAGTGTCGTAACCGCCCAGACGCTCCAACTCATTTCTGTACGCGGCAAGCGAGAGCGTGTTGAATAATGCCTGCACTTGCGGCAGATGGAGATGGCGCCGATGAACAACGAGGTCATAGCGCTCGCTGACCAACGGGATGAAGCCCAGGCCTAACACTCGCGCCGCGGAAGATACGGCGATGCAGCAGTCGGCTTCGCCAGCCAGTACCTGACGCGCCGCGGACAAGTGGCCGGTTGCGATGTTTTTGTATCCCCGTAGATTTGTGTGTGCAATGCCCCGGCTGCGCAGCTGCGAATCCAGGAGCAGGCGGCTTCCCGCACCACGATCCCGATTCACAATGCGCACATCCGATCGTTCCAGGTCGGCGATCGTGCGGATATGTTTAGGGTTGCCTCTCAAAACGACCAGACCCTCCTCCCAGCGCGCAAGTGCGACTACGGCAATGTCTTGTTTACGGAACATACGTTCAATTGCAGCTAAATTGGATTCGTCAGTGTGTTCATCGCGTATATGACATCCGGCAACGTGGATGCTTCCCTTCTTGAGCAGGGTCAGTGCCCTCGTGCTGTTGCCGTGCGCAACGACAAGTTTGATTCTCTGTTGTTCCAGATGACGGGAGAGGATGGAGATGCCGGGATCGCAACCAGACATAAGCAGACGATTCTCTAAATCCTGAGTTCCTCCAAGCAATTCGACGGTTGTTTTCGATTCGCGTGTTGACTTTCCGGCAGCGCCGGCAATTATGGCGTCAGCGAAAGGCAGGCTCCATGTGCCCAGTTCCGGGAAAGTTGCCATCAGCCGGCCATCCACGCGGCAAAGTCGCACAGGCATGCCGGACGAGGCAACTCCACCCTCATTCAACAACTCCGCCTTCTCCGTCAACGGAGACGCCGCCTGCGCTTCCAATTGAAAGAGCTCCTCTACAGCTACGCCCAGCGTTTGAGCCAATTTGAGCGCGACCGCGGTATTGGGAGCATAGTCGCCGGACTCAATGGCATAGACGGTTTGGCGACTGACGCCGACTGCCGATGCCAACTCGGCGGCGGAGAAGCCACGCGCGGTCCGCAATTCGGCCAGTCGATTATGCACTTTCATCGATTTCTCTTTTACGACCATAGTCGAAACACCTCCTAATTCTTCGGTCAATATCGCGGCTTTAAAACGAAGCGGATGATTTCGGCCAGAGTGTGAATTTAAGTTCTTTCGATGAATGTATTGTAAACAGGACAGTGTTGTGCATACAATACAAATCAATCGTACTCAGCTGAAATTGTTCCCTTGGGGGAGGCGGCCATCCTGTCTGCTGATCCCTGGAGGGAAAACAGTTCTCATTTTTCTGCCACACATTCATTTCTAGGAGGAACCAATCATGGAACGCAGTCAGTCTCTTCTTCTTTCCTGCCTCGGCCTGAGTGGACCCGCAGGCTCGCTCTCTGTACTTACGGCCACCTTCATAGCGGCGGCGGTTCTCTTCTTCTCCTCGACGGTGGCGTTCGGCCAGGGCGCCACTGTCGATACTAAGGCGCAGCCGAAGCCCCCCGACCCCTGCACAAGCGGCCACGACTTCGCCACCAGCGATTGCGCGCTCACCTCGCACGGCATCACCGTGTACGGTGCGTATGACGTGGGCGTCGGCTATGTGAGCCATGGCTTACCGGAAAATGGCTACAACTATGAGGGCGAATCTCTGGTGAACCGGAACGGCTATCAACATCGATTCCTCGTGGCTCCGAACAACCTGCAGCAGACGGGTCTGGGCATCAAGGGCAAGGAAGAGTTTCTGCCCGGTTGGTCCGTTGTGTTCAACGCATCAACTGGCATCAATCCGCAGTCCGGACTGCTCGCCAACGCGTCAGAAACCGACATCATCAATAATGGCCTTCCCAGGGCCAGCTATTCGATCGCCATCGATGGCGCGCGCGCGGGCCAACCCTTCAATGACGAATACTTTGCCGGCATATCGTCCAAGTGGGTCGGCACTCTGACCTTCGGCCGGCAGCGCTCTCTCGGCACCGATGCGATGCTCCTTTACGATCCGGCCAGTGGCGCCTATGCGTTTTCGTATACAGGGTATAACGGCACGATGGCCGGCGGCGGCGACACTGAGGACTCCCGTTGGGACGACGCCGTGAAGTATCGCCTTACCTTTGGCCCGGCCCATTTCGGCGCGATGTATAAATTCGCCGATGGATCTGCGGGCTGCTACTCGGCCTCCTCAACCTGGACTGCCACCACCTGTACGCCGGAAGAGGCGCATAACAACGCCTATGGATTCGACCTCGGCGGAAAATACGACAAGTTCTCAGCCGACCTCGTCTTCCAACATTACAACCAGGCGATCAGCGTATTGAACCCCTTGCAGGGGCCTCAGAGCCAGAGTGGAGCGGCGCAACTACAGTCCACCGAAGACAGCATCGATACAACCTACATTACCGAAACCAATCTGATTAGCACGGATAACACGCTCTATGGCATCGTGACCGATAACAACGCAATTATGACCGCTGCCAAGTATTCGTCTGAGTCGCTCAAGGTGTTTGCCGGCTACGAATACATCTGGCAGAATAACCCGGCGAACCCATTAGGCGTTGGCGCTTCAGACCAGGGCGGTTACATTCTGAGCGGGGTCGAGGACAACAATCTTGATTCTCAAAAGCTGGTGAATATCTGGTGGACAGGCGCGAAGTACACGTACCGTAAAAAGACCGATGCCACCTTCGCGTGGTACCAACAGAGGCAGAACGACTTCCGTATTCCATCCACCTGCTCGACCAACCCCAGTATCGGTAATATGCGCGCGTCCTGCGCGGGCACACTCAACGAGGGATCAATCTATTTCGATCACCACTTTACAAAGCGGTTCGACTCCTTTGCCGGAGTCGCGTATTCCTTCGTGAGCGGCGGTCTGGCCATCGCCATTCCACACGGCCCCGGCGTCCCGTATAACTCCGACAACAACCTTGCTCCGACAGTCGGTAGCCGTTTCACCTTCTGATCGTTTCCGCGGCGGGTCCAGTCGATCGCCCAACGTGTATCCAGCATCCATGTTGAAATGCCGCGGCGATTCAACGGATGAATGAGAAATCACAAATCAGTTTGAATGACTAGGTGAAGACTTGAGACCGAATTCCGGGGTTGGAAGAGTTCGAATGCTCTGTTGCAGATTGGTAGGGCTTGTCGGGCTTACGGCTGTGTTCTGCGCGTGCGTGGCCTCCGCGCAAACGACTCTCACTATCTCCGCCGCGGCCAGTCTGAAAGAGGCGCTAGCTGAGACTGAAACAGTATTCAAGCAGAGCCACGCGAATGTGGAGTTCAGAAATAACTTTGGCTCTTCGGGAGCCCTGGCCACACAGATCGACCAGGGCGCACCGGTGGATGTATTTCTATCGGCCGCCGCCAAGCCGATGGACGAAATGGAAGCAAAGGGGTTGATCGTTGCAGGCACGCGCCGCAATCTGCTAAGGAACTCCTTGGTTGTGATTGCGCCGCTCAACTCCAAGCTGCAAGATTTTCAGGGTCTCGCGGATGGTTCGATCCGGATGATCGCTTTGGGCGATCCCGCCGGCGTCCCGGCAGGACAGTATGGACGGCAGACGCTGGTTGCACTTCATCTGCTGGACAGACTCAACTCAAAGTTTGTCTTTGCGAAAGATGTTCGCCAGGTTTTGACTTATGTTGAAACCGGCAATGCGGATGCGGGCCTGGTGTATGCAACCGATGCACAAGCCTCCAGCAAGGTGCGTGTTGTAGCAACCGCTCCCGAATCGTCGCACGACCCAATTGTCTATCCCGCCGCTGTGGTCAAAGGAACTCATAACGAAGAAGCTTCGCGCGAGTTCGTGGAGTATCTCAGCAGCCCAGTCGCTCGCGCGATCTTTGTAAAGCATGGATTTGCGATAGCGGCACCGTGACGCAGGCTATCGATCCCTCACAGGTCTTCATCTCGTAGGCCCCTGCCGATAGCCACCTTCTCCGCGGAAAGCTAGAGGGCCTACGTCGGCGCAAAACCTGCTTGAATTCATTTATTTAGCTGCAGAATTGTGTGGATCGCTGGTTGGGTCTCTGAGATGCTCGGTTTGACCCTTCGTTAATTTTCTGCCAAGATAGGCCTACGAACGGGCACGGTCGTGGGGTCTTTCCGTCTGCGGCACGCGGGCAGAGCGGGAAGCATGATTCTCCATTTTCAATTTCTCACTGAGCCGATGTCATTTCTTCCGGATTCGATCAGCAGTTCCCTTTTGCCTTCACCCGAAAGGACGGGGACGTGTCTAACCAGTACGAGGTTCCCAGTCTCGAGCTTGCGATGCAGTCGACGAGCCGCGCGAATTCCGCGCTGGTTGGGATTTACAAGATCTCGCAGGTTCTGACGCGTCCGGGGCGCCTGGAGATGGCGCTTTCGGGTGTGATCAATCTCCTGGCCAGCTTCCTGGACATGAATAACGGCCTGATTGCACTGCTTGACGAAGACGACCGGACATCCATCGTTGTTGGAGCAGGGTGGAGCGAGGCGACTGCGAGGGAGCATTTTGAGCGGCTTCCCGAACAGGCCGTGGGCCAGATCATCGCGTCCGGTGCGCCTTTAGTGGTCCACAATATCGCTGAAAGCCCCCTTTTCACGGACTGGAGCGAGTTGGATTACGGCGACCCGTCTGTGCAACGATCATTTGTTGGCGTTCCAATTAAAGGCGAGGACCGTACCGTCGGCACCATCATGATCGAGCGCCTCGATGGGAATTCTTCTCCACATACGCTCGATGAAGATGCACGTTTCCTTTCCATGGTAGCCAACCTGGTTAGCCAGACGATTGCGCTTCACACATTGGTGGCGCGAGACCGTGAACGGCTGATGACCGATCGTCACCGTCTGGAAAAGGAATTGGAGCAAAGGACCGAAACCAAGCATGACGGAATTGATTGGATCATCGGGGAGAGTTCAGCCATCCGCGAAGTGATCGGAAAAATACAACAGGTCGCGCGATGTAATCTACCGGTTTTACTGTGCGGCGAATCGGGCACTGGAAAAGAATTGTTTGCGCGCGCCATTCATGAGTATTCTCCCCGGAATCAGAAGGCATATATTCGGCTGAACTGTGCTGCGCTGTCGGAGTCTGTTCTGGAATCGGAGCTTTTCGGTCATGAGCGCGGAGCGTTCACAGGCGCGGTGGGATTGCGCAAAGGCCGGTTTGAGTTGGCCGACGGAGGCACTCTCTTCCTTGACGAGATTGGGGAGATATCGGGGGCTTTTCAAGCAAAACTGCTGCGCGTGTTGCAAGAAGGAGAATTCGAGCGAGTCGGCGGCAGTCGAACCATCAAGGTGGATGTGCGCCTGGTGGCGGCAACCAACCGGAACCTGGAAGCGGCCGTGCTTTCGGGCCAATTCCGCTCCGATCTTTACTATCGCATCAGCGTAGTGCCCATTTTTCTTCCGCCATTACGGGAGAGGCGCGAAGATGTGGATTTGCTCGCGCAAGAGTTTTTGCGGCGTTTCAATCAGGAGCACGGAGTGTCTCTTACCCTCTCCAAGCGCGCAATGGAAGTGCTGCGCGCCTGCGACTTCCCGGGTAATGTGCGGGAGTTGGAAAGCTGTGTGAAGCGCATTGCGGCGCTGGCTAAGAATTCCATGATTGTGGTTGAAGACTTTGCCTGCAGCAACGAGAGCTGCCTTTCCATCGTGCTGGGTAACTCGATGAACAAGACTCGCCCCCAACAAGCAGGGTATGTTCCGCTGCCTGTCTTCTCGCCGCCGCAGCCACGCTCGTGGCCGGTGCGGAAGATTGGCGAACCTCCTACTGCGGCTAACGGAAACAGCGTCGAGAAGCCCGATTATTCAGGGAACGGGCTTCACAAAGAGGATCCGACCGAACACCAGCGCCTGATAGACGCCATGGAGCGATCCGGCTGGGTCCAGGCCAAGGCGGCACGCATGCTGGGCCTAACGCCACGACAGATGGGCTACGCGCTGCGCAAATATAGCATCGCAATCAAACGCCTCTGACCTTCTTCGCGCGATGCATCTTTCTTTTCGCTCCGACGCTGCTTCCTCCTCGCAGATAGACAAGCAAACACCTTAACTTACCGGCGTGGCCGATTTGCGACAAAACCGTCACATCAAAGACGGTATGTCGTAATTGCGACAGGAGCAAGACGGCATATAACACCTCAATTATCAGCAGCTTCCACTTTGGTCATCGAGTTGCATTAGTTCCATGCAACAGCCGCGGTGCGGGATGGAGAACACCAAGGGGGACGCAATGGAGCCAGG
>Ga0302319_10021394_pt1 | contig 11654 bp, 8 predicted proteins | sample Bog_T0_2_FD_203319 | JGI IMG/M metagenome (GOLD analysis project Ga0302319, IMG submission 203319) | Peat permafrost microbial communities from Stordalen Mire near Abisko, Sweden - Bog_T0_2 | ecosystem: Environmental > Terrestrial > Soil > Wetlands > Peat | place: Sweden: Abisko, Stordalen Mire...
TTCGGCCAAAGGAGTACATTACGCGGCGTATGATCGCGCCGCGAACCTCGGGAAACTGCGTAAGAAAGGAACCTTGTCGTTTATGAATCTCATGTTTCATGCTGTGACTCTTCTCATCCTGGTTTGCGCTGTGTGCGGTCTTTATCTCTACCGCCGCTGGCTGGAAAATCATGACGATCCCTACATCCATTTGCACAATGATGCTCATGATACGAGCATTATCAACACCCAGACCAACATGGCGAAACGCCTCGATTTGGTCGACAAACTGAAAAATACCGGCGTGGCTGCGGTCATTTTGTATGCACTGTTCATCGCCGGGATGGCAGCCTATATCGGCTGGACTACCACTCCGCAGGGCTAACTTTTCAGTTTTATCGTTCACTCAAATGGTCCTAAGGAAGATGTGGCTTAAGCCCGTCTTCTCGCTCTTACTTTTATTGATTCTGTTTGTATCCGCCTCGCCGACGCTCCTGGCTCGGGGCGTATGGCGTTCTGCGTATTTAGGCACTGCCCATCAGTTTTGTCTGATAACGCCTTATGGTGCTTGTACTTAGAGGACTATCGATGGAATCGATTTGTGACCGACTAGGATTATTCCCAAACTCACCAGTCCTAGCCATCTCCGAGCTGTCCAAATGGTGCAAACTCAGAAGATGCGCGATCGTCTTCGGAATTTCTGGCTGCGGCTCAGTGACGGTATGGCCGTTCAACAACTCTGGTCACAATTACATGGTGAGGCTCGCTCCAGCTATCGACTCTATGCCAAAGATCGCGACCTGAACCGTATCGAAGACGACGTCAGCAGCCGCAAGCCGTTGCGCGAATTACGCGGGCTTTTCTGGGCCATGGTTTCGAAACTTTCGCCCGCCCGTCGAGTCCTCTTCGTCCTGGCGCTAGTGTTAGCTTTCTTCCCAGGCTTTGAACTCGGCGAGGGCCACGCCAGGTTCAAGATGGACGATTTCGCGTTCCTGAGCGCAGTGATTTTAGTCGGCTTGCTCGCGCTCGAATTGGCCGATCGCGTTACTCTCAAACGCGACTTGGAAATCGCCAAAGAAATTCAGACGTGGCTCATGCCCACAAAGCCTCCGGTCGTCCCGGGCGTTGAAATGGCTTTCGCCACCCGCCCGGCCAATACTGTCGCCGGCGATTACTATGACGCATTCGTGCGCCCGAGTGGCGATGGATCAATGCTGCTTTTGGCGGTCGCCGACGTTGCGGGCAAGAGTGTTCCGGCTGCCTTGCTGATGGCAACTCTACAAGCCAGCTTGCGTACCTTGGCAGACGTAGTGTCCGATCCGTTGGAACTGGTTCAGCGGTGGAATCGCTATTGTTGCGATCAAAACGTCGGCGGACAGCGCTTTACCACCGCTTTCCTGGCAGAATTGAATCCGCAAACGCGCGAACTGACCTACGTCAATGCCGGGCACAATTGGCCCGTCTTGCGGCGAGCCTCTGGCGATCTTCAACGTTTGAAGACAGGCGGCATCCCACTTGGCCTGATGCGAAACGCGGCCTTCGATTGCGGCCAAATCACTTTGGCCGCTGGCGACGTCTTACTCGTCTTTACGGACGGGTTGGTGGAAGCGGAAAACCATAAAGAGGAAGAATACGGTGAAGGGCGCATGCTCCATACGCTAAACAGCTATTCGGGCGCAAACGCCAGCGAAGTCCTGCGCGGATTGATGAGCTCGGCCGACCAATTTGTTGGGACAGCGGCGCAGCACGATGACATTACTTGTCTGGTTTTGCGGACCACCCCAACGTGAGTGAGTCCTGATCCGCTGCGCCCGACTCCCGCTCCGAGGAAGCGCGCGCAAGATTGGTCAGGACTACTTTAAGAATCGCCAAGATAGGCACCGAGAAAAACATGCCAGGAATTCCGCCGAGCTTCTCTCCTGCGAGCACTCCGAATAGAACCAAAATTGGATGAATCTCTACTCCCGAACTCATCAGGAATGGGTTTAGAACATAGTCCTGAAATACGCGGTAAAGCAACCAAAATACGATAATCCAGATCAGACTGCCCATGCCCCCAGTGGCGCTAGTAACGATTAAAATCACCACTAGCGCCGCCGCCGGGCCGATCACCGGAATAAACTCGAGCGTGCCGGCGATGCCAGACAACAGCAACGCGTATGGTTCGCCCAAAATGTTCAGAAAAATCAGCCATGCCAAGAAAGACGCCGCCGCCAAAATGACCAGCGCCCTTATATAGCTCTGCAGCATGGTATGCACGTCATCGAAAATCTGGCGCAGCGTGGTTCTAGACGCGCCATGCGCCATACTGAGCATGCCGGTTCGTATCTGTCTCGCATCTTTAAGAAAGAAGAATGCCAAAATCGGCACCAGAATCATTGGCACCAGGCTGCTGACGCCCGAAACGATTCCCGCGCCGGCCTCCTGAATAAAGGGCACCGCTTGTTTTTCCAAGCCGGACGCCCAATTCTTGAGCGCGTCCATGATTTGATCGTGAACCGGCGTCGCCCAACTCGGCAGCGGAATCTTAGCCCAGCCTCCGTTCATCACAAGCGCAGGCAGGCGGGTGAACAAACTAGTTGCTTCTTGGGCGAGGCGCGGAATGAGCGCAAATCCAAGACCCACGAGTGCACCCAGGAAGACAACATAAACTAACGCCAGCGCGACCGTGCGCTGCTTACGGACAAAGTGCTCGATGACCCCAACAATCGGCGAAAGGATATAGGCAAAAAAGATGGCGCCCGCAAACACCAGCAGCGTTTCGCGAATGAAATAGACGATAGCTAGCAAGAGACTGAAGAGAAAAACAGTCCAGGTGACCCGCAGCGCTTTTTCATCAATCCCAATCATGACTGTTAGACTATCAATTGTTTCGCTTCTTCTATGTCAGGTTCTACCCGCGATTTGCGCCAGCTTGTCAGTGAGTTGCATGAGTTGGAGCGTCGATTGGTGGCCGGCGGTGGTCCCAAAAAGATTGAGAAGCAGCATAAAGACGGCAAGCTGACTGCGCGCGAGCGGATTGCACAACTCATCGATCCGGGCACTTTTTTTCTGGAGATAGGACTCCTGATCGCCTATGATCGTTACGAAGGTCAAGCGCCTGCCGCGGGGGTTGTGACCGGCGTGGCCAAGATTGAAGGCCGGCCAGCGGTCATCGTGGCGAACGACGCCACCGTCAAAGCGGGAGCGTGGTGGCCAGAGACGATTACCAAGATTCTGCGGGCGCAGGAGATTGCCATGCGGAATGGGCTGCCGATTGTTTACCTGGTGGATTCGGCAGGTGTGAACTTGCCGCTGCAAGATGGTATCTTTCCCGGTCAATATGGGGCGGCGCGGATTTTCTATTACAATTCCCTGATGCGGCGCAGGCTAAAAATTCCGCAGATCGCGGCTGTGATGGGGCCGTGTATCGCCGGCGGAGCTTATTTGCCGGCCTTGAGCGACATCATCATCATGGTGGAGAAGGTTAGCTTCATGGGATTAGGCGGACCCAATCTTGTGAAAGGCGCTGTCGGGCAGGTGACTGACAGCGAGACGCTCGGTGGCGCGGCGATGCATACGGCTATCAGCGGCGTGGCTCACTACAAGGCGGCGGATGATGCGGCTTGTCTCCAGATGATTCGCCAACAGTTTCGGCAGATGCCCGAAGCGTTGGCTGCGCGGGCGGGAAAAGCTCCAAAAGCGGACGCTTCCGGGCTTTACGATGTGCTTCCGCCCGATCATCGCCTGCCGTACAAAGTGGAAGACATACTGGATAGGATTCTGGATGCGGGTGAGCGGATTGAGTTTCAAGCCGACTATGCGCCGGAGTTCCTATGTGCGGCCGGGGCGTTGAATGGCAGGCACATCGCGATTATCGCCAACCGCCGCGGTTTTCTGAAGACGAAGACAGGTCCGCGGATTGGTGGCATTGTGTACACGGAGTCGGCGCGCAAAGTGGCTTATTTTGTCGAGAACGCGCAGCGGCATAATCTTCCGATCCTCTACGTGCAGGATGTTTCGGGCTTCATGGTGGGAGTGGAGGCGGAAACGGCGGGCATCATTCGCGCGGGCGCGGAGATGGTGGAAAGCATGGCTTGCGCGACGGTACCGAAGATTGTGCTTACGGTAAACCACGCGAGCGGGGCAGGGTATTACGCGATGGCGGGGCAAGGCTTTGACCCGAACTTTACGTTCAGTTGGCCGACGGCGCGCATCGGCGTAATGGAAGGCGATTCGGCAGTGCAAGCGGTGTACGGTCCGGAACTCGAGAAGTACAAGACGGCGGGACAACCAATTCCACCGGAATTGCTGGAGCGGATTGAACAGACGCGTGCTGATTATGATCGCTGGCTCGATTCGAAGTACGCGGCGGCGCGCGGGCATTGTGATGCGCTGATTGACCCGGCGGATACAAGAGAGGTGCTGAGTCTGGCTTTCGATGCAGCTTGTTTTAAGACTCATACCGAGCATGTGCCGATTCAGTTGATCGAATTTGGGGAGAAGCTCTAATGGATGTTCTGATAGAGGAGCAGGACGGTGTGGTGCATGTGACGTTGAACCGTCCAGTGAAACGCAATGCGCTGACCATGCAGATGTGCAAGGACATTGTGGCTGCCGTCAAATCGGCGCGCGCTTGTAGCTTGATCACCGCTAATGGCGCTACCTTCTGCGCGGGCATGGATTTGGGCGAGCGGACGCTAGGGGACGAGCTGCTGAAGGTTCACGAGGAGCTGTTCACGTTGGGTGCGCAGGCGCAGAAGCCGATTGTGGTTGCCGTCAATGGCAGGGCGCTGGGAGGTGGCCTCGGGCTGGTAGCGCAAGGGCATGTTGTTTTAGCATCACCGAGTGCGACCTTCGGGTTGCCCGAATTGAAGATTGGATTTTGGCCGTTTGTGGTGTATCGGTCGGTAGAAGCAGCAATCGGAAGACCGCGAATGCTGGCCGCGAGTCTGACGTGTGAATCGTTTTCGGCGGATCATGCGCTGGCTTGGGGGCTGGTTCATCAGATCCATGTGGATGTGGATGAAGCGGGAAAGAGGATAGCGAGCGACATTGCTAAATCCAGCCCCTCGGCAATCGCGGCAGGAATGCGGTATGTGCGGGAATCAGAAGGTAAGACTGGGCATGAGGCGGGTGAGATTGCCGCTAGACTCCGAGCCGAACTGGCAGCCAGCGCGGACTATAAGGAAGGCACGGCGGCCTTTCGGGAGAAGCGTGAGCCACACTGGCCTAGTTTGGCTGATCGCTCTTAACGCGGCCGCGCAGACGCCCACGTTCTACCGGGACGTCTTGCCGATTCTGCAGACGCATTGTCAGACTTGTCACAGGCGCGGGGAGATTGCGCCGATGGCATTCGACAGCTACGCCCATACCCGGCCGTTTGCGGCGGCGATTAAGGAAGAGACAGCGCTGCGCAAAATGCCGCCGTGGTTTGCCGATCCGTGTTGCGGGCATTTCTCGAATGACCGGTCACTGAATCCACAGGAGATTGCGACGCTCGCGGCCTGGGCCGATGCAAAGGCACCGGCGGGAGATCCGGCGAGTGCGCCACCTCCCATAACCTATGCAGAGGGTTGGAACATTGCCAAGCCCGACTTGGTCTTGACCATGCCCAAGCCGAAGATGATTCCCGCATCGGGAGATGTCGCTTATCAATACATCATCATTCCGACTCACTTCACTGAGGACAAGTGGGTGAGGATGTCGGAGATTCGGCCGAGCAACAGAGCGGTAGTGCATCATGCGGTTGCGTACGTTCGGCCGCCCGATTCGAAGTGGCTGCGCGGCAACGATCCGCGAGACGAGACGTTCACCATCGCCGATATTCTGCTCGTCTACGCGCCGGGCAGTTTGCCGGATCAATGGCCGGAAGGCTACGCCAAGCTCATTCCCGCTGGCTCTGACATTGTGCTGCAGATGCACTATACAACCAACGGCAAGCCTACGGAAGATCAGACGAGCATCGGTCTGGTCTTCTCGTCCGTGAAGCCCGAAAAACGGGTGATCACGGTGCAACTGACGAACGACACCTTCTCAATCCCTGCTGGCGAAGACGACTACCGAGTCGAAGTGCATGGCTCGATTCCGAACGATGCCGTGCTGCTCAGCTTCTTCCCGCATATGCACCTGCGCGGTAAGACGTTTGAGTACAACATCGTGCAGCCGCACGGGCGAATCAGGACGCTGCTGCGTATCCCTCACTACAACTTCTATTGGCAACTGAGCTACCGGCTGGCAACGCCGATTCCGCTGAAAGCGGGGACCATTTTGCAGGCCGTCGCGACGTTCGACAACTCAAAGAACAACCCACACAACCCGGACCCGACGGCGACGGTCGAGTGGGGCGAGCAGACGTGGGCCGAGATGATGGTCGGCTTCTTTGACGTAGCGGTGGACCCGAGTGTGGACAAGCTACAGTTCTTTGTGCGTCACTGATTGGTCTCGGTTTTGGTTTCGGCCTCAGCATGTTCAGGCGCTGGAGTGCCTGCTTCGTCTTTCAAAGCCTTGGCGCGGGCCTTTAATTCGTCGTTCATTTTGAGGCGCGGGACACCATCGGTCCACCACTTGGGCGCGGGTTTGTCCATCAGATAGTAATCCCAGAACTCCTTCATCCGCATGGTGTAGTCTTTCATGTTTTCCATCTTGAAGAGACCGTGGTTTTCGCCTTTGTATTCGAGCATCACGACGGGCTTGCCTAAGCGGCGGAGGGTGTTGAAATATTCGATGCCCTGGGTATGGTCAACGGCGCCGTCTTTGTCGTTGTGCAAGATCAAGAGCGGAGTCTGGACTTGCGTTGCATGGTACACGGGTGAATTGCGGATGTAGGCTTCCGTCTGTTCCCAATAGCCGCCGGTGAAGCGGCCCTGGCTGCTCTCGAAGATCGGCTGATTGGTGGTGCCGGTGTTCCAGTAGATGGAACTGTACATGCTGATCATGTCGGTAAGCGGAGCGCCGGCGATGGCAGCGCGAAACGCTTTCGTTTGCGTGACGGCAAAGGCAGTTTGATAGCCACCCCAGGAATGGCCATGCAAGCCGACGCGTTCAGGATTGACTACGCCTGTTGCTTCGGCGGCTTTTAGCGCTGCGAGAATGCAGGCAATGGAAGTGATGCCTGGATCGTTCACCTTGTACGTAATGTCGGGCGTCAGCACAGCGTAGCCGTTGCTGGTGTAATAACCGATACTGAAGCCATTGACGCCAGGGACGGGATAGGTGTTGGCGTTTTGCGACAACTTCTCGTACATATAAACGATGGTTGGGTACTTCTTGCCGGCTTGGTACTGAGCGGGCAAGTATAAGACGCCTTGGAGTTTGTCGCCTTTAGGGCCGACGTACTCAACGAGCTTTGAACCCTTTGTCCATAAGAACTCTTTCTGTTGAGGGTCGGCGTCCGTTATCTTCTTGCCATCTTTAAGATCTGAGCCGGCGCGGTAGTAATCGGCCGCTTCCTGTGTGGTCTCGCGGCTATAGAGAAACACATCGCTGCTTTTGGCTTTCAAGAGATTGGCGTAGGAAGCACCGTCCCAGCGCAGCATCTCCACGCCCGGAGCATCTGGACGAATGCGGGCGATGCCGCCTTTCTTGGTCCACTCGCCGTAGGCGCGAATGTAGATTGGCTTGGATAGATCGAAACCTTTCTCTTCGGGATCGAGCCGCCAAATTGTTTCGTAGCGAATCTTGTCCTTCTTGCCATTGGCGGTTAGATTGACCGCTGCTCCGCCGTCGGCCGGAATCTTCCAGATATCCCAGTTGTCGGAGAGTAAAACGAAGCGGCTGTCTTTCGACCAGCCGATGGGGCGCGTGGGTGGTTTCACGACGTTGTGATCGTCTTCGGTGTTGATGAAGACGGCCGGTACATCTTTGGTGAGGTTGTGGGTTTCGCCCGTGGCCAGGTTCGAGCTTAAGAACGCTCCATCTGTATAGTGCAGCAAGTGAGTGCCGTCGGGCGAAGCGCCAAAAACGAACCGAGCCTTGGTGAGCAGCAACTTGCGTTCGCCGGTGCGTGGGTCTACGCGATAGACGTCTTCAAATCGTTTGCCATCGAGATTCGCTTCGAGTTCGTACTCGCGCACATCCGTCCCTATGCCGAACTTTCCTTCCGGCGCGATTGACATTTCGCGCACGCTTTCATCGGAGAGGCGTAAAAACTTTTTGCCCTCAGGTTGCCAGGTACACAGATAGGTGAAGGCTTTGTCACGGTTCTCTTGAACTTGCTGCATGGACTGCAGGCGAGGCTCTTTCCAATTCCAGATGACGAGGTCGGGCCGGTCTTCGGTATCTTCGCCTGGCTTCTTGCTTTCTGTTTCCTTGGGCTTCAATTCGTGAATGCCGAAGGTGACTTCGGAGAGATCAGACATCCATATGGGACGGCGGTCGGGGCTGATTGCCATCTTGCTGGGGAATGACGAATCTTTGATTGGATCGAAGTGGAACTTTTCCGGCGCGCTGCTGGCGGTGAAGTTCTTGAAGGCGAGGAGGGAATACAACTTGTCCTCAAAATGTTTGTCATCGGTTCCGCGCAGAACGGCTAAGGCATCGCCTTTCTCTGTCCAGTTCAACTGTTTATAGGTGGCCTTGCCGGAATCGAGGACCATGACGGCACCGTTGGTCATATTTCTGAGTTGAACGCCATTACCGAGTTTGTCCTGCGCATCGACAGCCCAGGCGAGCCAGTCACCAGTCTTGTTGAAGGCGAAGTCGGAGACATTGCCCAGGCTCAACTGGGAGTTGTTGGTCAGATCGAGTACGAGCAGGTCAGAGCCGGTGGGCTTATCGTCTGCTTTGGCAGCGGCTGGATCGGCATTCGCGGGAGCAGGAGGTCCGGCGGGTGTTGGCGCGTAACGGTGCAAGGCGATGGTGGACGATTTTTCGCCGGAGAAGCTGAACTGTTTGACACGCTCGAATTCGGTCTTGGTTTGGGTGGCTAACTCCAGCACGATGACTTTGTCTTCAGCGGGTTTGTGCGTCTTGCGCAGCGCGGCCAATTCTTTTTGGCCGGGATGCACGGAGAAAGCGAGCCATTTGGAATCGTCTGAAAAGGCCATGTCGCGCGGGCGGCCGCCGGGCATTTCCGGCGCCTCGCCGCCGCGCAAGTAAGGATTGATGCGCACGATTTGGCCAATGGTGAAGCGTTGTTCCTTGCCGTCTGATATGTGGGTGACGACGAGTTCGGAATTCCCATCGTTCGGCGTGAGCTTGTAGGCGAACCATTCACCGTTGTTGGAAACGATGGGAGTTTGGATGCGTTTCCAAGCCAAGGCATCGGTCAACTTGATGGGACGTTCCGTTGCGGCGAACAGAACGTGGTTGCCGAGCGGCAGCAGCGATAAGAGAAGGAAGGCTAGGATTCGCATATTGAAAGGACTGTAGCACAAATTACGCCCTAAGGTGGTGGCAGCCGCTGCAACTGGTGGTTGCTTTAGCGGTGCGATGGCAATCCATGCATCCTCCCATACTGATGTCTGTTTCAACTGTGATGCGGTCGCGCGTGGCTACAGGGCCGTGGCACGTCTCGCATTTGGCGCCGGCGGAGAGATGGGTTCTATGGTTGAAATCGACGAAGCTGGGCAGTTCGTAGACGCGCACCCACGGGATGGGTTGTTTGTTATCGACGTAGGTCTTCAGGTCTTGGATAGCGGGGCTGTTCTTGGCCACTTCCGAGTGGCAGGTCATACATTCCTTGCCGGTTGGAATGGAGACCACCTCGCCGGAAGGCGCGAGTTTGTGACAACCGTCGCAGGCTTGCGAGGCGTGCTGTTTGTGGCTGAAGGGGATGGGTTGTCCCACGAAGGTGGCGAACCACAGCAGCAGGATGATCATAGATCACCGCGCTTCATTTGCGAGGCTATGTAATCAGACGCACGCATGGAAAGAGCGCAGATGGTGAGGGTGGGATTCTGCGAACCGCCAGTGACGAAAGAGCTGCCGTCAACAACGAATAGGTTCTTGATGTCGTGTGTTTGATTCCACTTGTTGAGCACCGATTTCTTGGGGTCTTCTCCCATGCGGCAAGAGCCAAGTTCGTGAATGCTTTCGCCGGGCGGGACCATTTGCCAATGCTTTGCGATCACTTCAAAACCGGCGTCGTGACAGATTTCCGCGGCGGTGTTCATGGAATCTTTGCCCATGGCGAATTCATTTTCGCTGTACTTGGCAGTGATGTGGAGAGCGGGGATACCCCAGGCGTCTTTAACCGACTTGTCGATTTCGACGAAGTTCTCGTAACGTGGCAGGACTTCTCCCATGGTTGTGAGTGAGAAGCCGGCGCCTTGGAGATCGTTCATTTTCTTAAAAAGCTCTTCGCCAAAATATGGAAGGTGGTCTGGAGAGGGCGAGCCGCCAGCGCCGAAATCAAAGGCGTAGCCACGTATGAAATCTTTTTCGCGTTTATCGAGATTGCGAAAACGTGGGATGTAGCCGCCACCGCTGCCTGTGGGATTAGGGACGATGCAACTCACGACGTTCTTGACGTAGAACTGATCAAACAGATAGTGACCCAACATGCCGCTGGAGTTGGCCAAACCGGAGTTGAGCAAGAGACGGGTGCTTTCCAGAGTGGATGCGCCGACGATGACGATACGCGCTTTGGCGTGAAACTCTTGTTTGCTGCGGGTATCGAGAAAGATGGCGCCGTTGGCGAGACCGGTGTTGCGATCGGTAGTGATTTGGCGAACGACAGCGTTTGACACAATTTGCAACTTGCCGGTTTCGAGGGCGTCAGGCAGGATGCGGTTCACGGAACTGGCTCGCTCGCCGGTGGCGACGCGGGACTTGGTGGTGGGCACGCCTAGCTTTTTGGCGGAGGCGATGAAGCGTTGGACGCTTTCTGTATCGGGCGAGTTGTCTTCGATGAAAACACCATCGGGTAATTGCGGGAGACCTTCTTTGCGGCCGGCTACGCGCAGCATGGGCTCGACCTGGTCGTAATAGGGCGCGAGGTCGGAATATTCGATGGGCCAGTTTTCGCCAAACCCATCGTGATCTTTGCCTTTGAATTCGTAGTTGCTGAGACGCCAGGAAGCGCGGCCCCAGAAGTTGGTTTTGCCACCGAGGAGGCGGACGCGAACCCAATAATAAGGGTCGTCTTTGGGATAGGTGTAAGGATTTTGTTTTTCGTCGGCCCAAACGTTTTCGGTGTATTCGCTAGCCTGCGTGACGTGAGGGAAGCGGCCGGGTGTGCCGAAGCCCCGGTAGGGCAGGGTATAGACTTTGCGCAGTTCGCGATCACGCGCATAGTCGATGCCAGGCCCAGCATCGAGCATGAGACAGTGAATGCCCTTGCGCGTGAGTTGGCGCGCAGCGGTGGCTCCGGAAGCTCCGGAGCCGATGATGAGTACGTCGTAATTGCGGTAGGTCATATGTATGAAATCCGGCTATGAAATGGGGTACCAGAAATATTGGGAAGCGTTGCGAGGACGGCGAGTTTGAGCGACAGCGTCGATGTATGGGCGCGAGTTGACAGTGGCTCGGAGAACATCAGATTTGGCGGTGCGAAGGAACGGGGCCAGAGCGTCGTTGCTGGTGAGGTCTTGGAGCGGGGCGAGCAGGCTGGTGGCTTGCTGGAGATTGATGTTGGCGAAGGTTTGGCCGAATTTGGATTGAGAGGTGCGATTGAGGAGGTCGAGGCCGTTGCGGTAGAGGTCTGGGCGGGGCTGAGGGGACGCGCCGATGAGGAAATCGAGGAAGTCGGCGGC
>Ga0302319_10021396_pt1 | contig 11654 bp, 5 predicted proteins | sample Bog_T0_2_FD_203319 | JGI IMG/M metagenome (GOLD analysis project Ga0302319, IMG submission 203319) | Peat permafrost microbial communities from Stordalen Mire near Abisko, Sweden - Bog_T0_2 | ecosystem: Environmental > Terrestrial > Soil > Wetlands > Peat | place: Sweden: Abisko, Stordalen Mire...
GTGATCACCGAGGGCCCCCAGTCGATCTCCTATCCGGCCATGGCGGCGCGCCAGGAGGCGCTTGCCGAGGCGATCCTCAAGGACAAGGACGTCGTGAGCCTTTCCTCCTTCATCGGCGTGGATGGAACCAATGTGACGCTGAATGCCGGCCGGATGCTGGTGAACCTCCAGCCGCGGAGCCGCCGCTCCGACAACGCCGCCCGGGTCATCTCGAACCTCCAGCAGGAGACGGCCGCGGTCCCCGGCATCTCCGCCTTTTTCCAGCCGGTCCAGGACCTCACGATCGACGACCGGGTGGCCCGCACCCAGTACCAGTTCGTTCTCGAAAGCGCCAATCCCGGCGACCTGGTCAAATGGACGTCGGCCCTGGCCGAAAGACTCGGCCAGGTCCCCGAGCTTGCCGACGTCGCCACCGACCTTGCCCAAAAGGGGCTCGCGGCCTACCTGACCGTCGATCGCGACACCGCCGCCCGGTTCGGCGTGACCGCCGCCACGATTGACAACGCCCTCTACGACGCCTTCGGCCAGCGGATCGTCTCGACAATCTTCACCCAGTCAAACCAGTACCGGGTGATCATGGAGGCGACTCCCGCCCTCCAGAAGTCGCCCGAGTCGCTCTATCAGATCTACGTGCCTTCCTCGGGGGGCACCCAGGTTCCACTTTCGGCGATTGCGAAGGTGGAGGTGCGGGAGGAGCCGCTCCTCATCAACCACCTTGGCCAGTTTCCCGCCAACACAATCTCGTTCAATGTGCCCCCGGGAGGCTCCCTCGGCGACGCCGTAAAGGCGGTGCGCCGGGCGGAGAAGGCGATCGGAATGCCGGACGACATCCTCACGAGCTTCCAGGGCGCGGCTGCCGCCTTCGAGGCGTCGCTTTCGAGCGAGCTGTACCTGCTCCTGGCGGCGGTCCTGACCATGTATATCATCCTCGGGGTCCTCTACGAAAGTTTCATCCACCCGATCACGATCCTGTCCACGCTGCCCTCGGCCGGGATCGGGGCCCTGCTGGCACTGATGCTTGTCGGCGCCAGCCTCGACGTGATCGGGATCATCGGGATCATCCTGCTGATCGGCATCGTCAAGAAGAACGCCATCATGATGATCGACTTCGCGCTCGACGCGGAGCGGAACGAGGGGCTGCCGGCCCGCGAGGCCATCTACCAGGCATGCCTGCTGCGCTTCCGGCCGATCCTGATGACGACGATGGCGGCGCTCCTCGGCGCCCTGCCGCTGATGATCGGCAGCGGGACGGGCTCCGAGTTGCGCACGCCCCTCGGCATCACGATCGTGGGCGGCCTGATCGTCAGCCAGGTCCTCACCCTGTTCACGACCCCCGTCATCTACCTCGCGTTTGACCGCGTTGCTGTCCGGCTGCGCGAGCGGGCCGCGCAGGTCGTCGGCTCCCGGGAGCCCGCCGCATGAACCTCTCCGCGCCCTTCATCCGCAGGCCGGTCGCCACGACCCTGATCACGGCGGGAATCGCGCTCTCCGGGATGGCCGCGTATTTCCAGCTGCCCGTCTCCCCGGTGCCCAAGGTGGACATCCCCACCATCAACGTCTCCGCCTCGATGCCCGGCGCGAGCCCGGAGACGATGGCGAGCACGGTTGCGACGCCGCTGGAGCGCCACTTGGGAGCCATCCCGGACGTCACCGAGATGACGTCCCGCAGCCAGATCCAGAACACGCGCATCACCCTCCAGTTCGGACTCGACCGGGACATTGACGGCGCGGCGCGCGACGTGCAGGCGGCCATCAGCGCGGCGCGCGCGGACCTCCCGGCGGCCCTTCGGAGCCCCCCCAACTACCGCAAGAGCAACCCGTCCGAGGCCCCCATCCTGATCCTCGTCCTCACGTCCCCGACGCTGACCTCCGGCCAGCTGTACAAGGACGCGTCCAACGTGCTCCAGCAGGCCCTGTCCCAGGTTCCCGGGGTGGGAGAAGTGGATATCTGGGGCAGCTCGCTCCCGGCTGTCCGGGTGGAGCTCAACCCAACGGCCCTGTTCAAGTACGGGCTCGGCCTGGAGGATGTGCGGGCCGCCCTGTCCGCGGCCAACGCCAACAGCCCCAAGGGAGCCATCGAGGCCGGCGACACCCACTGGCAGATCTACAGCAACGACCAGGCGCGCACCGCGGCCGAGTACCGGCCCCTGATCGTCGCGTACCGCAAGGGGGCGGCCGTGCGCCTCTCCGACGTGGCCGATGTCGAGGAGTCCGTGGAATCCGTCCGCAATCTCGGGCTCTCCCGCGACCGCCGCGCCGTGATCGTGCAGATCCTGAGGCAGCCGGGGGCAAACATCATCGAGACGGTGGACCGGGTGAAGGCCCTCCTGCCGCAGTTGCAGGCATCCATCAACGGCGCGGCCCACATCGAGGTGGCGGTGGACCGCAGCACGACGATCCGGATCTCCCTCCGGGACGTGGAAATCACCCTGTTGATCGCAATCCTGCTCGTCGTGCTGGTCGTGCGGGTCTTCCTGCGGGACAACCGCGCCACCCTGATCCCGGCGGTCGTCGTCCCGGTGTCGCTCATCGGCACCTTCGGAGCGATGTACTTCCTCGGCTACAGCCTGGATAATTTCTCACTGATGGCCCTGACCATCGCGACCGGGTTCGTGGTCGACGACGCCATCGTCGTGATGGAGAACATCGTCCGGCACATGGAGGCCGGGGTTCCGCGCATGGAGGCCGCCCTGCTCGGCGTGCGCGAGGTGGGCTTCACGGTCCTTTCCATGAGCCTCTCCCTGATCGCCGTCTTTCTTCCCATCCTGCTGATGGGCGGGGTGGTAGGGCTTCTTTTCCGGGAATTCGCCGTCACGCTCTCAGTCGCGATCCTGATCTCGATGGTCGTCTCGCTGACAACCACGCCGATGATGTGCTCGCGCCTGCTCCGGCCCCACCTCCGCAGCGCGCCCGGTCGGATCCAGAGGGCGATCGACGCCGTTTTCAACGATCTGCTCCGCGGGTACGAGCGCTCCCTCACCTGGGTGCTCCGCCACGGCCGCCTGATCCTGCTCGTCCTCGTCGCCACGGTCGGCCTGAACGTGTGGCTGTACACCATCATTCCGAAGGGGTTCTTCCCCGACCAGGACACCGGCCGCCTCATGGGGTTCATCCAGGCCGACCAGAGCATCTCCTTCCAGCTGATGTCGAAGAAGCTCAAGCAGTTCATCGACATCGTGCAGGCCGATCCTTCGGTGGCGACGGTCGTCGGCTTCACCGGCGGCGGCGGGACAAACGCCGGCCAGATGTTTGTCGACCTCAAGCCCCTCGGCGAGAGGAAGGACGGGGTCCAGGCGATCATGACCCGGCTCCGGCCCAAGCTCGCGCGAGTCCCGGGGGCCTCGTGCTTCATGTTCAATCCGCCTGACATCTACATCGGCGGGCGCCAGAGCGTCTCCCTGTACCAGTACACGCTCTTTGCCGACGACATCCAGACCCTGAGGGCGTGGACGGTAAAGCTGGAGGATGCGCTGAAGACCGAACCCGCCCTGGTGGACCTCTACTCCGACCAGGACGACAACAAGGGGCTCCAGGCGAGCCTCAGGATCGACCGCGACACGGCCTCGCGGCTGGGGCTCACGGCCAGCCAGATCGACGGTTCGCTCTACGACGCCTTCGGCGAGCGCCAGGTTTCCACGATCTACGACTCGCTCAACCAGTACCACGTGATCATGGTTGCGGGGCGCAAGTACTGGGAGGACCCGAAAACGCTCAACGACATCTACATCAGCACCTCGGGGGGAGCCGTCACCGGCACCCAGTCCACGAACGCCGTGGCGGGGACGGTCCGGGTGGGCGCCGGCGGCTCGTCCTCGAGCCTCTCCGTCGCCGCCGATGCCGCGCGCAACGCCAGCATGAATTCCATCGCCACGGTGGGCCGGGGCTCGGCCTCGACGGGCCAGGCCGTGAGCACGAGCGCGGAACGGATGATCCCGCTTTCCTCCTTCACGCGCTTCGAGCCCACGACCACCTCTTTGGCTGTGAACCACCAGGGCCAGTCCGTCGCGGGCACGATCTCCTTCAACCTTCTCCCGGGCGCCTCCCTGAGCGACGCCGTGGCCGCGGTCACCCGCCAGACCGCGCTCATCCACATGCCCTCGTCGGTCCACGGCAGCTTCCAGGGCACGGCCGGCACCGCGCAGCAGACCAACGGCACCCAGCTGATCCTGATCCTCGCCGCCATCGTCTCCATTTACGTGGTCCTCGGCATCCTGTACGAGAGTTACGCACACCCGATCACGATTCTCTCCACCCTGCCGTCCGCCACGGTCGGAGCGCTTCTCGCGCTGATGCTGTTCAACGTCGAATTGAGCGTGATCGCCCTGATCGGCCTGTTTCTGCTGATCGGGATCGTCAAGAAAAACGCCATCATGATGATCGACTTCGCAATCGAGGCGGAGCGCAGCGGGGGCCTGAGCCCGCGCGACGCCATTTTCAAGGCAAGCCTGCTGCGATTCCGGCCGATCCTCATGACAACCCTGGCCGCCCTTCTCGGGGCTGTTCCGCTCGCGATCGGGTTCGGCGAGGGCTCGGAACTGCGGAGACCCCTCGGGATCGCGATCGTCGGCGGCCTGATTGTCAGCCAGCTGCTGACCCTGTTCACCACCCCGGTGGTCTACCTCTACGTGGACCGCGCCCGGCAGTGGTTCGCAAGGCGCCGGCCGGTCGCCGCGGTGCCGGCCGGTCCGGACGGAGATGCGGTGCCCGCCCCCCTCTAACAAACTATCATGGGCACAACGCTTTCGAAATTGGACCTAGGAACCCCGGGCTGGCGGCTGCCGGCCGTTGCCGCGGCGCTGGCCCTGGCGGCCGGCTGCACGGTCGGGCCGGACTACCGGCGGCCGGGCGCCCCGGTGCCTCCCGCCTTCAAGGAGGCCGCGGGTTGGAAACCCGCCGCGCCCGCGGACTCCGTCGGACGTGGGCCGTGGTGGACCGTCTTCCAGGATCCCGTGCTCGACGGCCTTGAGACCCAGGTGTCCTCCTCGAACTTCACCCTCCAGCAGGCCGCCGCCAACTACGAGGAGGCCCGCCAGGCGGCCCGCTCGGACCGGGCAACCCTGCTGCCGGACATCGCGGCCGACGGATCCGCGCAGCGCGACAAGTCCGGACCGTCCCGGGCGGTCTCGACCTACGGGGCTTCCCTTCAGGCCTCCTGGGAGCCCGACTTCTGGGGCAAAGCCCGGCGCACCACAGAGGCTGCGGTCGCGGCCGCCCAGGCGGACGCGGCGGACCTCGCCTCGGCAAGGCTGTCCACGGAGACCGCGCTCGCCCAGGACTACATCGGCCTGCGCATCCTCGACCAGAAGAAGCTCCTGCTGGACCGCGCGGTCGACGACTATGCGCGGACGCTCCAGATTGCGCGGAACAAGTACGCAGTGGGTGTGGCGGCAAAGAGCGACGTTCTCGCGGCGCAGACCCAGCTGGACAGCACGCGGGTCCAGGCGATCGACACCGGCGTCCAGCGCGCGCAGTTCGAGCATGCCATCGCCGTGCTCATCGGCCGGCCGCCCTCCGGCCTTTCGATCGAACCACGCGATGCCCTGGGGATCGGCATTCCAACCATCCCCGTCCAGGTGCCGTCCGACCTTCTCGAACGCAGGCCCGACATTGCGGCGGCCGAGCGATTGGTCGCTTCGGCCAATGCCAACGTCGGGGTCCAGACCTCGGGTTACTTTCCCCAGCTTTCGCTCACCGGGGCGGCCGGCTTCGCCGGTTCGCCCCTCGACGAACTCTTCACTGCCCCAAACAGGATCTGGTCGCTCGGGTCGCAACTCGGCATGAACCTGTTCGACGCCGGGCAGCAGGGGGATCTCGTGAGCGGGGCCCGGGCGGCCTACGACGCCAGCGTCGCCGGCTACCGCGAGACGGTGCTAGGCGCCATCCAGCAGGTCGAGGACGAGCTGGTTTCGATCCGCCTCCTCTCGCAGGAGGTGGCCGTGGAGGACGCAGCCGTGGCGGAGGCCGCCGAGGCCACGCGGATCACGCTCAACGAGTACAAGGCCGGGACGGTGGACTTCACGACGGTGACGACCGCGCAGGTGACCGAGCTGGACAACCGCGAGGCGGCCCTCGCCATCCTGCAAAGCCGCCTGGATTCCAGCGTCGCCCTGGTCGGGGCGCTCGGTGGCGGCTGGAGCACAGCCGACCTGCCCACGTCGCACGAGGTCGTCGCAAGGCACCCGCACGCTTGACTCGCCTGCTCCGCGGGAGACTATGGACCCCTTAAATCAACCAACCATGGGCAAACAGTACAACAAGGTGATCAAGAAGAAACGCCGTCTGGCCTACCTGAAGCGCCGGAAGGCCGCGGCCAAGAAGGTCGCCAAAAAGTAAGCCCGGCCAGCCACGCAAGCCACGCGGCGGCCGACACGGCGATCCCGGCCTTCAGATGGCCCGGGACGTATTCGATCCGCACCAGGTGGTGGCCCGCGCCCAGGGGAATCGCCTGGAGGCACTCGTCGGCGGGAAGGATCCGATAGTCCGCCTGGGAACTCCCGGCGAGAGGCCGCGCGTGCCAGTCCCGGCTGTACGGGTCCGTGACGAGGAGGAGCTCCGGCGCCTTCAGGTCGGCTTCGACGGTCATGGCGTCGCCGGACGCCGACACGACCCGCGCGGAGCCTGGATCGGAAACCGCGGCGGGCTCCGGCTGCGGGGCGTTCTCCAGGAGAACCGTCCTTCGCGGATCAAAGTCCGGTGACTTCATCGCCGCAAAGATCGCGTCCCGTCCCCCCGGCACGCGGTAGCCAGGCACCAGCAGCACCCTGGGCAAGGAGTGCCCGTTCTCATAGATGGTCACCCTGCCGCCCGGCAGGACCTGGAACACAAACCTGCAGCGGAGCATCCCGAAGAGCGGGGACAGGGTCCGAAAGTCCACGTACTGGCTGACCTCGCCCGGGTCCTCGCCCTGGGTGAACGCCATGAAATCGGCATAACGCCGCAGCACAAAGGGGTCGTTCCCCCAGATCGTGGGCGCGCCGAGAAGGTAGCCCGAATCGCTCGCGCCGTCCGGGTGAAGCCAGAGGACGCGGTAGTCCCCGGGGTGCGCCGCAAGGAAGTCCGTCATCGCCCGGGGAACCGAGGCCATCGGCACCTGGGTGAAATTCGCGCGCGCAAAGCCGAACAGCTCCAGGCAGAGGAGCGCCGGCGGGACCCATCGGAGCCGGGGGCTGCGCCGGCTCAGGTACAAGCTCGCGCCCGCAGCCACGAGGAAAGCTCCAGCCACGACAAGCGACCGGCCGGCACGGATCATGGCACCATGACGGAAGACGGGATCCATCCGGAGGGTCGCGGACAGGCTGTAGATTTCGTGCGAGTGCGCGATTCCGTCAAGGAGCCATGCGGCCGGGCGCACGGGGTGCAGCCGAAGACCGAACCCGGCCACAACGGCGGCCAACCCGGCCGCCATCGCCAGGATCGGGACCAGGCGCCCCACCCTGCGCCTGCGGATCAGGGAATCCGCGCCGGCACCCAGGACGAGCGCAAAGAACAGCATCGCCGGGAACGCGAACTTGGACAGCCCGCGAAACCGGTCAAACCCAGGAACGTGGAGCAGGTACAGCGCACGGAAGACGGGGGTCCGGGTGCCGAGCGCCAGCGTGAACAGGGTCCCGGCGACGATCAGGTCCATGCAGGCGGGACGCCGGCGCGCACGGTCCTGCAGCGAAAGGGCGGCCAGCACGACTCCTGAGGCGCCGACAAACACGGACATTTCCCAGAAGTACCACCGGCCCCAGTAGTCGAAGCCCGGCAGGTCCCCGAAGAATCCGGGGGCCACCAGCGTGAACAGGTTCTCGAATGGAAACGAGAACCCGCCCACAAAGGGATAGCCCATGGCCTCCCTGCGGACGCTCTCCCCCGCGGCCGCCATTCCCGGGAGGACTTGCACCGCCGCGAGCGCCGCCCCCGCAAGGAAGCACCCAAAGGCGCCGGCCAGTGCCCTCCGCCGTTCGAACGGGCAGGCCACCGAACGCACCCCCGCAAAAACAACCGCAGCCACCCCGGTATAGACGGCATACTGAACGTGGCCCGCCAGGATCTGCATGCAGGAGGCGGCGCACGCAAGGAGGAGGTCCCGCGGCCGGCCGTGCCGAAACCACTCCTCCAGGGAAAGGAGGATCCAGGGCGCCCACGCCATCGTGCAGAGATTGGGGAGGTGGCCGGCGAAAACGTGGGGAAGCACCGTCCCGCCCAGGGAGACTGCGAGCCCCACCAGGGCCGAGGCGACCGGATGCATGCCCCTGTGCGCGGCCCATCGGCCCATCCCGTAGCCCAGCAGCGCCAGGTGCCCAAGGATCGAGACGTTGATGGCGAAAGCCATCGGCAGGACCAGGAAGATCCAATTGGGCGGGTAGAGAAGCGCGGACTGGAAACCCCCGAAGAACGGCTCCCCGGAAAAGGTCCATGGATTCCAAAGCGGAAAGTGGCCGGAGCGGAGGCTGTCCGCGGCAAAGGCCCTCCATGCGACAAATTGGTTCAGCAGGTCCGAGCCATTGCTCCCCAGGACATGGCCCTCGGGGATCGCCGCCGCCGCGCCGAGCAGGAGGCCGAGTCCCAGGACGACAAAAAGCCGCCGTGTGTGCGCGAAGCCGCTCATGGGTGGAGTAGTAGCGACATCGCCCTCTTTTGGAATCGCGAATTGCCGGCACTTCGTCCTTCCTGCTGGCCCTTGATCACCGTAAGCCTCATCTCCCTCGGTTGCGCCAAGAACCTCGTCGACAGCGAGGTCATGGTCGGGCACCTGCACCAGGCGGGGATGAGGGTGATTCCCGAGGCGGAGAAGGCCGATGTGGTGATCGTCAACACGTGCTCCTTCATCGATTCCTCCAAGGAGGAGTCGATCGGCCACATCCTCGAGGTCCACCAGCAGCGCGGCCTGAGAAAGAGGCGCCGCGGGCAGAAGCTGATCGTCGCCGGCTGCATGTCACAGCGTTTCGCCAAGAGCCTTCCCGGCGAGCTCCCCGAGGTCGATGCATTCATCGGCCTCGACCAGATCACCCGGGTCGCCCCGATCATCGAGGAGATCTTCGAGAAGGAACGCGGGCGGACCGGGGTCCCGGCAAATTTCGTCACGCCGCGGTCGACCTACATCCCGGACTACGACACGCCCCGGTTCCGGCTGACGCCCCGCCACTTCGCCTACATCAAGATCGCGGAGGGGTGCAACCACCCGTGCACCTTCTGCATCATTCCCCAGATCCGCGGCCGCCACCGCAGCCGCACCGTCGCCAGCGTGGTCTCCGAGGCAAGGCAGCTCGTGGCCGAGGGAGTCCGCGAAATCGACCTGATCTCGCAGGACACGACCTTCTTCGGGATGGACACCTGGGAGCAGCGGCCCAACCCGCGGACCCCGGTGGATTCGTCCCGCGGCGCGGCCCTCACCTCCCTGCTGGCGCAGCTCAACGCCCTCGAGGGGGACTTCTGGGTCAGGATCCTGTACACGCATCCCGCCCACTGGAGCGACGAGCTCATCGCGACCCTTGCCGCATGCCCCAAGGTGGCGCGGTACGTGGACATGCCCCTCCAGCACATCAGCGACCGGATGCTCACCGCGATGCAGCGCGAGACCTCGGGCGATTATATCCGCGACCTCGTGGCACGCATCCGCCGCGGCATCCCCGGCATCGCCCTGCGCACGACCTTCATCGTCGGGTTCCCGGGCGAGACTGAGGAGGACGTGGACGAGCTTTGTGCGTTCATCGGCGAGGCGAAGTTCGAGCGCCTCGGGGTCTTCCGCTATTCCCAGGAGGAGGGCACACGCGCTGCAAAACTCCCCGGGCAGGTGCCGGCGGCCGAGAAGGAGCGCCGCTGGCGGCGCGTCATGGAGCTCCAGCGGGGGATCGCGGCGGAGGCTGGCCGGAACGCGGTCGGCAGGACGCTGCGGGTCCTCGTGGAGGAGCCCGGGGTCGCACGCAGCGAGGCCGACGCGCCCGACATCGACGGGCGCGTGTATGTGCCCCGCGGGCTTCCTGTGGGGGAGTTTGCCGAGGTCACCGTGACCAGCTCCCGCGATTACGACCTGCTGGCCCTGCCGGAGGGGCAGCAGCCGGCGGCATTCAAGGTCGCAAAGCAGGCCCAGTAGCGGGCGGGAGTGCGCGCAAACAGGCGCTCCTGGAATCCCCCTCAGGTGCGGCTGCAATGCTCCACGTAGCGGCCTATGATCCCGTCAAACGAGCCGTTGGTGAAGAACACGACCACGCGCGGCCTGCCCGCGGGCGGCAGGGTCTGCGCGGACAGGGCCTCGAGAAGGGCGGCATTGCTCGGAAACGCCCGGGCGGCCCTCCCGCGGCCCGCCAGTTCCAGCGCCACGGAATCCGCGTCGAAGCGCTCCTCCTCCCGCAACTTCTCGGGCCGGTTCACAGCCCCGAGGTAGACCTCGTCGGCCCGTCCGAGCGCCCGCGAGAAATCCTCCTGCAGCGTCCGGATCCGCGCCGTGTTGCTGCGCGGCTCGAAGACCGCTGTCAGAATCGCCCCCGGGAACCGGCCGCGGAAGGAGCCGAGCGTCTCGGCCAGGGCGGTCGGATGATGCCCGAAATCCTCGATGACCGTGAGGCCGGGCAACTTCACCAGGACCTCCTGCCGCCGCCGCACGCCGCGAAAGTCCGCCAGCGCATCCAGCTTCAGACAGCGGGGATCGGGCGGCCCATCGCCCGCCGCCAGCACCAGCCCGGCGGCAACCGCGGCCATGGCCGCGTTGCGCGCATTGAAGAGCCCGGGGAGCTGCCAGCGGACGCGGGCCCAAGCATGCCCCTGCCATGAAAGCGCAAACGTGGATTCGGACCCCGACTCGGCAAACTCCGAAAGGACCGCGTCGTTGTCCATTCCCAGCCCGACCCGGACCACCCGGGTCCAGGGCGCGGGCCCCAAGGCCTTCAGGTTCGGGTCGTCCCCGTTTTGCACGATCCATCCGTTTCGCGGCACGATGCGGAGGAGGTGCCCGAATGTCCTTTGCACATCCGCAAGGTCCCGGAAGATGTCGGCGTGGTCGAACTCCAGGTTGTTCAGCACGGCCACGTGCGGTGCATAGTGGATGAACTTGCTTCGCTTGTCGAAAAACGCGCTGTCGTACTCGTCGCCCTCGATCACAAACGGAGCCTGCGGCGAGCCAAGGTGGCTGCCGTTCGGGGGATCGAGGGGGACGCCCCCGATGAGGAACCCGGGATCCTGCCCGTTCTCCCGAAGGAGGTAGGCCGCAAGGGCGGTCGTCGTCGTCTTTCCGTGCGTGCCGCAGACGACCAGGTTGCGCCTAGCCTTGAGCACGAGGTCATGCAGCATCGCGGGAAGCGAGATGAACGGGATTGCGCGGGACTCCAGCAGCCACTCGACCTCCGGGTTCCCGCGCGTCATGGCGTTGCCGATGACGGCCAAGTCGGGCGCAAGGGCCGCGAGCCTCGCGGAATCGTACCCCGGATGGACCTGGACCCCCGCGGCCGCCAGCACGAGACTCATCGGGGGATAGACATTGGAGTCGGCCCCCATCACCTCGTGCCCGCTCTCCCGCGCCAGGAGCGCGGCATTCCCCATGGCCGTGCCGCAGATGCCGAGAAAATAGATCCTCATGACTCACCGGCAGTGCCGCAAAAATCGCCCGGAAGTGCAAGGCCCTCCTTGCCTGGGCGGTGGGTCAGTTTGGTCGGATGGCTTCCTTCAGGGCTGTT
>Ga0302319_10021397_pt1 | contig 11653 bp, 11 predicted proteins | sample Bog_T0_2_FD_203319 | JGI IMG/M metagenome (GOLD analysis project Ga0302319, IMG submission 203319) | Peat permafrost microbial communities from Stordalen Mire near Abisko, Sweden - Bog_T0_2 | ecosystem: Environmental > Terrestrial > Soil > Wetlands > Peat | place: Sweden: Abisko, Stordalen Mire...
CTAGGTTATTTGCCACCGCAGCGGCGGTCTGCCCACCCCCATTACAGTCATTGCGCTCGCTGCAATCCTCAAATCCTCCCCAACTCAATGGTGCATGCCCATCCGCGTCAACGCCGCCCAGCGGATTGTTCATCAAGTAAGCATATAGATTCAGGGATTGCGGATCATCAAGCTTGGAATACGGCACCGGCTCAACCTTGGCGCTCCAGTCTGGCGACATAAACCGGCCCATTGAACTTGCGTAGTACCTTGCCCCGAAGTAGTCGTTTCCTGATTCGGTATCACGTTCTTTGCCGGTACAACGGGACCTTACGCGCTCCAGATGCAACGCTGCTCGCAAGCCTATTGCAGTCGTGGAGTTGCAGACATTCAGCCCCGGATTCCATGCAGGATTTGAACTCGGAACCCCCAGACACGGTTTTCCTTTTAGCTGCGGCATCGCAGCTATAAACGGCTCCGGGAACGCCGGGATATGGGCTGGTTCCATTGGCTCCGATTGTACGTCTTCAGGGGCCGGGAACGGGAGCGTATTGTGTGTGGATTAGGTAACGGATTGGAGTCCGATTCCGGGACGGATTCGGCCTCTCTTTAGCAGCTAAAGCAGCTACTAAAAGAAGAAGATTGGACGCGCTACTCGCGTTCTTCTTCGGCCTCCGCTTCAAGCACAGAGAACAGGGCCTGGGCGGCTTCCGGATCGGCGGCTTTGGTGGACAGGCTTTCGCCGCGTTCGAGCATGGCTCCGGGATGGGTCGCGGCATGGACCTGTTGCAGGGTTCGGATGGCAACCTGCGTATAGATTTGCGTGGTCTTGATGTCCTCGTGACCGAGCATCTGCTGGATGAAGCGGATGTCCGCCCCGCCCTCGTGCATCAACGTGGCCATTGTGTGCCGGAACAGATGGCAGGAGCCGGTCTTTCCCAGCCTGGCTGCGTCGATCCTTTCCTTGACCGTTGCGGTCAGATGATCGCGGCTGAACGGCTCGCCCTGGGCCGTGAGGAAGACGGCCATATCGTCCGGCTCGACGACGAGATGCGGACGGCCCTCGCGGACGTATTTCTCCAGCCATGCGATGGCCCGCTCGCCGATGGGAACGTAGCGGTCTTTCTTGCCCTTTCCCAAGCGGACAAGGAGCAGGCCACGGTCCAGAGACAGGTTGTAGAGTCTGAGCTGGATCATCTCCATGCGGCGCAGTCCGGTCGAGTAGAGAACCTCCAGGATGGCGCGGTCGCGCAGGCCGATGGGTTCGGCGATCTTGCACAGTTGCATGACCTGCTCGACTTCGGCGGCCGACAGGATGTTCTTGGGCAGCGAACGGCCGAGCCGTGGCAGCTCGATCTCCGACGCCGGGTTGTGCAGGATGTGATTCTCCCGCGTCATCCATCGGAACCACACGCGCAGCGGGACCAGGGCGGAGTGCTGCGAGCGGAAGCTCAACGGCTCGCCGTTCTTCTTGCGGTAGTGGAACAGATGCCTTTGATACCGCTCCAGCACGGGCCGCGTGACTTCGACCGGGTCGGCGATGCCGCGCTCTTTGAGCCACGTGAGGAAGAAGCCGATATGGACCTGCCGGTTCCTGACCGTGTACTCGGAGTAATTGCGCCCGCGCAGCGCGTCCAGGTGATCGCGCATCAGCGATTCGAGCGGCGTCTCCGGGCTGGTCTGCGGTTTGCGTTTCCTCTCGATTCTGGCCATCATTTACCCCCCGCCATGGTTAGGACGTAGTGGCCGTTTCGGTGTGCGCCCGTATATGTGTTTTCCTCGATCTCGAACTCGGCATCGTCGGGAACCCGCATGGGTATTGGCGGAAAGAGGGTTTCAGCCGGACCCGACATTCCCCCGACTTGGGGCCGACTTGACCCCGACAACTGGCCCGCTGACCCCGACTTCTTTTCGTCGTACTTGTGTTTTCCGAGCGCCCCCACCTCGATCAGGCCGGGAAGTACCGGCTTGCCGCTGTCCGCCTGGCGCGCGAACATAAGTTCGTAAACGAAGCTCTGGCCCCGCCCGCCGCGATGGATGAGCAGGTACTCCATCTCTTCCAGCCGATGCAGATGGATTTTCAACTGCGTATCGCCCCAGCCGGTTGCCTCGCGCACGTCGCGGCGCGAGAAGCGATAGTCGCTCCGCTCCATCTTCTGCCGCTCGCACTCGGTGGTAACCATCGCGTCCACGGCCAGAAGCAAGCGCCGCGTCTGCGGCGGCAGTTCGTCGAGCGAGCGGCCCAACACTTCATGCGCCAGCCGGTTGGCGACGGCGATGTCGTCGAGCGTGACCTCGATGTACTCGACCGTGCGGCCCCGGTGCTGGACAGTTTTGTGCGGGCGCTGCCATTGATGAAGGAGAGCGATCGAGCGGATCAGCGTCAGATACTTCATGTGGTCGCGCCTGGTCCGCGTCTGGCGGTCAAGGAACGTCAGCTCCCGCGCATAGGGATTGGCGACGAAGACGGGCTTCAAGAGCCGCTGCGCGTTGCGATGCACCGCAAGTACCGCATCGCGGTCCCGCCGCTGAAGCAGCCCTTCCAGCGTCTGCGCCTCGCGCTGCACCCGATGGATGGCCTGCGTCTGCTCGCGGTCTTCATTGACTGTCAACACAAGGCAGCGGTTCAACATTTCTTCGTCGAGATTGATGGCCGTGGTCGTGAGGAAGATCATCACCGGACCTTCGACGCGATACTGATGAGTCAGCAACCGCCCCGTCGCCGGGTCTTTGCCCGTCGAGGCGATAGTCAACTCGCCTTCGGACTGCAACAGCTTCAGCGCGTAGGATGCCGATTGGGCGCCCTCCTCTTCCACGATGGCCAGCACCTTGTGCTTGAGATCGGTCTCGCCCATATAGAACAGCGACTGGCCGGTCATGGCCGAGTACTGCACCCGCTGCTCTTCAGGCAGGAACGCGAGCACCGCCTCCATCAGCGAGCTCTTGCCGGCGGCGGAACTCGATTGCAGGATCACCGCCAGCGGCGCGTCCAGGTGCCGCGACACCGCGCCCAGATAGCCCACAAGCTTGTTGGTCTCCTCGCCCACCACTCCGCATCGGGCGAAGTCCTCGACGATCCGGTCGAGCAGGCGCGGATCGCGCAACAGCTTGAGCGCCTCGTCCCGGTCGTCGTCGGTCATCGTGACCGCATCTTCCTTCGGCGCAAGCGCCTGCCTGATTTGTTCGTCCTGCATCTCTTCCAGCTTCAGCAGCACCCGGCCCAGGTCGCGGCGCAACACGTCCTCCTTGACGCCAAGCTCCTCCGCTGCCTGCTTCGTGAAGCCGCTGCGCTGCCGCGCAGAGTAAAGGTCCAGCGTGTCCACGTGGAAGGCCGACTCGCCGCGCGGCGTCGTGCCCGAGACAAGAACATTGACCTTCAGCAGTTCGTAACTCAGATTCTTATGGAGGCCGCGGATGCGGTAACGGCGGTTGCCCTGTTGGAGGAAGATGTCCTGGCCGCGCATCTCGACGGGCACGTCGATCACGGGCGGCGCGGGCGCTGCCGGTATCTCCTCCGGTTCCATCGGCACATCCGGCTCCGGCTCGGCGGCTAAAGAAGGAACATTCTCGGATAACTCTTCGGCTACCGGCCCCGCCTCTATCTCGTCTTCGCCGGGCGCGACTGCGGGCGCATCCGTTGCGGGCATGGCCGCGATTGGCTCTGGCTCGTCTTCTTCGATGATTTCTTCTTTAGCCGCTGCTTCGATCACGGCTGGTTCTAACTCTGGCTCCGGCTCGATCACCGGCTCGTCCACGATGACAGGCTCCAGCACACGCGATTCTGGCCGCTCGCCCTTGCCCAGCCATTGCGCTTTGTTCAACAGCACGCCCAGACTCTTCGCCGCTGGCGTCACCTTCCGCGCATACTCGTTGGCGTCCATGCCCTTCGGGAACAGAACACGGAAGCATTCGATGCCCATCTGCATCAGTTCCTCGGCCAGCGCCGCCGCTGCTTTCTCCCCTGCCTCGTCGCGGTCGTATGCGATGTACACCCGCTCGGTGCCGTGCTTCTCGAAGGCGCGCCGGTGGTCTTCGGTAAAGCCGTTCACGCCGTAACTCGCGGTTACATTGCGGAAGCCCGCAACCCAGAAGGTCAGAGCGTCAATCAGCGCCTCGCACAACACGATTTCTTTGGAAGCGATCAGCGCCTCTTCGTTCCACACGCCCGCGTGTGCTCCCGGCAGATAGAGATGGTCCGGCGTTCCTTCGCGCAGCTTCGGCGTAATCTTCCGGCCATACATCTCGACGACCTCGCCCTGGCCGTTGAACACCGGGATAACCAGCGAGCCGTTGAAGTGCTCATGGCCGCTCTCTCGGTAGATGCCGAGCCGCTGCAGCCGCCCGCGCACCGCCGCGCCGGCAGCGCGGTTCGCGTGGGGCAGGCCATAGCCAAGCGTCCGGTTGGCGAAACCCAGCTTGAAGCGGTCGATGATCTCGGAAGATTTAAGGCCCCGCGATTCCAGATACCTCAGCGCCTCCGGCGACACCTTCAGCGTGCGCTGGTAATAGTCCACGACCTGCATCAGCAGCACGCGGTCGTCCGCCTCCCGCGCAACGGGCGGCGGCAGCTTCGGCACCGTGCACTGTTTTACCGGCCTTTGCCCCGGCTTGTCCGGATCGGCGGCTAAAGGATAATAGTCTGCCCTGAGAAGCTCGACAGCATGACGGAAGCTGACGCCTTGCGCCCGCATCACCCAGTCGATCACCGTTCCGCCCGCGTTGCACGCACCCAGACAGTGCCAGAGATTCTTCGCCGGAGTGATGGCCAGAGACGGGTTCCGGTCGTCGTGGAACGGGCAGAGGCCAAGCAGATCCGCTCCGTGCCGGTGCAACTTGATGCCCCGCGCCTCGGCCAGCCGCTGAACTGAGATCTCTTTCTTTAGCCGCTCGACTTCCGCCTCCGGGATTCGCGCCATTTCTGCCCCTCCGCCGAAAAACCTGTCAAGAGGGTTATGGCCTTTTTCTTGCACCCTCTCAGTGTAAGAAACTATAGAGCATAATACTCTATACTGGAAACCGGGAGGCCCCCATTGCAGACAAACCACCGTTACACTCAGGCCATGCCCACGAAGTCCAAATTGAAGCTCAAGCCGGTCGATATGGGCGAGGAGTCCCTGGGACAGCGCCTCGCTCGCCTGCGCAAGGAACGCGGATGGACACAGAAGCAGATTGCCGAGAGAACCGGCCTCATCCAGGAGCTGGTCTCCAACTACGAAACCGACAAGCTGCGCCTCAACGCCGACATGATCCTGCGCTTCGCCGAGGTCTACAACGTCTCCGCCGACGAACTGCTGCGAGGCAGCAAGAGCACGCTGGCAGCCAGGAAGCAGCCCAGCATTAAGCTCGTTCGCCGCATGGAGCAGATCGAAGAGCTCCCCCTCTATGAGCAGCGCGCCTTGTTGACCACGATTGATAAATTTCTCGCCGCAGCGCAGAGTAGTTAAAAGGATTCCCCATGGCATCCCCCGCAAGCAACCCGAAGAAGCAGGCGCACGAACTGATCGACCGCATGGCGCCCGGACAGGTCTCCGCCGTCGTCGGCCTGCTCGAAGCCATGCTCGATCCCGTCTCCATCGCCCTGGCCAACGCCCCCTATGACGATGAGCCGGTCAGCGCGGAAGAGGCCCGCGAGATCGCCGAGGCCCGTGCCTCGTTCGCGCGCGGCGAAGGCATTTCTCACGAGGAAGTGCTGGCCGAGTTCGGCCTCTCGCCGGAGGATTTCGAGCGCATGGGACGCACGCCCCTCGAACCCGAACCGCACCATCCGGGACAGTGAGCATGGGTAGGAAAAAGATCGCCTGGAAGGACCAGGCCAAGGCCCAGCTCCGCGCCATCGACCAGCCCACCGCACTGCGCATTCTTCACGCCCTGGCCCACTTCGCAGCCACCGGCGAGGGCGACGTGAAGCGCCTCCAGGACATCGAGCCGCCCGAGTTCCGGCTCCGCGTTGGCGACTATCGCCTCCGCTTCCACGACATCGGCCACACCCTCCACGTCACCGCCGTCAAGCACCGCCGCGAAGTCTACCGCTGACGCCGGACAGACCGCGAACGATGCTCTGACAAGCTCGAACATTGTGCGAGATGCGTTCGATTTTGGTTCGATGACGGGCCGCGTTGCGGCCCCGCTAAGCCATCAGCCTTAGGGATGGTGTCTACCTCACAACACACCGCCGAACGCGCCACGGAAGCCCGACAGCGCCCCGGTACTGCGTGCTTCGCCGTTGGACATCACCGCGCCGCCGATGGCCGGGAGCCGTGGCCCTGGTCATGTGGAACATGAGAAGAAGACATTCTTCTCATAGCTGGAAAACACCCGCAGCGGAGGCATCAGTCAAGGCCGACCGAAGGGAGCCGCGCAGCGGGCGGAGCGAAGCGCAGAGCCTTTACGGATGCCGGAGCGGAGGGTACGGCGCGTGAGCGCGGGGACCGGCTCGCCAGTAGCTTGAGCGTTAGCTCAAGCTATCCGCGCGGACGATCTGTGTCAAGAGATACTGGCCGACTTTCTGCACCCCGGCAGCTCGCCATGCTGCCGGTTCCTTGAGAGGAACCGAACGGTTCCTCCACGGCAACCATGTAATGGGTGACGTGTCCACCCTATTTCCGATGCCGTAGGCAGCGCGCTCTTTGATCCGGCGAGCGGCCTGGCGAAGTAGCAGAAGCCGACCTGTGCAACTACTGCTTCGGAGCAGCGAAGGGCACGGACTTTCGATGAACGGTAAAATCCTGCATGCTTCGAACATTCATTACTCCGGGAGGATGGCCCTTCGGGTCCCAGTGAAATACCCCGATAAAGGTCCCGGTTACGGTTTTGTCCAACGTCCCTGGATAGCCACCATGAAGAGCTGCTCGTAATTGATCCCTGCCCTTGGTCTCATGCAGCATTAGCAGTGCGATGCCAGACTCCTTGCAAGTGGGGTCAGATAGGCCTTCGCGCTCAACTCCATCGCTATCGTACTGCGCCGCTACTGTGATTTCTTCGTTGTCGTATCGCTCCGGGTTCTTGACCACATCACACAAACTGACTGCGCTTCTCGTCGTTTGCGCCGAGGCGGTCGGAATAGAGAGCAAAAAGTAGACAGACGTTGCCAGACAGAAAGCCAGATGCCTCAACGTAAATAGATGGTTCATTGAGGAGCACCTCCAGGTGCCGCAGGTGCTGGCGGTGCCCAGTTGCAGCCGCACCACATGTCTGTTGATCGGGTTGCATAGTCGTCAATCGCACCCTGATTAAAACCGCCTCCTGGCGTCCATGTTCCGTATGCCGAAGTCTTGTTCAATCCTTCATTGACATCGGACTGAATCGTATATGCCTGTTGCTCACCATGGAACTCCTGCTCGTTATTCCCCGGCATGCCACCCGCCTTCTGTTGAACGCCATGTTCGCCTTCGTGAGCTACCGTTGCCGCCTTTTCAGCTTTCGGTGAACCGCCGTTCAAATTGGCGTCCGGCGCATCCCAATTCGATAGGTTCAGCGAAATCGACGTGCGACCGTTTTCGGTGCGGGTTCCTCCGTTCGCTCCAGCAGCCGCGTCGCCAGTATTAACCGTTACTCCGTTATCTTTTCCAGCTTTGCCATAAAAGGCGACTACCCCCTTCAAAGCTGCCTTCTGATCTGCGTTGAGTCTCTTGCTCGACGCTGCCTTATTGATGTCCTTAAGAGCAGCCTTCACTTGTTTGCACTGATCTCCATTGCAAAGGTAATGTCCGGTGGGATCGGTCCTGGCTAACGGGTTATTCCCAACATACGCATACAGATTCAGCGTCTGCGGATCGTCGAGCTTCGAGTACGGTACAGGCTCAACCTTGGCTGACCAGTCTGGGGACATGAAGCGGCCCATGGCGCTGCTGTAGTAACGGGCCCCGAAGTAGTCATTCCCGGATTCAGCGTCTCGTTCTTTGCCGGTAGAACGGTGCGGCCCAAAACGTGTTCATTTGTACATGCGCCAATCAACGTCATACAAACGCCGCTCTCGTCGTACCTATAGCCGCATGATCAGGTCGAAAGTTGGCCGACGGCCCGACCTGCCGCTATTGGACATTTAACTTCATCCCCTTCATAGCGGTAATAGCCCAATTGTCGGGGTCTCGAATTTGATCTTCTGGGCCCGAAATCGTTGCATAGATCGTGAGATGGGGCCAAACTACGTATGCATGCAACCACAGCACTCCGTTCTCATCGACCAGTTCCGCGACTGCCTGTTGCGCTTCCGAAACAGCAATGGGACCCGTCTCCCATTTTCTCCATTTTCCGGGGGTTCTATCGATTCGCTCTTGGAGCCTCTGTTGAGCGGGCATTGGATTGCCATCACGCTTCAGGTAACTGGAAAGCTGGAACAGTAGAGCTTGACCTTCCATCCAGAAACTAGATACTCGCTCGTCCGCCTGATGCACGATGTTCTCAGGCAACATAACTTCAAAACTCGGCGATGGGCGGAAACTCCTCATTTGTATAGCGGCCTCCTCATTGATTCTTAGGCTTGTACTTCGTCAGTTCAGTTGTGTGCGGTTTGTCTGTCGCTTTCTCCATAGCCTTTTTATAACGCTCCAATTGTCGATTTCCTGCGCGTTCCTGACGAGCATTATCTGGCTTGATCTCACGGATATGCCCAGTCCCCTTGTTGTAGCGATCCATGCGACCACTTCCGTCTGGCAACGCCACTTCACTCTCCTCGCCAGGGCGTACTTCTTCATCTTTGTGTGCTTGCTTCCCCGCTGCGAGCTGCGGAGGTTCTGCTTTCTTCTTTTCGTCTGAGTCGGAAGATGAGGCCGACTCTGCTACTGCTTTGTTATGCAACTCCCACTTGATTTCAGCGGGGCTGCCCGCCATGGTAGGCGCGAATACTTCAGCAGCAATTCCTACAACTACGGTCGCGGCAGCGGACGCTCCGGCTACTAGACCCGTCCCCACTTCTGCGGCACCCGTTTGGATCGCCCCCCACGCTGCGGTGAGAGTGAGTGGATCGTGCCCATCCTTATCGACGCCAACCAGCGGATTGTTCTGGACGTAGCTGTAAAGGTTGAGCGTCTGCGGATCGTCCAACTTGGCGTAAGGAACCGGCTCTTCCTTCGCACTCCAATCCGGGGACATGAACCGGCCCATCGCACTGCTGTAGTAGCGCGCCTCGAAGTAGTCGTTGCCAGATTCGGTATCCCGTTCTTTGCCGGTGAAAAGGGATGGCAAAAGCAACGCCATTTGTACCTGCATCGGAGTGCATCGTAGATGTATACCGCTCTCAAACGCTATGAGATTCCCGGAAAACGGCCGGAAATATGCCCTTGAGAATCACAGACTATCGACCATTGATCCCGGTCGGGATCGTCTACGGGCAGCTCTAAGAACCAACTCTCCCCCCACTCTTCATTGATGCCTTCGACGGTCAGAATTCGTCCATCCGCGAGAAGAAGCGTAAGCTCACTATCTGCGCCAACTCTCACAGCTGAAATCTCAATTCCAAGCATCATCATCAAGCTGCTTGCTTGTAAAGGAGCTTCCTCCGACATCGGCGTGACCCCCTTCATCGGAAATTGCTGAACGGCCAGCGCCCATTCTTGTTGCTCTCCGATTCTCCAATTGCCCCGAAGGCGAAGGCAAAAGAGCGACGGAATCCGGCTTTGACCAAACCAGTCTTGCAAAGCTTTAGGTCTTCTAGCTTCGTCACGTTGGATTCGCAGGACAAACTCAGACCAATATTCGAAATTTGCGATTACCGCATCCTGAAGAAGCAGTGTTAAAAGCTTTACATACTGGCACATCGCGACGTCTCCCAACTATGGATTCTGTGGAGTCTTTGGGGGTTGAGGAATCTTTGAATTGCTCGGAATATGACTTTGCCCTTTATCGTTTGTTGCCTTACCGTCAGGTGTCTTAGGGTTATTCGTTCCTGGATGGGTAATGACAGTTCGAGGAGCATTTGTCTTGCTACCGCTCATGGTCCTGACGTCTACAGGTCCATTAGCAGTCTGAACGCCGGTATGAAGGGTACCTTGTTCCCCGCTCTGAGTCGTCGGAGTCGAAGTCACACCTGGTGCGCCAGTGAGGCTTCCAGCAACCCGGTTTGGATCTGTCGAGACTGCAGTTCCTCCAGGCGTAACTACGAAGTCCGGCGTTGGGGTCGCTGTAGGAGCCGGAGTCGCAGCCGGAGCAGGCGCATCCTCGTGGAAATGTTCATAGGCCAAGATGCCCCCGCCTATAACTGCTCCAACAACGACACCGACAACAATCCCAGGAGGACCGGCAACAGCACCGACCTCTCCACCCTCCAGTGCACCTCCGCCAACCACCGCAAGCGCCGGAATACAAAACGGACAGTGCCCGTCTGGATCAGTCTTGCTTAGTGGATTATTTCGTACATACGAGTAAAGGTTGAGGCTCTGCGGATCATCCATCTGTGCGTACGGTACAGGGTCTTCTTTGGCACTCCAGTCGGGGCTCATGAACCGGCCCATCGAAGACGCATAGTACCTGGCTTCGAAGTAGTCGTTTCCTGATTCCGTATCGTGTTCTTTGCCGGTACTACACGACCCGATGCGGTTTAGAACGGCGGCGGCTTGCAAGCCTAATGCGGTCGTGGAGTTAGAGACAGTCGGCCCCTGATACAGGGCCGGATTTCGGCCCGGAAGCCCCTGATGCGGTTTTTCGCCCCCAAGCCGCATCGCGGCCATGAAGCCGTCTGGGATACGCGCGCTGGAAGCAAGCTGCATGTGGCTACGATTGTACGGCTTAAGGGCTTGGGATGGGCAGCGGATGCCGCCCCGGATGCGCGCCGGGATCGGAGACGGATTCGGCGGCTAATCGCCGGTTTCTTCGCGGTCTTCTGCCGCGTCCCTTTCGAGCGCCGCCGCCAGTTCTTCGGCGGCTGGATTGCCAAGCTGGAAGCCCTTCGGAGCGGGCAAGGGCGGCGCGTTCTCCGGCTCGATGAACGCCGCTGGATGGGTCGCCGCGTAGACCTGTTGAAGAGCGCGCAGCGCAACCTGCGTGTAAATCTGCGTGGTCTTGATGTCCTCGTGGCCGAGGATCTGCTGGATAAAACGGATGTCGGCCCCGTTCTCATGCATGTGGGTCGCCATGCAGTGGCGAAGCAGATGGCAGGCCCCGCCTTTACGGATGCCGGAGCGGAGGGTACGGCGCGTGAGCGCGAAAAAGGCCCATCAAGACTCGACCCTTTGTTTTCAACACGTTTACGCACGTAGACCGCGATGTTTACATAAAGCAACCCCGGCCCGATGACTTTTATCTTTAGTAGCTTGTTTTCTTATGGTTAACGCTCGGTAACCTGTAAACACCATATATTTAAGGACTTTTCCTCTTAGCCGCTTGATTCCATAGTGGTTCCCGCATAGCAACCTGTAAACCCCTCACTTTTCGCGTCGGATGGTTGTAGCTGATTGATTCCATGATGGTTCCCGCACAGTAACCGAAGGTTACTGTGCAGCATCCATTCTGGTAGGGTCGAGGATTGGCGCCATGCTCCGTAGGTCCGGCCTGTCCGTTGCTCCCCGTTTCCTCTGGGAGTGCCTCACTAGCCGAACCGTGAACCGGTTTCCAATCCCCGCCGCATCGAACGGAGCGTGCGGATCTCCCGCACTCCGCTCTCCTGTTGTCTTCGCATCGAAGGTTATACGGCTTATGAAACCGGGACAGCTTTCCGCAGCGCTGGCCGTCTCAGACGATA
>Ga0302319_10021398_pt1 | contig 11653 bp, 7 predicted proteins | sample Bog_T0_2_FD_203319 | JGI IMG/M metagenome (GOLD analysis project Ga0302319, IMG submission 203319) | Peat permafrost microbial communities from Stordalen Mire near Abisko, Sweden - Bog_T0_2 | ecosystem: Environmental > Terrestrial > Soil > Wetlands > Peat | place: Sweden: Abisko, Stordalen Mire...
CGCGCGCCGGAGTGGGCAGGTCCGCCAGAAGCGTTGCGAAGCGCGCTTCGTTGGGGTTTCGCAAAAGAGTTTTCAGAATCACCAGCATCGCCGAGCGCTGCCCAGGCTGATCCGAACCGTTCAGGCTGGCAGTCAGAGCTTGGTGCAACTCGGGATCGGCCAGCATGGACGGAAACGCCGCCAGAGCCTCAATCATCGCCGGATAATGCGGATCGCCTGGCTTCGAAGAAGCCAGCATGGCGCGGACAGTTTCAGCTAACTGGCGATCTTCGGCCCACGCTGATTCGGGCTGAAAGCGCGCAATCATCGGCAGCACTACCGCCAGGCCGTCCGAATTCTTCGACGCCAGAATTTCGAGCAATGTGGCGCGCAGTTTGGGATCGACGGTACCGCCTTGGAAGTTGAGAATCCCGCGCCCGCCTTGTTCGTAAACATAGCGGACCGTGTCGCGCACATCCTGGTCCGGGTCGAACACCAGTTTCAACGCAGACGCCGCCCACAGCGGTCCCCCGGCCTCGGCCAGCGTGCTGCCTGCTTTCAGGGCATTGATGCGCGTGGAAGCATCGTCCGCGCCTTGCAGGATGCCCACCAGCGCCTGCTCCAACTCCGGACCTGAACTGCGGAAGAAATGAATCAGCTCGCTATCGTTGCCGATGCGGACCTGTTGGAACGGCGAATGGACGTCGTAAACCCAGTTCGCGGTTTCGCGGTAGGGCGCGTATTCATAGCCGGGGCGGTGCAGATCGGGGACGCCCGCCGTGTATTCGGTAAAGGTCGCGGGCAGGTTGATGAACAGGCTCTTCTTATCTGGGACGGTCATGTGCCGGACGTGGAAGTCCCACAAAGCTAGCATTAGTCCTTCGCGTTCTGAAGCGTTACCGGTGCGCAGCGCTTTGGCGATAATGCCCGCCTGCTCGGCCGCTACAGCTTCATACCCGTTCTCGATGCGGTCGTGATCCTCCGGCTTCGCGGATGCTTTTATCCAAGCTTGCAGATAGCCGGTATTTTCGTCGAGCAGCGTGTAGATGGCTTCCACCAGACCGCGGCGTGTGTTGGTCATTTGCGGTCCATCGCTGCCCAACTGGCCGATCAGCGCCGTGAGGATTTTTTGTCGCTCTGCAGGCTGGTTGTTTTGCCAGCTATACCAGCGCGATAAGGCCCACGCGGACTGGAAGCGATTCTGCGGCGCGGGATCGTTCAAATCCCGCGCGATGCCGGCCAGCAATTTGTCGTTGCTGGTGAGATCGCGGAAATGCTGATTGAAAATTCGCAACGCGCCCCAGCGGGTGCGGGCGTCTTTTGAAGCCAGGCTGGCGGCGATAACATCCGATCCCGCCTGGCGGCGGATGGCGATGTCCCGCAAGGCTTGCGCTGCGGCGCGTTGCACTAGCTTCGATTCGTCGCCTAAGGCAGCGGCTAGGTCCGCGGTCGATGCCGAGTCCGCAGCGCGGCCTAGCGCTCGGGCCGCCGATTCGCGCGCCAGCACCTGTTTGTCGCGCTTCAGGATCTGCCGTAATTGATTGCTCTGCGCCGGTGTGATCTTTGCCCACACCATGTCTGCTTCTTCGAGAAACTTGCCGGTATCGGCTGAGAACTTTCCGGGCGGCTTGGGGAATCCCGCTTCATAGCCCTTACCGCCGTCACCCGGGAACAACTTAGAGAGGGCCAGCACGGCAAACTGCGTATCGCGAAATGGCGTGTTGAAACCCTTATAGGTCGGCAAGCCCTGCCAGCTACCCTCCGGCCTTTGCATTTGCAGGCAATACTCGTAGGTCAGACGCATGCGCGCATCGGTCTCCGGACGATGACCAGCTTCCGCCAAAGCCCATAGCACGTTATAGCTGATGAAATCCGCCGGTTCGCCAAAGGCATCGAACTGATACGGCCACTGCCCGTTCGGTTTCTGGTAGCGATAGAGCTGCTGGATCAGATCGTCAATGTCGTTCTTGTACTTGGTTCGATCCATCCAGGTCAAAGCAACGACCTTCCAAGCTCCATCGATTACGTTCTCAGGCTTGCGCGCGATGGTCATGCGCTCCATCGATTGCTGCTTGTCGCGATCGCCTTGCAGCCCGTACGTGATCCAGCTTTGGGCGGCGATTTCAAATGGCGAGATCACTGGATTGCAGCCATCGGGCTCCTCACCGGGCAGCGCTTCCACGCCCTTGTAATGGATGTCGAGAAACTTGGCGTACCCGGAGACGATGGTGGGGCGCGAAGGCTCGAACGATACATTCTTTTCGTATAGGTCCAGCAACCACGGAATGCGGCTCGCGACCGTTCGCGCAGAGTAAATTACGCGAACCCAGTTCGCGCCGTCTTCCCCATACAGCGGACGAGGATTGTTATACAGCCGTTCGGCGATGAAGTTCACCGCCGGACGCATGCGCACCGGATAGCCATTCTCGACTGCTTTCAAATAGCCGCGCAAAGTGAACTGCGTGGGATGGCAGGCGATGCAAAGCTGCGTTTCCGAATGCGGCATGCTGCTGCGCAAGGCGACCGATCCGCGGCGGGGCGTATTGGCGTGCCAGCTATCGCCCATATCGATCAGGAAGTCCATGCCCGCGCGCACCGCGAGATGCGGATCCTGGTAGGGCGGAACGGGATATAAGAAGGTTCGAAGCTGCCACGAGGGGTGGTCGGCCGCGACGCGCAGGTAGTAAGTCGTGCCTGGCTGGACCACGGCCGTGCGGAATTTATACAGTCCCGGATAGTTCTGTGTCGCTTCCGGCCCATAGATGGACTTGCCGTTTTTGTGAACTTCGACGTCGTCGCCTTTGGCGTTGCGCGTATAGATCTCGACATCGCCGGGAACGTCGCGATCGGGAAAATCGAGCGCGAAATAAACCAGCTTGGGCTCCGAACCATGCGGGGTGAATTCCAGCCACTGAAATCCGCTGACCAGATCCTTATAGATATCGCCGCCTGGCCCGGGCACATAGGGCCGCTCGTCGTTGCTGCCGAACTGCGTCTGGCCCAGTTCGAAAGCGTGCGCTTCACGCCATGAACCGGCTGGCAAGGCAACGATGTTCGCGGCGAACGCCATGGGAATGGCTGAGATTTTCAGTTTCGGCAGCGGTCCATCGGAATCGATCTCCACTTTCCCCGCGCCCGTCTGGCGGGGCTTCAACGTGAAGTAGAGATCCAGGTCGGAGGCATGCAGCGTCTTCGATACCACCTCCCCTTGGGCGTCGGAGACTCGCACCCGCACCTGCCGGGATTCGTCGGGCAACGCGGCGGGATCGGCAATCGACACCGTGACGCCGTAGAGCTTTCCGGCAGCGAGCTTTGGCAGCGGCCGAACTTCGGCTGATAGAAGAATCCCAGCCGCAAGGAACAGAAGAAACGGTGTTTTCATGAAGGTTCGATCTAAATTTAGTCTAACGGAGGATAAAGGGATGCGGAAAAACCACGAAAACCGCTCGCGGAGTAGGTGTGAAAAATCACCGGAACGGTAGCAGTGTCCCCTACCAGTTGTTAATACGCGCGGCTCAGTTACCAGCCGTGACCGTTAGGGAGCGGTAACGAACCTCATTACCTTTTCCGCAGCCAGTCTAGCGGAGGATAATGAGGACTCGTGCCCCTCCCTGCAGACACCCCCGTGAAAGTCGAGCAGCCTTGTCCATCGCCGCTGCTGTACACGGCGCTGAGACAGGCAGCGGAATCGAATCCGGGGCTGGTCTTCGTGTGCGCGCCGCTGATCAAAGGCGAGCCGCAGCGCGATAGTCTGTTGCGGGCCGCGTTTCTAACGGCGATCGATCGCGATCCTGCTCTGGCCGCCCGCCAATTGCCGCAGCTTCTGAACCGGCCGTGGATCGCGGATTCAGGCTTCTTTTCCATTCTCACCTTCGCGCGCACGTACCCGAAAGCGGGCCGTGAGCTATTGATTTTGGCCGCCACACGGTACCCTGACGTAGCGCTCCGCGACGATCTTCCCATAGATGTATTTGAAGCGGCGGTGAAGGCCGCGCCCGACGAAGCAGTCGGCGTCGCCTGCGGCAATTCGCCAACAGGACAACGAGTGCTGGGACTACTGCGCGACAGTCCGTCGGCGCAACTCCAGATTCTCGCCCACATCGCCGGCGACCCCAAGTTAAGTTTGCCGGTGCGACAGCGCATGGCCGTATTTTCGGCGGAGATCGCCGCCGGGCGCATCACCATAGACCAGGCGATACAGGCGTCCACCGAATCGCGCTATTTCGGAGCTTTGGCGAACCTGCGCTTATCCGCCGCTCCCGCCGAAATACCTATGCTCGATCGCGTATTGTCAACGTACGCCGAGATTCTGTTCCGCACTATCGGGGACGCGCCCCCGCAACTTTCCGCCCGAGATGTCTATCTGCTGTTGACCTATGGCCGCACCGAGGAAGATGACGCATCGTTCGCCGCCGTCTTCGACCGCCTGCTGATGCCTAGGATGCATTCTCTCTCGACGCAGAAGCTGCTGGAACAAGCGCACGATTTGAACCTGCGCCCGTTCCTGACAACTGCGATCGCCCATCAGCGCCTGGACGCTTTCCTTGCCAAAGCGGGCGCCCCTGCCGCCCAGGCGCAGGTTCTGGCACGCTGCTTTACCCGGCTGGAGTCAGTAGACGATATGATCGGCGCGGCCGAGATCTTGGATGCGATTCAGGATTCTGAGCGATTGCGGGCACTGAAAGATGTGGTACTCGATCAATACCACCGTGCTGGGCAGAATCAACCGCTCTATGGCCTCCTGGCGGCGAGTCTCGGGCGTAAGCTGGACGATCCCGCCTTGCAAGCAATCGCTTTGGGTTATGCGCCTTACCTTCGCCAACCGCGATCTCTCGATACAGACGCCCTATTCGACCAGCACGGCGTCTGCATCCAGCAGCACATCTTCTACGATGACGACGATGCCCACGAATCGTTCGACTCGTTTCAGCAGACTTACACGCACGATCCGCAGTGGCATTGGCAGGATCGCGGCTGGTATGTGACCGTCACCGGACAGGGGCAGCGCGGACGGCAAATAGAGATTTATGCCAACGTGCCGCACGCGACACCTGGAGCGGACGACCGGCGTCAGGCTCTAACAAAGCTCTTAATCGAGCAGGGACGAACGCCATCCATGGTCGTCCACAGAGGGCATACCTGGTATGTCACAAAGTCGCTCGAATACCTGACCCCTTCAGCGCGGCTCGTCTTCCTGGGAAGCTGCCGGGGCCTGGAAAATTCATACTCCGTTCTGGCTTTGGCAAACCGCGCTCAATTAATATCGACGCGCGGCATAGGCACTACTTCTATCAACGATGCCTTGCTAAGGGCGATTAACGACCAGCTTCTGACCGGCGCCAAGACCCTCGATTGGGAACAGTTCTGGCGCAGCGAACAGGCCAAGCTCGGGGCGAATCCGATGTTCCGCGATTATATTCCACCTTCTCGAAACACGGCGGCGATAATGCTTGCGGCATACTACGAATACCTTGCCGCTCTCTAGCTTCTCATCTCACGACCCGGTAAAGAGGTTCCTGGGGGAACTCGGTCCAGGCCTCATTACCGGCTGCGCCGACGACGATCCATCCGGAATTTCCACGTATTCGGTGGCCGGCGCTACGTTCGGCTACGGCATGCTTTGGACGGCCCTGCTCACTTTCCCCTTAATGTCGGCAGTGCAGCTTATGTGCGGCCGGCTCGGCATGGTGACTGGCCGTGGACTCTCGGGCGCGGTGCGAATCCATTATCCGCACTCGGTGGTGTGGGGCGCGTGTGTGTTGCTGGTGGTCGCCAACGTGTTCAACATCGGAGCCGATCTCGGCGGCATGGCGGACGCTACGCAGATGGTGACCGGTATTCCCGCTTTGGTCTGGACTCCTTTCTATACCGCGTTCATCGTCCTGGCGCTGTTTTTCTTCTCCTATCGCCAGATCGCCCAGATCTTCAAGTGGATGACGATGGCGTTGGCGGCCTACGTTGTCACGGCTTTTTTTGCGCACGTGGATTGGCGGGCCGCGCTGCTGGCTACCGTAACCCCGCGCTTGCACTGGTCGGCCAGCTATTTGTCGGTGATGGTCGGCATCCTGGGAACCACCATTTCACCTTATCTGTTCTTCTGGCAGGCCTCGCAGGAGGTGGAGGAAGAACGCGCGCAAGGTAGGACACTGGCCCAACGCAGGGGCGCGACGGACCAGGAACTGCGAGCGCTGCAAACCGATACCTTGACCGGGATGTTCTTTTCGAACTTCATCATGTACTTCATCATCCTGACTACCGGCGCCACGTTAAACGCCCACGGAATCACCCGGATCGACACGGCGAGAGAGGCGGCGGAGGCGCTGAAGCCCCTGGCTGGTAACTTCGCGTACTTGCTGTTCACGCTAGGACTGATAGGAACAGGAATGCTCGGCGTACCCGTACTGGCTGGGTCGTGCGCGTATGCCATAGCGGAGGCGGCCGCCTGGCGTGGTACTCTGTCAAGACGGCCGCAACGGGCGCGCAGATTCTATAGCGTGATTGCGGTTGCCATGATACTGGGGCTAGCTTTCAATTATTTGGGTCTGAACGCCGTAAAAGTACTGTTTTATTCGGCGGTGCTCAACGGAGTTCTAGCACCGCCTTTGATTGTACTGGTCCTATTGCTTACAAGCGATCGAAAAGTAATGGGCGATCGTGTAAACTCGCCACTGCTGCGATTCTTAGGATGGCTGGCATTCGCGGTGATGGCCGGAGCCGCAATTGGAATGTTTGTCTTCTAATGTACCGATTCGGTTTCCAGTACTATCAAATCGAAGGTTCCCTGTTTTAAGATGAAAGCTCTCTGCTAGGCTGCCAATTAATGCCGACTCGTCTACCGCTTCCAATTCTATTCTTCGCGCTTGGCGCTCTAACTCCCACAGCTTTACAAGCAGGCGAGATAGTTCTGACAACTGGGTCTGTCGAAGCCTTCCAGGGCGCGGACTTTGTGGAAGTGAATAAGTCGGTAAGCGAGCTGCTGCTGGTGACGTCTACAGCTACCATTAACCTGACTTACAGTTTTCCCACCCTTGGGCCGCAAACCAGCGACTGCCTGTTCGGAAGCAATGGCGCAATCTGTCAAGGGACCATCAACGACTTCACTTTTGTCACCGGGAGCCCGCTGTACTCATTGAACTTTAGCGGACCCTATAACATTACGCCGGGCGGCGTGGTCAGCGGCACTGGCCCGCTATGCGGGTTCACACCGGCCGATCAGTGTAACTTTGTATTGCAGCCCGGGCTCTATACGTTCACCACTAGCGTCTATGACCAATTGGACCAACAGTTGGGCGCAACGGCGCTTCCGTTTGCGGATGGATTTACGGGTTTGCTGACATTTACCGGCGGCAATGTGGAAGTAGTTACACCCGAACCCGCGGCGGCCGTCCCGATGGTGGCGGCGGTCGCAATCGGTATGCTGGTGCGGCGGCGCCTGCAATCCAAGCGAAGCGTCACGAAGTAAGCGGCCGGAGGCGTTTGAGTGCGCCATAGCTGGCGAATAGTAAAGCGGCCACCAGGTTTCCTTGTAGGAAGTGCGTCGTAACAGCCGTCTGATGTCCGAACAAGCCTACAGCAAAAGCGACCGAGGCTACCACTAGCGCGAGCGCGCCACAGGTAGTCATTTCCCTACCTGGGCTGAATCGGGCGAGCGCCCAACCGATCAGCAGCGGTCCCCCCACACTGCCAATCAGGTTGAGGGCCACGGACAAGATTGCTTGCGCTGGGAGACCATGCTGCCGCCCAAGGGCCATTAGTAATGTCATAGGGATAAGTCCTGACACGGCGATCTGGGTCAGGACCAACCCAACAGACACCAACGCCAAAAGCCGGTAGGGCCGGCGTCTTATCTGTTGCAGGCACAGCGCGAACGCGGCACCGAGCACGGCGGGCCAAAACCGCGAAAGACTTCGGGACGAGAATTCTTCGGCCAGATCGCCGGCAATGGTAGCCGCCACCTCCCGCGGCGTAAACAGCGAGAGAATCGCTTCCGCTATGGCGAGATCAGGCATGGGCGGCCTCGAAGATCTTGAGACCTGCCGCCATAGTCTGAAGAGCCCGATGACTAGCCTTCACCGCCGCGATGCCCGCAGCGGTCACCTTGTAGTAGCGCTTCGCTCGACCGCCCCGGATCGGCGTCGGGTCGCCGACTTGCGAATCCACCCACCCTTTCTGAGTTAGTCTGTCGAGCGTCGTGTAGAGTGCGCCCGGAGTGACCGATTGTTCGGCGCATTTTTCGATCTCGGCGCGAATCGCGACACCGTAAGCGTTATCGTCAAGACGTAAAATTGCGAGCATCACCAGGTGCTCAAACTCACCTAAAGTAGATGGCTGGGACATATTAACTACAATGTAGTGTAAATCGGGATGCGTGTCAAGGGGCGCGAACATTTCATCACGCCGAAACGATTTCGCGATGTAATGCAAAGATGAAAGCAATTTGCGTGTTGTTGGGCCTGGCGTCCTGCGCCCTGGCGGCGGATTACCGCACTCCTGCCGGTTTTCAGCGGACCCGTCGCACTGAGGACGGTCTGGGCACGATCCTGCCCGGTGGACGCTTGCTGTCGCCCTATGGGACGGAGTACACCACTGGCCCCGGTCCGTTCGGGCTGACAGTGAGCCCCAGCGGCAACCGGATCGTCACGGCGAATGGCGGCCCAGACCGCTTTTCGCTGACTGTCCTCGAAAAAACCGGCTCAGATTGGAAGGCGCGGCAGATCCCGATTGCTCCCAAGAAGGCTGAGAAGGCTGAGGCCGGCGACGAGTGGAAAAGCACCTTCATGGGCCTCGCCTTCGATGGCGACGATACGCTCTACGCATCGGAAGGCGAATCGGGCGAGGTACGGGCGGTCGATCTAGCCAGCGGCAAGCATCTGGGCCAGTTCGATTTGAATACCGGCGGCTTCCACGATAGCTATTCCGCGGAGCTGGCGCTCGACCGGCAGCGCGGCATTCTGTACGTGGTCGATCAGGCTAATTTTCGCGTGGCGGTTTTCGATACCCGCGAACGGAAGCCGCTGGCGAGCATCGCCGTAGGCAGGCTGCCTTTCGCGATCGCGCTAGCTCCCGATGGGATGCGGATCTATGTCACCAACATCGGCATGTTCACCTATAAGGTCCTTCCGGGCGCGGATGCCAAGCACGCGCGGGAAACCGGTATCGAGTTCCCTGCTTTTGGATTCCCCTCGAAAGAATCGCTGGATGGCACGGTGGTGAAGAACGCCAGCGGAAAGAGCATCGTGGTCCCGCCGCTGGGCGATCCGAACACGGCTGAGGCGAACAGCTTGTGCGCCATCGACGTCGCTACGCCGGCGAAACCGAAAGTGATCAAATTCATCAGGACCGGCTTGGCGTTCGGCCCGGACAGCCTGGGCGGCAGCAGTCCGGCGGGCGTGCTGGCGGTGGGCGATCGCATCTTCGTTTCGAATGGAACGAACGATTCCATTACCGTGATCGATGCGCCAACACTGGCCGTGATTAAAACGATCGAGCTGCGCATTCCGGGGCTCGAGCGTTTGCGCGGCGTGCTGCCGATCGGGCTGGCCTTCAATGCGGACCACAATTGGCTGCTGGTGGCCGAAGCGGGCATCAATGCGGTGGGCGTGATCGACGCCGCGCAGTACAACATGCTCGGCCATATTCCGGCCGGCTGGTTCCCCACGCGCGTGTCGGTGCAAGGTGACATGGTTTATGTGGCGAACGCGAAAGGGCACGGAATCGGACCCAATGCGACGGAGCACGCTCCGCTGCCCGAAAGTTTCCAGCTCCAGCGGCGGCGCGGATCGCTGTCGCAATACCAGATGCCCCCTGCTTCCCAATTAGCCGAGATGACCCGGTCGATGATGGTGAACAACGGATTCTATGCGACTTCGGAAGCCGGCGTTCTGCCGATAGAGATCACGCATGTCGTGATCATCGTGAAGGAGAACCGCACCTTCGATGAAGTGCTCGGCGACATGGCGGGAGCGCCCGATCTCGCTCGCTATGGCCGGCGCGTTACGCCGAACCACCATTCCATCGCGGACCACTGGTCCATGAGCGATAACTTCTATGCCGACTCGGAAGTCAGCGTCGATGGACATCATTGGCTGGTCGGTTCCTATCCCAACGAGTGGACCGAAAGCAGCATGATGGCGTCCTATGCGGATGGGAAGAAGTTCCGCCTGACGCCCGATTCGCCGGGCCGGCTGGAGGTGGCGGAAGGCAATTCGTCGGTTCACCCGGAAGATCAATTGGAGGCGGGCACACTATGGAATCATCTGGAGCGCCACCACATCGCCTTTTACAACTTCGGAGAAGGGTTTGAGTTGGCGGGCGTGGATGAGGGTACCGGACTGAAGCCGACGGGCGCGCGATTTCTGACAAACGTCCCGATGCCGGATCCTCTGTTCCGCAACACCTCGCGCGAGTATCCGCAATTCAATACCAACATTCCGGATCAGTTCCGCGCCACGCAGTTTATTCACGAGATGGACGAGCGCTATGGGAAGACGGGTCAGCCGATTCCACAATTGCTGTTCATTCATCTGCCGGACGATCATACGGCCGATCCGCGCCCGGCGGACGGCTACAAGACCGATGCCTCCTATGTGGCCGATAACGATTACGCATTGGGGCGGATGGTGGAGTACTTATCGCATACACCGGAGTGGCGTCACATGGCCATCTTCATCACGGAAGACGACGCGGGCGGCGGCGTGGATCATATCGATGCGCACCGTACTGTGCTGCTGGTGGCGAGTCCATGGGCAAAGCGCGGATATGTGGCGCACATGAATTCGAGCTTTGTGGGAATGCTGAAGACCACCTACCGGCTGCTCGGTTTAGGGCCGCTGAATTTGTTCGACGCCGCCGCCCGGGAGATCAGCGAATGCTTTACCAATGACCCGGATTACACGCCTTATACCCTGCTGCCGGTGGATCCGGCGATTTTCGATCCGGCCAAGGCGCGCGAGCCGCTGGACCCGAAGCCGGGGCCGCGCATGGACGATCCGAGAGAGTTGAAGAAGCAACACGAGGAATTGAAGAAGCCTTAGCATATCCGGTCGCAAAAAGACTTGAGCCGCTGCAGCCGATCTTTGAGGCAGCGCAATCAAGGCGCGCATCGGATTTCGGCACTCGATTCAAGCTCATAGGTTGCCTCCCCGGAAAGACAATGCCACGACCGCACTGGCCCCCAAGGACAGACACCTCCCCGCCAGCTTCGAGGATCTCAGGGAGCCAGTTCGGTCGGATGCACGGCAACGACGTGAGAGAACCGTTTGAAGTCGCCGGTATTGAAGGTGAGGATTTGCTTGATGCCGTGCGCCTGCATGATTGCAGCCAAGCGGGTGTCATGCACCTTTGAGCCTTTGACCTCATGCTTCACGACGAGACGACGCCATATCCGAAACGCCTCCATCGAATCCGGCAGCACGGTAAAAAACGTCTCCATACGCGAGGTGAGCGATCGGTACCAGTGATCGAGTTTCCGAGACCGTTCAGGTTCACGGGCCGGGTGCAATCGTTCCAGAATTCAGCGATGTTCTGCGGGGTGACGCGAAGCTCCTCTCCATTGCGAACGAGCGCGAGCACCGCCAGTCGGGCATTGCGCAGGAGCGGATGGCGGCGCTCCACGGCACGCACCAAAATGTTGGTATCCGCCAGAACCGGCATTAACAGCGGTCGGGGTAAAGAT
>Ga0302319_10021399_pt1 | contig 11653 bp, 8 predicted proteins | sample Bog_T0_2_FD_203319 | JGI IMG/M metagenome (GOLD analysis project Ga0302319, IMG submission 203319) | Peat permafrost microbial communities from Stordalen Mire near Abisko, Sweden - Bog_T0_2 | ecosystem: Environmental > Terrestrial > Soil > Wetlands > Peat | place: Sweden: Abisko, Stordalen Mire...
TTCCGAACGGGATGCGCATTGCCGAACTGCCATCACTGAAAACCGTTATTGAGACTGGTGAATCCGCCGGTGCGTGCCCGGCGGTCTTCAGCCCAGACGGGCGCTGGTTTGCCGCCGCGTTTGCACATGGCATTAACATCTTCCGCCTGGAGACTGGTGAACAGGTAGCCTCGCTCTACTTCTTTGGGGAGGACGACTGGCTCGTCGTCACTCCTTCCGGTCTCTTCGATGGCACTCCTGGAGCCTGGTCCCAACTGGCTTGGCGTTTCTCTGACTCCACATTCGATTTGGCGCCAATTGATATCTTCTTTCGCGAATTCTTCCGTCCGGGCCTTCTGCATGATCTGCTTGCAGGAAGAGATGTCGAACCGCCTTCACTTATTGCCGCCATCGATAGACGCCAGCCACAGGTTACCCTGAAATCAACGGCGGACCTTGCCTCTTCGCTGATCGCGCCTCAGGTTCAACTTGAAGTGCAGGTGAGCGAATCCCGTGTGCCAGCCCCGAACCTTACCCACGGCTCAGGCGCTCGCGATCTACGTCTCTTTCGCAACGGCACTCTCGTTAAGGTTTGGCGCGGCGATCTACCCCTCGACATAAACGGCTCCGCAAGTTTTTCCATTACCGTACCGATCGTCGCGGGCGAGAACATATTCACCGCTTACGCCTTCAATCGAGCTAACATCAAGAGTCCGGACGCGACGCTGACGGCAACCGGCGCCGATACCCTTCAGCGGTTGGGCACAGCCTATGTGCTCGCTATCGGCATCAACACCTATGACGCCGACAGTTCAAAGCAACCGATGAACCTTAACTTCGCTGAGAATGACGCGAAGGATTTTGAAGACGCCTTCACCGCGAGCCAGAACGCTTTGCATCAGTTTGCTTCTGTACAGACGATTTCACTACTCAGCCGGCAAGCAACTCGCGAGAACATTCTGGCGGCGCTTAAGCTCTTGGGCGGCGCCTCCACAGATTCCATCAGCCCAACCCAGCGAAGTCTGCTGAAAAACATTGCCGCAGTCCGCCCTGAGGACGGAGTCTTCCTCTTCTATGCCGGTCACGGAGCGATGGATGGTGAACACTTTTACCTGCTTCCCACCGATGTCGATCCCTCTGTGCCACTCTCCAGCGCCGGTTTTCACGCAATCTCTGAGATCGAACTCGGACAAGCCCTTGAGAACATCGCTCCCAAACGATCGTTCCTCATCATTGACGCGTGTCACTCTGGAGCGGCAATCGACGTGAAGGATGTTGGCCCGATGAATTCTGTCGGTCTTGCCCAGTTGGCCTACGAAAAGGGCCTGTACATTCTGGCTGCCTCACAGGATCGTGAGTCTGCATTGGAGGCGCCTCAACTTGCTGGTGGCCACGGCTATCTAACGTTCGCGCTGGTTGAAGAGGGATTGAAAACCTCCGATGCAGCTTCGAACGGAATCGTCGAACTGCGTCCCTGGTTTGAATACGCCAGCCATCGCGTTCCCGACCTGCAGACGACACTTTCGCTCGCAGCAAGGAAAGAGGGTCGTGCGTTAGTGCTTGTCAACGACTCTGCCGCACCTGTCGATTTATCCAGGCAACATCCTCGCGTTTTTTACCGCCGCGAACCCGAGGCTGCACCGTTCATCGTAGCGAAGCCCCAGGTTCACTAGTCCTTGCCGAGTTTGGCAGGGTCTGCACCTTATCGGTCGCGGGGTCAATCCCGTGGATCGCGCTGGCTCTACTGCACGGTGATATTGACCGTGCCCGTTGCCGTGGTCGTGCCTGAAGTGCCCGTCACGGTCACAGTAAAGGCGCCCGGCGGGAACGCTGATGATAGCGCTGCCGCCGCTGAGAATCGTGGCTGCGGGTGTATAACCGCCGCCAGTCAGCGTCACCGAGCCGGTGGGTATTGGATTGCCACTCACGGCAACCGTCACCATCAGGGCTTGCGCGGTGGTGATGCTGGACGAAGGCGCAGTCACCGTGAATGTCGGCGTGGTTTTGGCTGCCGCAGTCACCGTAGGCGTGGTCTTCACCGGAGTAGTGACTGTGACCGAGTTCGATCCAGTCGCGCTGTAACAGGTTGAGGAACTGGATGAATCGGGCGTGTAGGTGGCCGTCAGCATTTCGGTTCCAATTGTCAGCGCTTCTGAATCAAGTCAGGCCTCGGATGGGACATTGGGGTTGTAAAGTCAGCACAGGAGAAATTTATGGCAAGAGACATCATTCGAACGGCTAACGCCCCGTCTCCGCCGCCGACATACAGCCAGGCCGTACGGGCGGCGGGTCTTGTCTTCGTTTCAGGCACAGGGCCGCTCGATCCAGTGACCGGGAAGATTGTTGGGGATACGATCCAAGAACAGACCAGACAGTGTTTGGAGAATGTATCTGCCATCCTCAAAGCCGCGGGCACTTCGCTCGACCGGGTCGTGAGCGCCACGGTCATCGTTCTGGAGGAAGCAGACTTTGCCGGGATGAACGATGAGTGGGTCAAGTGGTTTCCGGTGAACCCTCCTGCGCGGCAGGGCGCGAAGTTACCTGTCCGAATCCCCGGCATGAGGGTGTCCATCGCGGCCATTGCCGAGGCCTAAGCTGCTGTAGGACAACTAGCCAAGGGATACTTTCTCCACGGGCACGTTCAGGCAATTCGTTGGCGAATCGACGCGCAATTCCCCAGAGCGTTGCGCACCGGCAACCAGTGTCCCTCATTGATTACTCGGAAGCGTTCCGGTCCCGGGACTACTGGGTACGGTGCCGCTCCTGGGGATGCTTGCCGGGGGCGGAGGAAGGCGGTTTTCGTAGGTCGGGAAATTTGCTTTGTACAGTTTGTCCATCAGCGATTCCACCGTTTCATTGAATGGCTCGAAGGAAGGATCGTTCATGAGGGTCGTTCGTACAGCATTTCCTGGATAGCTCTTGGCCTGAGAGAACTCGGCTTCCATTTCGCTGGACGTGAAGATCATGTCGGCGTCGTGGACGATGGCGGCGAGGCCGCCGGCGCCATTCGGCTGGAACATCATGTTGCCGATGGAAAGATCGCCCCCGATGAAACCCGCATTGGCGAGCTTTTTGTACACCTGGTCAGCAGCGGCGAGTACCTGGTTATATTGAGCCTCCCCCATCTCCTTGGTGAACTCTGTAACGCTATACTGCTTGGCGCCAGCCCATTTCTGTGGGACGTCATCCATCACCATGGATGCGGCTTGGCCAGGACCACCGGGTTCCATCGAGTAAATCGTGGGCGTGTCGACACCGGCACTCTGCAAGCGTTGCGCACCTTGAACCTGGCGCGGAAACGACGGGGCGCTATCTTCAAATGTGGTACTTAGCTTGATCACGCGGGGCAGCTTGGAAAGGCCGAAGACCTGGCCGAAGCTTCCGCCGCCGGCATAGCGGCCAAGTTGTTGCACGGGTCCTTTGGCGGTCTCGATGAATTTATTGGCCAGCGCGGCAGGAGTGTCGCCAGAGGTTGCATCCAGCAGGGCTTGACCGTTCAAGGGATTGGCCGCAGTGTCGCCGGCTACAGCCGAGCCCTTGAGGGGATTGGCCCCAGCAGGACCGGGTGCATGCGATCCCAGCAGGGAGCCGCCGGCTTCGAGCGCGGCGGGAGCTACCGCATAGCTGAGGATGCGGCGGCCTCCGGTACGACCCTGGTCATAGGCCGAAATGTTGCTGCCCACCACCGGCGTATTCAGCTCGGCCGCGATGCCCTTCAACGTAATGGACTGGCCGGGCGTTAACCCCCAGGCCTTCGCGGCATTGGTGAAATCGTCGCCCCCAAGCCCCTGGCCGGTGGCCAGACCCGTGATGCCTTTGGCAAAGAATGCCGCCCCAACTGTCAGGTCCCCGAAGCCCTTGAATCCGTCGCCCATCCCATCAATCAAGCCATGCAGGTAATCGACCGTGTTGGACAGGGGATTCGCGGGATCGGCCCGGTTACCGGATCCAGGTTGGCTCGAACCGGGTTGGCCCTGGCCGGGCGTGCCGTTCGACGGGGAACCCCCGCCCGCCGGACTCTTCCCGCCCTGACCATTGCCACTCTGAGGGGCTGTGGTCTGCGGGTTGCCTGGCGCTCCGCCTGGCCTTGTGGCGCTCACGCCGCCCTTGATTGGTGTGCCCACGCCGCCGGCCGGCGTGCCGCCCGATCCACTTCCGGGGCTATTCCCCGCCGTCGCCGGATTGCCGTTAGAGCCATCAAGAACATTGGCGAGGTTGCACTGCTCAAACTCCGAGCGGCCCGAGGCATACAGCTTCTTCACAGTAGCCTGCGCTGCCGAGTTGTTTTGCTGCGAGATCTGAATCCGGTAGCCACGCTCCGCGTCATCGAGCGCGTTGTTCAAATGCGCGGCGCACGGAACCAACTCTGCGTGCTGCTGTTGCGTGAGAGTATTTCCCTTGGACGCCATGCTGTTATCCCATTGCTGCTGGTCCGCGTCGGCCTCCGGCCAATCGCTGGTCTTCGCGTCGTAGCCGGAACTGGGATCGTCGGTGATCGTCGCAGTAATCTTGTAAAGCGCACGCACCGCTTGCGCCGGGGATTCCGCGCCGGCACCGCCGCTCTCATACACGTCACCGACGGGTTGCTGCGCGCAGGCCAGGCACGCGAAACCAAGCAACAATCCCAGAACCACTCTGCGCATGAGTGCCCCCTGACACAGCGGCAAGCGCGATACGCGCGAGGCTTTCACTTAGATAAGGCACGATAATACCCCCAAAAACGAGTTGAGAGCAACCCGGCCGCTCAGCGACACCGGCAAGGGCAAACGCAGAATCGTGTACGGTTGGGCGGTAATACGGGCGCGATCCGGAAGCTGTTCAGCGGCGGACGCAAGGGGAATCATGAGAGATGATTAACAAGCCAGCTCCGGCGGTTTTCGGCACGACTGAAGCTGTGCCCCGTTCCAGGACAAAGGTGTTTCGGTCGCCCGAGCTGCTTGCCGGAGCTAAATTGATATTCACTTTACGAGAATCACGGCGAAGGATGGGGAAAGGCTTTAATGCTCTTTAACATCCATCGCCGCGTGAAGAGAAAATGGAGCTGTTGTCATCACGTACCCCGGCGCCGTCTTCGCGTGGCGGAAGCAGGCGTGAAGTCGGCAAGGTCGGAGCTAGGCGGGGTTGAACTTCTTTCCACAGCTCAAGCAAGCCATCGTGATCTTGCCGCTTCCGATATAGCCAGTGGTCCACTTCCAGCCCCTCTTTTCCGCTTGGACTTGAATGGAATGGCAAAATGGACATTGTACGGGCGAGCTCTGGGGGGCTGAGCCAGATACCGGTTGAGTCTCCTGTGGTTGTGCCGCGGGCGCTGGCGGGGTTGGATTCTGCAGCGGTTGCCCGCAAACGCCGCAAAAGGCGGCCGGAACGCTCACCGCCGTTCCACAGTGCGGGCAGTAGACAGTCGAAGGCTGATTCAAGACGCTCTCCTCAGTGCAACCGGGATTTCAATTTTGCTTTGCCGGCGGCGACAGTATACCGCGAGTTGCGGCTGCCGCAATCGTTTGCTGCATTCGCTCCAGAGCCAAAAAGCCGGACGCCCGGCAGAGCCTTTGGCTACGCCAGATGCACCCCAACCGGTGTCATTCCTCCGCTTGCCTGATCACGATCAAGTGCGGATTGCCCTCATTCCAGATCGTCCACTCCCCTCGAGGCAGCCGATCATTGCTGCTGCAAGCCCTGAGATCGAGCGGGCTCTAGGCGAACCCCGTTCATGCATACCATCGCGAGGAAATGCCGACTAGTGGTTTTGCGGATGGTAGCCCCGTTTGGGGTCATATTCGAACTTCATGAGTCCGTCACGGTAGTCGATGTGAATGGTCAGTTCCTCAAGGATGTCGGCACCCAACAAGCCGGAGATGTTCATGGCGGAATACATGCTCTCCATCTCCATTGGCAACGCGGGAACTCCCAGCTCGTGCTTGGAGATACCGCCGAACCTGATGTCCAGCGACTCGGCCACATAGGGCTTCGATACGGCTCCGTTCAATCCGCTTATTGTCATGTTTGAGTTGACGTCGACTTTCGTAACCTCGCGAGCCGCTTCCGGCGCGACGATCGTCGAGAACGCTCCTGTGTCAACGATGAAGAGTTCTATTTCCGGCGGACGTAACGAAACCGGAATGATCAGGTTATGGCCAACGTGGTAGATCTGCACCCAGTCTTTCATCTCCGGCGCCACGTAGCGATTGGTAAACCGTGGCGGAACGCTCTCCGAATCGGACACGCTTCCGCCGGCGTTGGCCTGCGATTCGTCGTTGTCTGTGTTTGCGGTGGAAAGGCTTGGCACTTCAATCTCGACCTGGTTGGGTGGAGACGGCAGCGGATCCAATTTGATTTTGTGCAGCGGGTAGTCGATTGAAACAAGAAAATGGGAAAAAACATCGGCGCCAATCAAGCCGTCGGTGTCGCCCATGCCTTTCTCTAAGACAGTAACCGTGCAATCCTTGAAATCCAAGTCACCGATTTTGATATGGTCGGCATATGCTTGGTACCCATGTTGCGGGCCTTCGTCACCGATGCCGCGGATCGCTTCCGCACCGCTCGACCGCAGCCCGGCGTGCTCTGCAACAGCTTTTGTCACAGACAATCCAGACGCGCCGGTATCGACATGAAGCAGGCTATCGTGGCCATTGATTCCCACGCTCAGTGCCCACGCAGTCGTGGCAAGAACACCGTGCCGTTCCTGAATAATCGATTGCAATGGCAAATCGGCCGAACTCGAACTGGAGACCAGACGGCATGGCTTAGGTGGCTCATCCGCAAGCTTCTTCAAGTAATCAAGGTTCTTCTGCCTTCGCTTGAGCTCCTGCTCGTCCACAATTGTGCCCGATGCGATCAACGCGTCAATCGCCGCAATGCGCTCTTTGAGCGTCAGCGTGTTCATCCAGTAGCTGCGAATCTCCGGATCGTTGGGATCAAGCTGATGGGCCGTCTGGATTGCTTTTCGCTCCGATGCACGGTTCGACTCGGCGCTCATCAGCCATCCATAGAGGATGTAGGCGCGGGGAAAGCATGGGTCCACTTTCAATGCTGAAGCAAGTGCGCTACCAACCTCCCACGGCTTTCCCTGGCGAAACAGGACTTCCGCATTTTCCGTGAGAAGTGTTGGAGAATCGGGATGCGCCGCGATTGCTTTAGTCAGCACGTCGGATGCTTCGGCGGTCTTTCTCTGCCACAGCAACGCGCGAATCAGCAGAGCGGTCTTTTCCGGATCGTTGGGTGTCTTGGCAAGGTCCGCCTCGAGTATCGAGGCTGCCTTGTCATGTTCACCCTTCTGAAAGACGACCTCAGCTTCGCTGGGAGTGTGAGCAGGAACGACCTTGCACGCCGCACCCCAGGTTGGGATCGAGAAGATGATCGCAATCAAGGCAAGCAAGTTCACTTGTCGAAAGCGGCGAGCAATTACTTGTCCTGGAAATGCAGATAGAACACGCACTAACACCTCATTCTTATGCAAGGAACCAAGGTATCATGCTGTAGGTTACTCGTCCAGAACTGGGGCGCCGTTCGGCTTGCACACTGTCTGACATAAAACAGGGTTAGAGCCGGGTGGCCGGCTGCAAATCCGGAACGCCGTTACCCGCCATTCCCGCACTTTTGCCCGTGCCCCTTGCATAGAATGGCTGTCAGGCCACTCTCTGGGTCACTTCTTTCAGCAAGCATGGCTCGTTGCGTTTCACGATTCGATGCCGATGGGTCGCTCGATTAAGTCAAATATCGATGCATTCCCTTAGCAGCAAACTCTTCATGACTCTTGCAGCGGGTTGGCAGGTTAGCAGGGCATTGGTTGAGCACACGGTTGACAAGGGTCCGGCATACGATGCCTGGTACTTCGCTTACGAACCAACCAAACGGTCGAGTCAGGCGTCGAATGACACTCGACCCATCTTCACCTCGGTCCAGTTTTTGCGATAATTGAGTACGATATGTCCAAACAACAATTCCAGACTGAAGTAAGCCAGCTCCTCCAACTGATCGTCCATTCGCTCTACTCCCACCCGGAGATCTTCCTCCGCGAGCTCATCTCCAACTCCTCCGACGCGCTCGACAAACTCCGGCACCTCACCCTCGTCGACGACAAGTACAAGGCGTTGGTCGGCAATGGCATCGATTCGCCGCGCATCGACCTCGATCTCGATGAAGAGAAGAAGACCCTCACCATCTCCGACTCCGGCATAGGGATGAACGAGGAAGACCTCGTCTCGCACCTCGGCACCATCGCCCGCTCCGGCACCAAGAATTTTCTCGCCCAGCTCTCCGGCGACGCCAGGAACGACTCCAACCTCATCGGCCAGTTCGGCGTCGGCTTCTACTCCGTCTTCATGGTCGCCGACAAAGTTGAGGTTACCTCGCGCAAGGCGGGCGAAGAGAAGACCTATAAGTGGACCAGCGACGGCAAGACCGGCTTCGACATCGAAGAGGTGTCGGGCGCCGATGCGCGCAAGACCGCCGGGACCACCGTCCTGATCCACTTCAACGACGAGGGCGCAAAGTATGCCAACAGTTGGCGCCTGCAGGAGATTGTCAAGAAATACTCCAACCACATAGCCTTCCCAATCTTCCTCACCTACGACAAGAGCGAGTGGAGCACGGAGAAGAAAGAGTCCATCAAGTCCCGCGTCACCGAGCAGGTAAACGCCGCCAGCGCAATGTGGCAGCGGCCCAAGTCCGAGCTCAAAGACGAGGACTACAAGGAGTTCTACAAATCGCTCACCGGCGACCCGGATGATCCTCTCTTCTGGTTCCACACTCGCGCCGAAGGCACAATCGAGTACACCACCCTCTTCTACATTCCCGCCAAGGCTCCGCTGGATCTCTACCAGGCGGAGTACAAGGGCGGAATCAAGCTCTACGTCAAGCGCGTTTTTATCATGGACAACTCCAAGGAGCTGCTGCCGCAGTACCTCCGCTTCGTGCGCGGTATCATCGACTCCGAAGACCTCCCGCTCAACGTCTCGCGCGAGATCCTGCAGCAGAACAAGGTGCTCACCAGCATCAAGACCGCCAGCATCAAGAAGATCCTTTCCGAGCTGAAGAACATCGCTGCCAACAACAAAGACAAGTACGCGCAGTTCATCGCCGAGTACAACCGCCCCCTCAAGGAGGGTGTCTACGGCGACTTCGCCAACCGCGAGACGCTGATTGATCTGGTCCGCTTCAAGTCAACGAAGGTCGAAGGGCTGACCTCGCTCGCCGAGGCCAAGGAGCGCATGCAGCCCGAGCAGAAGGCACTCTACTACGTAATCGGCGGCTCGGAGAACATGCTTCGTAACTCGCCGCTGCTGGAGATCTACAAGAAGAAAGGTATCGAGGTCCTCATTCTCGACGACGACATCGACGAGATCGTCTTCTCTTCCGTACCCAGGTACGGCGAAATCGATCTCAAGGCCGTCAACAAGTCCGCTACCGGTGACGATCTCAAAGACGACTCCACGCCCGAAAAGGCCGAAGAGCTGAAGCCTCTGCTCGATAAGATCAAGACTGCGCTCGGTAATGCCGTCAAGGAGGTCCGCGCCTCCACCCGCCTCGCCGACAGCCCATCGGTAATCGTTTCTGACGAGGACGAACCAAGCGCCCGCATGCGCCAGATGATGCGAGCGATGGGCCAGAATGAAATCCCCGAGCCTACGCCAACGCTCGAGATCAATCCCGACCACGAGATCATCAAGAAGCTCCTGGCCAACCCCGAAGACTCCAAGGTCGTCGATGCTGCCTGGCTCCTCTTCGACCAAGCACTTTTGCTGGAAGGCGTGCCGCTGAAAGACACAGCCATCTTCGTCCAACGCCTGAACCGCGTACTGAATCAGTCAATCTAAATCCAAACGCAAGCAGCCAACCACAACGCCTCCCGCCAAGGAGGCGCTTGTGCAAAGAGCCGAGCTCCTTCGCTCCGATAAACTGGAACTTCCACTCACGGGAAGGCATATGCCAGCCGAAATCATCCTCCAGCAAACTCCTGACGCCGAAGGCCTGCTTCGCAAGCGCGAGCAACTTGCTGCCGCCCGCGCCACGTTGGCGGAGCGCGAATCTGAGCTTGCCGAAATCCGTGCTCAGCTCAAGACGTTTGAAGGCCGCTACCTACGCCAGGTTGGAGTCCTCTACGCGGAGCTCGACGATCTCGAAGCACGCATCGCCGAGCGCGAAGTCGATCTCTACGACTCCGACTCCGCTCGCCGCCGAGCCGAAGAAGCCCGCCAGCGCGCACAAGAAACCCATGATGCCGCTTTCCGTGAAGCCCACGAAGCCGAAGAGTTCGACCCACCGCCCAGCCTCAAGACGCTTTTCCGCGACGTTGCCAAGCGCATCCACCCCGACTTTGCGCGCGACAACGACGAGCAGAAGTACTTCACTCTGCTGATGGCCCGCGCCAATCAAGCCTATAGCCGCGGTGACGCCGAAACGCTGCAACGTCTGCTTGACGATCACCTCGAAATCAACGGCTTCGTTGCCGATGAAGGCGCCGCCGCCCAGCGCCTCCGCATCACCCGCCAGATCCAGCACGCCCAGCGGGACATCGCCAGGCTTGACGTCGAGCGACATGCGCTACTCGGCAGCGAACTCGCTCAACTGCATCTCGAAGCGGAGGCCTCCGCCCGCGAACACCGCGACCTGCTCACCGAGCTGGCAACCAGCCTCCGCGAACAGATCGCCGACGCAGGGCGTCGCTTTGAGTTCGTCGACCGCCAGATCGACGCCCATGGAAGATAAAGCTCAAACCGGCCTGCTGCACATCCCCCCCGGCGCCGCGCTGTCGCTTCATTCCACGCACTCCAGCATCATTGCCCGCGGTCGCCGCGACGCCGCCAATGCGGCCTCGAACCCGCACTATCGGCAGGGCGTTAGCGACTACAACGCGGGCAGCTTCTCCGGGGCCGCAGCCAGCTTCCAACTCGCCGCCGACCAAGGCCACGCAGAATCGCAATACATCCTGAGCACGATGTACGACGCAGGTCAGGGTCTGCCCCAGGACGACCATCAGGCCAACTACTGGGAGCGCAAGGCTGCCGAACAGGGTCATGCCTACGCGCAGGCTAATCTCAGCTTTCGCTACTACGCAGCCAGCAACTTCCCTGAAGCCTTCGCATGGTGCCAGCGTGCGGCCCACAGTAACCTCGCCTGGGCGCAATACAATCTCGGCCTCATGTATCGCAAAGCGGAGGGAGTTGAGCAAAGCAACGCCGAAGCTGCCCACTGGTATCGCCTGGCTGCGAACCAGAACTTTCCCGAAGCCCAGCAGAAGCTGGCTGACCTCTACTACTTTGGCCACGGCGTTCCACGCAGTTACACGCAGGCTGCCGCGTGGTATCGCAAGGCCGCCGAACACGGCAACGCTGAAGCCCAGTTCCAACTCGGCCACCTCTACGCAATCGGCCAAGGGGTCGAGCACGACTACATACAGTCCCGCCACTGGATTCGTCAGGCCGCCCTTCAGGGCCACGAAGAGGCGCTCCGCGAGCTCAAACGCCGCGAGTACCGCGACCCATAGCCCCCCTGCACGAGCGAGGTTGGGGCGGAGGACTACGGAGAGATATGGACAGGTTTCTCCGCAGAACACTTGACTCTATTGGGTATGGTGGGGGATGCGGCAACCACGGACAGCGGTGGAGGACCAAATGGCGGAGAGAGGGGGATTCGAACCCCCCGCAAGGCAGTAGAGAGCGCGCGGGTGTCTGCT
>Ga0302319_10021400_pt1 | contig 11652 bp, 9 predicted proteins | sample Bog_T0_2_FD_203319 | JGI IMG/M metagenome (GOLD analysis project Ga0302319, IMG submission 203319) | Peat permafrost microbial communities from Stordalen Mire near Abisko, Sweden - Bog_T0_2 | ecosystem: Environmental > Terrestrial > Soil > Wetlands > Peat | place: Sweden: Abisko, Stordalen Mire...
GGAACGGCAACTACCGGGATTCGGTCAGGATGTACATGACCGGCAACGTGACCGGGTACGTGAACGGCGCCGCGGACCTGAGCTACGCGGACGCCTTCAACGGGGATCCGGCGAAGATGACCGCCGAAGGCGGCCCGCAGATGTCGGTCAACATGGTGGTCTGCCACGACGGTTTCAACATGACGGACCTGGTGAGCTACGGCACGCCCCCCTCAAGCTCGAGCCTGCTCTGGCCCTTCGGCCCCGAGCAGGACGGGGGTGCCGACAACAGCTCCTCCTGGGGCGGCAACCAGACGCTGCGCAGGCAGGCCATCCGGGATTTCTGGACCTACCAGGTCCTTAGCCGCGGCCTCCCGATGATGATCTGGGGCGACGAGCTCGGCAGGACGGTCAACGGGAACAACAACTCCTACAACATCGACTCGGTCGCGACGTGGAACAACTACAACATGGTGGCGAGCACGAGCCCCGATACCGTTCCCACCGGAGACGCGACGGGGGGTACCATGGCCTATGACAACGACCTGGGGACGTTCTCCGGCTCGCTTAACGCCAATTTTTCATTCCTGCAGTACCTGCTCCACCTGCGCGCGGCGCACCCGGCGTTCCGCCAGGGCGACTATTCCGAGTCCATCACCTTCAGTAATGCCGACGGCTCGGCGGGCTTTAGCGCGACCACGACTGCCTCGGTCGAGATCTACGTCCACGGGACCCAGGTCTCCGACAACGATTTCCTTGTCCTAAGCAACATGGGGACGTCATCGGTCGCCTTCACGCTGCCCGCGGCGCCGACCGGTGCAAACTGGGTCAAGCTCATCGACACCAACAGCGCCTCGGAGGCCGCCGCAAACGCCTGGGCGGTCGGAGCCGCCACTTCGGTTTCCGGCTCCAGCACAGTCGCTAGCCAGTCGATCGTCGTCCTGGAGGCGGTGAATCCCACCCCCCAGATCTCCTCCCAGCCGGCAAGCGTCACGATCGGCGCGGGCCAGAACGCGACGTTCGGGGTCACGGCTGCGGGAACGGGCTCATTGACCTACCAGTGGCAGGAGCTTGCCGAGGGTTCGACCGCCTGGGAAACCGTGAGCGACGGCGGCGGCTTAGGCGGGGCCCTGACCCCGACCCTCGCCGTGACGGCCGCCAGCGCGGCGATGTCGGGGGACGAGTTCCGGGTCGTGGTCAGCAACGCCGTGGGCTCGACCACGAGCGCCCCGGCGACCCTATATGTGAACAGCGCCTCGTCGACCGTGCGCCTGATCAACATCTCGGCCCGCGCCCAGGTGGGCACCGGCAGCAACATCCTCATTCCCGGCTTCGCCATAAGCGGAAGCGGATCGGAGACGCTTCTGATCCGGGCCGACGGGCCGACGCTTGGCACGGCCTTCAATGTCTCGGGCGCCCTGGCGGCGCCCTCCCTCGGTGTCTATGACGCCTCGGGAAATCGTGTCGCCTCAAACACAGGCTGGGGCACCAACACCAATCCATCGCAGATCGCCAGCATCGCCGCCTCGGTCGGAGCCTTTGCGCTCCCATCCGGGAGCGCCGACTGCGCGCTCGTCGCAAGCCTGCCGGCGGGCGCCTACACGGTCCAGGTGTCCGGCGTGAACAACACGACCGGCGTCGCCCTGGCCGAGATCTACGAGGTGTCGTCGAGCGGCACCCGCCTGGTGAACATATCCACGCGGACCGAGGTGGGGACGGGAGGCAACATCATCATCGTCGGGTTCGTCGCCTCCGGGAGCGGGACCGAGCAGCTCCTGGTGCGCGGGGACGGCCCCGGCCTGGCACAATTTGGCGTCCCCGGGGTCCTGGCCCAGCCAAGCCTAAGCATGTACAACAGCGCCGGCGCGCCAATAGCCAGCAACACAGCCTGGGGCACCAACGCCAATCCATCGCAGATCGCGAGCATCGCCGCCTCGGTGGGCGCCTTCGCGCTCACCCAGGGCAGCGCGGACTCGGCCGAGATCGTGAACCTCCAGGCGGGTGCGTACACGATGCAGGTGTCCGGCGTGAACAACACGACCGGGGTCGCATTGGCGGAAGCCTACGAGGTGCCCTGAGCGCCGCCCTGGGGGTCAGTTGAAGTCAAAGCCCCAGGTCCTCTTCGCGTAGCCGTAGGTCACCGGCTTGACCGAGGCCAGCGCGCCCCATGCGCCGTCCAGGGTCCCCGAGCCATACCGGGATTCAAATGCTGCCACCCGGCGGTCAAAATCGGCCAATAGGCGCTCCTTTTCCTCGGGCTGCACGAAGGAGCGCGCGAGGGAATCCCTGCCCATGGCCAGGATCTCTCCCCACGAGAGGTGAAAAAGCGTAACGGCCGTGTAGTACTCGTCGGTCATGTTCGAATCCCACATGCCGCGGTCATCGGTGTTCAGGCACACGGGTACCCCGGTCCTTAGATACTCCGGGAACGGGTGCTTTGAGAGGTCGGGCACGTAGCCCAGGAGCCGGTTTGAGATGAGGTTGACCTCGATAAGCACGCGCCGGGTCTGCTGGAGGAGCAGGAGCGTCTCGGGGTCCTTGATGAGGTTAATCCCGTGCCCGATCCTCGATGCGCCCAACAGGAGGGTATCGCGGATGTGCCGGTCGGGGCCGTCCATCTCGCCGGCATGGATCGATAGGGCAAGCGTCGGATATTTCGAGCGAAGCCGGCGGAATGTGTCCAGGAAGCGCGAGGGATGGCCTTGTTCGTTTTCCTCGATGCCCGCCAGGTTGAGCCCGACCCAGAGGTCGCGGTGGCCGTCCACGAACGCGTAGGCCTGCTCAAGCTGCGCCTCGGCGTCCGGGGAAAACCTGAGGATCGTCCGCTGGAACCTGACCGTCACGCCGGTCGCGAGCACATCGCCGCGGGAGAGGCGCTCCTTCACGAAAGCGACCGCCTCGTCGTCCGGGATCACCCTGCCGTCGTTATCCACCATCCCCTGGGCCAAGAACTGCGTTTCCAGATAGGCGAGGTGCTCGGCCCCGAAGGCCTTCATGTTATCGACCAAGAGCTCGGCGATGACCGGGAGGCAGTGCTCGATCTGCCCGATACGCGGCCAGATGTTCTGGAAGAATTCCGTCCTTCCGTCCCCCGTCCCATCGAGGCGCATGCTGGCAAGCCAGCGCGCATGCTCCTCTGGGGTTAGGTCGGCCAGGGGCACATACTCCGAGCGGACTCCCGGCGTCAGCATCCCGTAGGTCTTACTGCGGATGGTCTGGTACCGCGCCGCCGGGATCACCGCATCGGTGTCGCCCCCAAATCGCACCCGCGCGTAGAAGGTCTCCCCTCCGTTGCGCTTCGGGTCGGTGCAGACGTCGTACACCCACTCGGAGCGGTTAGCCCCGCCGGCGTGGTTGTGGAGGTCCCCACCCTTCGGCAAATCGTAAAGGAAGGCGTAGAGCTGCGCCGGGCTTGCCCGCGCCACGATCGCGTCAAACCGCGGGCCAAAGTCGGCGGCGCTCACGCCCGTCGCCGCAAGGAGGGCTAGGACCGCTGCACCAAGGAGAGCCCGTCTATGGGGAGCCATCGCTCCAAGAAACCGCGCCCCTCGGTTCACCGCAAGCCCTCTTAGGCTCCGCTATGCCAGCTCGAGTTCGGAGCGTGCCGCGGCAATGAGCCTCTCCATCCCGGCGCCCGCCTGCTCCTCGCTCGACGCCTCGACGAGGAGCCGGAGCTTGGGCTCGGTGCCGGAGTACCGGACAAGGACCCGTCCCCTGGAGCCGAGCTCGCGCTCAAGGGCGCGCACCGCCTCCGGAAGCACGGAAAGCTTCTCCAGGGGTATCTTCTCGCGAACGCGCAGGGCGAGAGAGCGCTGGGGAAACTTGACCAACGCCCGGCGCAGCTCGGAGAGCGGGCGGCCGGTCTCCTGCACGACCCCGGCGACCATGAGGGCCGCGACGAGACCGTCCCCGGTGGGCCCGAACTCAAAGTTCACGATGTGGCCCGAGGACTCCCCGCCGAGGGACGCCCCCTCCGAGCGCATGAGCTGGGCGACGTACCGGTCGCCCACGGCCGAGCGGAGGACGCGCCCGCCCGCGGCCTCGACCGCCCGGTCGACCCCGAGGTTGCTCTGGACCGTCACCACGAGCGTCTTCTTGACGAGCGTCCCGCGCCCGAGGGCGTGGACCGCCAGGGCGGTCAGGATCTCGTCGCCATCGAGCACCTGCCCCGTCTCGTCACAAAGCACGCACCGATCGCCGTCGCCGTCATGCGCCACCCCGAGGCGGGCGCCGCTTTGGAGCACGAGGCGGCCCAGGGCCTCAGGGTGCTCGCTCCCAACGCCGGCGTTAATGTTCGAACCGTCCGGGCGGTCGCCGACAAGCGCGAGCTCGGCTCCAAGCGCGCGGAAGACGGCGGGGCTTGTGAGCGCCGTGGCGCCGTTGGCCGCGTCGAGCGCAACCTTCCATCCCTTTAGGGAGCCCGCGGGAAGCACCCGCGAAGCCGCCGCAATGTAGGAGGCCGCGATGCTCTCGCCAGGCGCCTCCTTCGGACCACCGCCCTGCGGCGCGGCGCCGCCGACCGGTGTCAGGAGCGCCTCGATTCCCGCCTCGTCCTCGTCGGAAAGCTTCGCCCCGTCGGAGCCAAAGAACTTGATGCCGTTGTCAGGGGAGGGGTTATGCGAGGCGGTGACCGTGCAGCCAAGGGCCGCTCTCCCCTGGCTTGTGGCCTGCGACACCGCGGGGGTCGGCACCACGCCGAGCATCACCGCGCGGCAGCCGCCGTTCCCAACCCCGGCCGCGAACGCGCGCGCCAAGGACTCTCCGGACGAGCGCGTGTCGCGCCCGATGAGCACAGTTCCGCCGGTCTCTCCGTGGGAAGCGAGCCAGCGCGCCACAGCACCTCCCAGGCCCATAAAGAAAGCCTCGTTCACGACAGGGCCTCCATAAGGCCCGCGGATGCCGTCCGTACCAAAATAGCGCCGCTTCATGCCGGGAGGGCCTGGCGCGCGAAGAAATCCCGCGTATCGGAGAGCTTCCGCTTGACGGCTCCCCCAAGGAGCAGGTCCCTGGCCTCCCCGATGGCCGACCGCACGTCGGGACGCGCGCCGGCGACCCAGAGGGCGGCGGCGCTGTTGAAGGCGATCGTGTCCGCCAATCCCCGTGGGCCACGCCCCTCGGAAAGCTCTTTCGCGATTGCCAGGTTGGCTGCCACGTCGCCCCCCATGATGTCGGAGAATGGGGACTCGGTGAGCCCAAAGGCCGAGGGCTCCCATTCCTCGCGCAGGGCCCTAAGGCGGCCAACGCCCCGAACAATATTCCGGGTGGCCGAGGTGAGCTCGTCGATGCCGCGCCCTTCTGAGATCACGCCATGCACCGCAAGGCCGGAGCCGGTCCCGAGCATCTCGAGGGCGTCCGCCAGCTTCTCGACCAGAGCCGGCGAGGCGGCCCCGAGGATCATGTGGCCGGGCCGACCGGGGTTAAGGAGCGGACCGAGGATATTGAAGACCGTGCGCTCGCCGCGGGCCGCGAGCGCCTTGCGGACCGGGCCGATCCGCTTGAACGCGGGATGCCAGGCCGGGGCAAAGAAGAAGACGTACCCCAGGCTCTCGATCGCCGCCTGCAGCTGGATCGGGGGAGCCTCGAGGACGACGCCCATCGCGGAAAAGAGGTCCGCGCTCCCGCACTTTGAAGTGACTCCCCGGTTTCCATGCTTCATGACCGGAACACCCGCACACGCGACGACCAGGGTCACCAGGCTAGAGACGTTGAAACCCCCGGCGTGGTCACCCCCGGTGCCCACGACATCAATCGACCTGGCCGACCACTCCGGCATGCCCGGATCAAGCGAGCGCTCCCGGAAGTACCCGGCAAAGGCCGCCACCTCCGCGGACGTTTCGCCCTTCCTCGAAAGCGCGGAAAGGAACGCAGCCTTGACGTCGTCGGAGGGCTCCTCCGCAGCCAGAGCCCCGGCTGCGCCGCGGGCCTCGGCGGCGCTCAGGTCGCGGCCCGACTCGAGGGTCCGGGTGAGGGTTGTGAGGTCCTCCATGTCAGTATCCCTTTGCAGCCATGGCGCAGACTCCCGCGGCGGCGACAAAGCAATAGATCCCGAAGTAGTGCCACTTGCCCGTCTCAAGCCAGCCGGAAAGCCATCGGAGCGCCCCAAGCCCCGCCGCAAAGCTGCCGACCATGCCGACGATTCCCGGCATAAGAAGCGTCCCAACGTGGACGCCGGCCCCAGGGGCCCCCGCGTGGACGAGCCGCATCAGTTCGCGCAGGATCGCAGGCGGCGTCACGACGACCGCCAGCGCGAAGCTGAATTCCTCGGCGGCGCGCCTGGGAACCCCCAGGAGCATGCCCGCCGAGATCGTTGCCCCGGATCGCGACATGCCTCGGAAGGGAAGCGCTACCCCCTGGGCGACCCCGATCCATGTCGCCTCGCTAAGCCGGAGCAACCGGCCATCGACGCCAGGGGCAGGCGTTGCAGGCCCGTCTGAGCGCGCCTTCAGGCCCGCCACCACGATCAGGGCACCGACCACCGCAAGCGAGGCGGCGATAAGGTAAAGGTTTGAGAAAAGGTCCTCGATCGCGGCGGTCGAGCTGCCGCGGAAGACGAACTTCTTGATCAGGTAATTGAAGGCCAGGAACACGGCCCCCGTGGCGACGGTCGCCACGGCGACCCGCATGGCGGCGTTTGTGAACGCGGCCGGGCTTGAGAAAAAGGTCCTTTTCCATGCCGCCCAAAAATAGGCGATCACGGCAAACATGGTGCCCGTGTGGAGCATGATCAGCAGGAAGGTCATCTGGGGGCTCGAGGGGTCCAGCTTCATGAGCCTCTCTGCCGCTATGACATGGGCCGAACTCGAGACTGGCAGGAGCTCGGCTGCGCCCTGCACGATGCCAAGGGCTATTATTTGGACGAGCGTGGGTTGCATGGGCTTGCTCCTTGGTAAGCGACCTTGCCCGGGGTACAAGTCTTGTGTGCAGCAGGGGCTATCGTGCGATTCGAGCCAATTAGGTCCCTCGGAGCCCCCTAGCCCATCAAGACGCGCTTGATCCACGCCACTCCGTTGGGGAATTAGGCTTTGGAGGCGTCAAGCATTCGATTGTGATGGAATGCCTTCGTGACCCGTGATGTCGTTGCCACGTGAACATTGCGTTCTTGGTCGAGCCAATCGGAATCAAATGGGCTCGCCGGGTAGCTGTGGCGGCTGGGCTGGCCGTTTCCGCAGTGGCGGGGGCCCGGGCCCAGTCTGTAATTCAATCGCCGACAACCTCTGATTCGACACCCATGCAACTGGGCGATGCCGGAATAAGGCCGGAACATCTTTGGAGCATCGACTATGCATCCCTAGTCGTTGGCGACACGATTTCGGTCTTTACCGCTCCCTCGCGCTGGGGTGGCGAACAGTGGCTAGAGGCAGCCGGGGCGATTTCGGCAGTGGCTGCAACTGAGCCCTTTGATGGCAGTATTCGGCGCAGTGTGCAGGCTCACCGCACAGCCGGGGAAGACCGATTTATGGTGCAATGGCAGGAATTTGGGAATTATTACGCATTTGGTGCCTTGGCGGCGTTCGATGCATGGGGCGAGATTGGCGGCGATATCACGGCGAAAAACGCCGCCATGGATGGCATCGCATCAAGCATAATCGCCGGGGGATTGATTACTCCGGCATTGAAGATAGCCGTGGGACGCGAACGGCCGAGCACGACCACAAGTACATACCGTTTCAAGCCTTTCGGCTCGAATGCGTCATTTCCATCCGGGCATGCGACGGAGGCCTTCGCCGTCGCGACATCGATCGCAGAAAACTATCGTGTCTGGTGGGTCCAAGTGCTGGCCTACGGGACCGCGGGCCTCGTGGGGTATGCGAGGATTGAGCAGAATGCTCATTTCGCCAGCGACGTCGTTGCTGGCTCACTCGTTGGATGGTCCGTCGCCAGGGGAGTCGTGCATCGCAACGATGGCCCATCCGACCCTAGGAAGCTGACCTGGACGCCTTATGCCAACGGCAACGGTTTTGGCATTGTGTTCTTCAAAGCCTTTTAGCCTGCGGTCGCTCTTCGGGCTCCAGTCCTGACGACAGCAATGACGAACGTGATGAAAAAAAGAACGTGGACTTCGGCAGTCATGAGACCGGTCGGCTGCGGGGCGTAATGCTTGCTCGCGCATTCCAAGATAGGTTGGTGACACTCCCTAGCGATTGATGTGTTCGGAAAACAGTCCTTTCTGGGACGCTTGCAGTGGCTCTCAATTCAAAGCTCCAGCAAGCCGAAGGAATTTCGCTGGCGCGGCTCTCACGCACCGCCTGTATCTCGCGACTCCAGCGGGCGGCATTCAGAGGCAAATGCTTCCAAGGCCGCCACCGACGACCGCGCCCCACATTGACTGCATGCGCATAGCGGAATTGTCGGCTTCGTGCTCGAGCCACCAATCGAGGAAACTATTAAGCGAGGAGGCGACCATGCAGGAGACGGCCGGCACCGGCACAGTTAGACGTATGGAGCTTTGTTCAAGGAGCGTGCGAAACCGGTTCTCGAGACAATCCCGGACCACACGTGCGCCGGCAAATGACCGGTACAGGCGCCGCGCAGACAGGACGTGCGCAAACAGCGCGGTGCAGTCGAAAAGGCAGCGATCAGCTGGGCGCAGAAGAATCATTGGCTCGATCACGCGCATGAACTGGGAGTGCAGAAGGGAATCCTTGGAATCGTAATGAGCGTAGAAAGTGGCGCGCCCTATCCGGGCCTTCCTCGCGATATCGCTCACGCGGATGGCCGAATAGGAACGGCCGTGAAGGAGCTGCACAAAGGCATCGTCGATTCGAGCGTGCGTGCGTCGGGAACGGGCGTCGCTCCGTTTCGGGACACTTTCCGATTCTTGTTTCATAGTTCGTAAGTTGCCTTGTGTTGGGTCTCGCCATCACTCCAGCATTCGCGTGATGACCCCCTCAATCAGACGAATCCTCGCAACCTCTATGGTAGTATTTCCGTGCCTGTTCATATTGGTTTTCTTCCTGCACTTCCGCAAATGGAGTGATTTCCTGTCCTTCCGCTTACACTACGTTCCCGCGGATCCTAAGCAAGTTGTGGCGGCCCTAATCCAGTCGCATAACCATTATCCGATGATTCACGATGCGCACGTGTTGGCGTATCTCACGTTGCCGGTTTTGATTCTGTGCGCACTTGCGATCTACACGGTGGGCAGGGAAGCGCGGCCGACGGCCAGCGCGGCAGCGCTTATGATAACACTGACGGGCGTCGTTTACATGGGTGGCGTGTTTGGTATGTGGACTGCGTTCTATCGAGGACTGGGCCTGGTGGATGCGAGATTTGCTGATGGCGCCACCGAAACGTTCATCGCAATGACGACGCCAACGGGGGCATTCCTTCTGACTACGACGTTGGCAAAACTGACGATGGTGGGCTTTGCGAGCCAGGCACTCGCTCTGCTTGGAACGGGATCCGTGCCGAGATGGGCACCGCTTTCTATCGCCGGTGGTGCAGCCCTTTTTCTGGCATTCTGGGACCTGGACAACTGGATGCTCATTGGCAGCGTGCTGATTCTTGCAGGTTTGATGCCGATCAGGAGGCGCTTGCTATTAGGTAATGAACGCCGAGCTTGATCCGATAAATAGGTTATCGGCTCAAAGGCATCCCCGGCTTCTGGCAACCGCGCACGAAGGAGTCACCCGAGGAGCATCGAGGACGGGCAGGCGCCTTTAGTCTGATCGCAGTTCAGGCGGCAACGTGATGTATTCGAGGTAATGCACGCTGGGCGGAATGTTTTCCCCGGGATCGGACGACTCGTCTTCAATGATACTGTACTCTATCCCGTCTTTCCGTCCCTCTGCTAGCACGGCGGGCCAGTTTACCTGACCTGTGCCGATGGTGACAAAATCGCCGATGGGCGCATGCCCGGTGAAGACCCCCGTCGTGGCGCCTTTCCTCACGTCCTTTAGGTGGAACATCTTCCATCGACCAGGATATCTTGCGAGAAGGCTGACTGGGTCTTGGCCCGCATATACAATCCAAAACACATCCATTTCAAAGAAGACGAGATTGGGGTCCGTCTCTTTCATGAGCACGTCAAACCCGTTGCCCCCTCCGGGCAGCGGCTGGAACTCGCCGCCGTGGGGATGGTACAGAAATCTTATCCCGGAAGCTTTGAGTACCCGGGCCCACGCATTGAAATCCGCAGCCGTCCTCCTGGCTACCTCCTCGTTAAAGATCCCCTCATGCGGAAGATTTGGCACCACTACATTCGTGCTGCCAAGAGCCTTCGCGTCTGCGATCACCTTGGGAAGATCCGATTGAAGCGCTTGGTAGCTGAAATGCGAGCTCACGGCCTTCAGGCCGTGCGCGTCGAGCTGCGCCCTGAACTGTTGGGGCGTGAGCTTATACGTGCCCGCGGTCTCCACAATTGTGAAGCCCTCCGACTTGACCAAATCAAGTCCGGTCGACACATCAACTCCGAGCATTATTTTGAAGCTCTCCAGCTGCAGCCCGAGGGGTCCGGCGATATCGGCCGCTATGGACGATGCGTACAGCGCGAGGAAAATGGCCGGAAGTCTGAGTGTGTTCATGGTTTTCAGGTACCTCTCGCAGGAGGCACAAGCTTTCACCGGGGATTTGATCGGCAAGGTTAGGGTGCGGAGCCGCCCAAATCGGCCCACTCGGGTATGGTGGGCAGCGATTCGCTCGCAAATCAATCGGCAATTCTACAATCGACTGCGGCAACGGGCACAATACGTCGGCTCGAGAACAGAAGCAGCAAAAACAAAGGCGTGGGCCCTTCGTCTTCCACATGCCACGCCGCATTCAGTGCAATTGAGGACGGACGCCGGCCGCAAATATGCCGCCCTCCCTAGAAAGGCCGGCAATCGTGCGGGGATGTACGGTCACGATCCAACCCAAGTGCCCTTGATCGACGTGCGAACTGTGCCAAAACCAGTGGATTTCGAGCCAACTGCGTTCGCGCCGATTCCGGTGGGTGTGCAATTGCACCACGTCTTGCGGCCGTCGCAGCCAATCGAAGTTTGCCAGTCATATCGCGATGTTGGACGGCAACCCTGCGTCTCCTTCCGGGAAACCGATCAATCGCCAGATTCTGCCGCCGCCTTGACTCCGGCGCAATTCGGATAACCCTCGCTTCAGTTCAGCGTATAAAAATCCAAAATAGGAGGGCAAACCCCATGTTATTCCTGATGACTGTCCGTATTCCGACCGAACCGGGCAACGCTGCGCTGCGCGATCCAGCCTTCGGAGCGAAAATGCACAAGCTGCTCAAGAAAATTAAAGCCGAGGCGGCCTATTTCACGACAATTGATGGCAACCGGGGCGCTCATATCTACCTGAAAATGGACGATGCTTCGCAAATTCCGGCGATCGCTGAGCCTTTCTTCCTTTGGCTCCACGCCGACGTCACGTTCAGCCCTGTAATGCGCCTAGCGGATCTCGCGAAGGGGGAACCAGGCATTAAGTCGGCAGTCAAGAATTGGGGTTAGAGCGTTTGGGACCTTCGCTCCGCCGGTGGGTTCGTTTGCACCCGTAACGGGTTCTTCATGCGTGCGTTTATGAGCGGACGGGGGCCTCGGGTGCCTCAAAAGGGGTGGGTTTTGGGACAATGCTACGGCAAGGTTGACCCCGCTCTTCGTGCATTACCAATTGTAACAGCCCCAAGATGATGATCCTCCCTTTTGGCCCTATCCGGCGGTTGAGCCGTTCTGAATAGAT
>Ga0302319_10021401_pt1 | contig 11652 bp, 8 predicted proteins | sample Bog_T0_2_FD_203319 | JGI IMG/M metagenome (GOLD analysis project Ga0302319, IMG submission 203319) | Peat permafrost microbial communities from Stordalen Mire near Abisko, Sweden - Bog_T0_2 | ecosystem: Environmental > Terrestrial > Soil > Wetlands > Peat | place: Sweden: Abisko, Stordalen Mire...
CATAGCCGTACAGGAGCAGACGGACCATCATCTCCGGCGCGTAGGCCGCCTGCCCGCGGCCATCCTTCTCCTGATACGACGTGTAGATGGCGCTCAGATCCAGCGCCGAGACCACATCCAAAAGAAAGCGGGCCAAGTGGCCCTCGGGAAGCCAATCGTGAAGCGAGGGGGGAAACAGAAGCGTCTGGTCGACCGTGTCAGGAATGAAGTTCTGGCCCATGCATCAAGCTTAAAACAGAGCCTGCTGCCCACGCTGCAGGCTCCGTCACAAATCTATGCCCGACACACACCTAGGAGCGCGTCGGCGATTTGGCTTGAAGTGAGTTTGGGATTTCCGTCGAGGCTGTAGTCGGGGCCTGTGCGGTCTCAGGTCTCAAGGGTGCTCGGAGAAGGGCGAAAGGCGGGTCGTCGAGATTCGTGCACTCCCAGGTCCCCAAGGGCGAGGGATCTCCACCCCGCGGACGAAGACCTGTCCGCGGGGGCCCGGCTTGGGGCACCCATGCATTTGGAGTGATTCGAACCCCCTTGGCGCCCGGGTCACCCGCCAGGGTTCCCGACATCGTCTCAGTGTAAATCCGGATACTTCGCGCTCCAGGCTTGTCGCGCTTTTGCTAGAGCCTTCAGGAATGGTCCCGACATTTCAGGTGTCGGAAAGTCCAACCTGACCTCGCCCGCATAGATTGCTTGTCCCGTCCGAGATTTTTTAATGGGGATTTGACTGGCTCTGTATGTCGGCCTTGATCCGCTGGTGAGCTGCAAGCGTTCTAACCATGTGCCGGATTGACGAGACGCGGGACTCTTTCGGCAGTCTCAGGGCAGGCTTTCGGCTCGATGCGCTGCCTCCTAATGTACGGGCTGTTGAGCTTTGTGACATCCCACCGTTGCGACAGGAAAAAGTCGCAAAGATGGGGCACGGCATTTGTGTGTGCTGGACTGAGGTCAGTTGGACTGAAGCGCAAAGTTGGTTACAGCTTGAGCGAAGAGTTCGGGCGCGGTGATCATTGCCGAGTGTGCCTGCCCTGCCAGTTCCACCAGTCGTGCGTTCGGAAGAGCGTCGGCGACCGTCTGCGCAGCATGGCGAAGCCAATTCGGGCTTTCGGAGCCCTCCAGAAGAAGCGTCGGCGTCCGCACGGCCTTCACGCTCTGAGCGTCAAAACGTTCCTCCCATAGCAACCAGTCGTTGGGTATAGCGTGGGCCACGCCGCATAGATGGTCCCATCCCTGGCTGGCCTCCATCTCGGCAATTTCCGATTCTGACAATCCAACTGACTCGCGAATAGCGACGCGAACCACTTCTGCGCGATTGCCTGCGGCGAGCAACGCCCGCATCTTTTGAAGGATTTCGGGGGTCGGGCGCTCACGCGCGCCTTCGACGACGAATGCCGGCTCATAAAGCATCAAGCTCAGTAGATTGTATTCGCGCATCGCTGCTTTCAACGCCAGAATTCCGCCGGCCGAGTGGCCAAGCAGATGCGCGGGTTCGCCAATGGATTGAAGGAGCGTGGCGATATCGTCAACTTCACGGTCGACAGTTGCGGGTTGGGCATCGGAGCTGCCTCCGCGTCCACGGCGGTCGAACGTATAGACCGTGAAATTGCGCGCAAGAAGTGGAACAACGAAGTACCATGCAAGATGATCGCAGACCCCGCCATGCACCATTAAGAGCGGCGGTCCCGAACCTTCGCGCCAAAGCGCAATTCTTGTTCCGTCTGGAGAGGTTGTGATTTCCATTATGTGGATTTCTTCAGGTTCGCTGGTTTTGCTTTCGAAGATCGCTTTGTTCTTGCTCGCTTTGCCTTGTCAGGTGCCGGGCATTGGCGCAACGGCTACGGCATAGGCGCGGAAAAAGGACTCGGCTGCTTCGCGGCCGAAGTCGCGTTTTTCAATGTGAGCTTCTTTGTGAAAGACGTGTCCGTAAAGTACGGGGCCGAGAAGCAGCGCCATGGCTATATCCATATCAAGCGTCGCAGGCAACAGCGAGCGATTGATTCCGCGGCGCAGAATTTTCTTCAGACACACGCGGGATGGCTCCATCACGCGATGACGCCAGGCTTCGCCAAACTCGCGATGCACTGCGGAATATGCGATCATGGCGGGCATCATGCGCTCGCGGGGTCCATTGAATTCGTCTGGCGGCTTGCGGCTGAGGACCAGGGCAAGGTCTTCGCATAAGTCTCCGGTGTCAACGTCTTCCGGATCGCGATCGTGTCCGTTCACCATGAGCATGACGTCGATGAGGAGGGCTTCTTTATTGGCCCAGTGGTTGTAGATGGTTGCCTTGCTTACACCGGACGTCTGAGTAATTGCGTCCATGCTGGTGGCATCGATGCCGCGCTCGCCAAATAAATCGAGCGCGGCGCGAAGCACTCGTTCATGGGCTTCCGGACTGCGGGACCTGGCCATGGCTAAATCTCGATTTTGGAGAAGCGGTAAGCGCCGAAAACGAGCAGGATGGCGCCTACTCCAATGAGTACCGCAAGATCGGTGAGCGTGCCGAATGCGGGTTGGAACGTTGCGGCGCTCAAGAGCACTGAGCGCATTCCGTCGATGCCGTAGGAAAGCGGATCGAGCGCAGTGACGAAGGTGAGTACCTTGCCCTGGTTGCTGAGCGGGAACATGGCTCCGGAAAGAAAATAGATGGGCATGACAAGGAAGTTCATGATGAGCTGGAATCCCTGCATGTCTTGCAGGCTGGAGCCGATGGCCACGCCCAGCGCCGCGAACAGAAGAGCGATGAGCACCATGAATCCGAGCGCGAGCGGAATGGCGTAGAAACTTGCGGGGCGAAATCCCGCCAATACGCATACCAGGGTTACCAGCATCCCCTGGAGGATGGCTGTGGTGGACCCGCCGAGCGTGCGGCCGATCATGATTTGTATGCGTGGAACCGGCGCCACCAGCGTCTCCTTCAGGAATCCGAACTGGCGATCCCACAGAAGGCCGAGGCCTGAAAAAATGGACGAAAACAAAACCGACATTCCAATTACGCCAGGCGCGATGAACTGGAAGTAGCTGCCATAGCCGGCGCGCTTGAAGACCGGGCCGAGTCCAAAGCCAAGCACCAGCAGATAAAGCAAGGGCTGGCCCAGCGAGGCCACAATTTGCGATCGCGAGCGCGTGTACCGCTTGAGTTCGCGCAACCAGAGAATATAGATAACGCTCATCGTTTGCCTCCACTCCACATGCGCGCGAATTGCCGCATCTGGTCAGCGGAACCCGCGCTCTCGTCGCGAATTGTTGAGCCGGTGAGGGCGAGGAAGGCGTCTTCCAGGGTTACCGTGCCGGTCTGCTCTTTGATGGCGCTGGGCGTGCCCTGGGCCACCAGTTTGCCGTGGTCGATGACGCCGATGCGGTGCGCCACGCGGTCGGCCTCGTCCATGTAATGCGTGGTGAGAAAAACGGTGACTCCCTCGGCCTCGTTGACCTTCTTGACGTGATTCCACAACTGGTTTCGGCTCTGCGGGTCAAGGCCCAGCGTGGGCTCGTCGAGGAACAGGATTTTGGGCGTATGCAGGAATCCGCGCGCGATTTCCAGCCGCCGCTTCATGCCGCCGGAGAACTTCTTGACCTGGTCGCCGCGGCGATCCCATAGCTCGAAAAGCTTCAACAGTTCCTCTGTTCGATGATGGCGCTGCTTGCGGGGAACATGGTAAAGGACGCCATGAATCTCCATGTTCTCCGCGGCGGTGAGGTCGCCATCGAGGCTGGGGTCCTGAAAGACAATGCCGAAGCGCTTGCGCGCTTCGTTCTGCTTCTTCTGCGGGTCAAGACCATCGAGCTCAATGGCGCCGCTGGTGGGCTTGAGCATGGTGGTCAACATCTTGATGGTGGTTGTTTTGCCGGCGCCATTGGGGCCCAGGAAGGCGAAGATCTCGCCTGGGGCTACCTCGAAGGAAACGTCGTTTACAGCAGTGACCGCCCCAAAGGTCTTCACCAGATTTCGCGCATAAATCATTCACCGGCCTCCAGACGAATATAATACTGAACGGTTCAGTTCAGTTTGTCAAGTGGGCAATGGATAGTGAATAGTGGTTAGTGATTATTGGTTTGTAAGGATCTCTATTTGTGAAGAATCATAGAACCGCTGGTCCTTCGGCTTCGCTCCTAATGACGGAGCGGGTAAGTCCAATGGAATCAGTCCGGCCCTCCCCTCTCATATTAGTCGTAACTTGCACTGCAAGTCGGTTGCTCAGGATGACAGATATTTATAAAGAGCGATAAAGGGCAGCTGCTTCCCGAGGCACAGGGAAGGGTGCCAAATTCGCTCACTGACCACTAACCACTAACACTAACTGGTCATTGCACACTGGATTATGCGTGCGGTGGAATCCTCGCCTTCGTGGGACGAGATCATCAGGTCGTAGAGGTGGGGATTGAGCCAGTATTTTTCCCAGTATTCCTGCAGATACTTGGCACGCTGCCCATCCACGGTGCGGATGCGCTCTTCGACGTCAACGCCCTGGGCAAGGCGCTCGCGGAGGCGAAGGATGCGCTGGCGGTGGGGCGCGTAGACAAAGACGTGGTAGGCGTCTGGCTTGTGCTGGAGGACGCATTGGGAGCCGCGGCCGACGATTACGCAATTGCCTTCGGCGTAGGCCTGTTCAATGACGTTCTGAGAGATTTTGACCATTTCCTGCGCGTCGAAGACGGCATTGTCGCGGAGCTCGAGTCCGGCGGCGAGGGCTGCCGAACGCATGGCCTGCTGATTGAGGCGGCGCAGCCATGATTCCACGTGCTCATCGTAGCGGCGCACCACATTCGCATCCACATGAGCGGCGTAGGCGATAGCGTCGATGATGTCCTTGTCGAGCAGCTTCCAGCCCAGATTTTCGGCGATGGTTTGCGCAATTCTGCCTCCCCCGCTTCCGAACTCCCGGTTGACTGTCAATACGCGGTATTGCATTTCTTTGCCCCTTACAAGGGATTCCTGCGGAGCGCCCTGGGTTCAAGGACTTTTCGGCGCTTGAAACGCAATCCGATCCAGAGTTGCCCTTGCGGTTGGTAATTATAGGCCGCGGAAAATGAGAGGTCTGTGACGTGGGACGCAAAAAAACACCCCGCACGCCGGCCGCGCGGGGTGTTTCCAAAGGGAGAACAGAATTGGCTAATAAAGGACCTTGAGGCCGAACTGGATGATGCGGGGCTCGAATGTGCCGGTGACCGTGCCGCCGGTTGTTGGGTTGTTGATGCTGGTTGCCGTGGAGAGCGTGCCGCCGAGGCCGCTGGCCGGCAGGTAGAGGTTGGTGTGGTTGAAGATGTTGTAGATCTCGGCGCGGAACTGAATCTTCAAACCATCGACAGGTGTGTTGAACTGCTTGTTCAGGTCGAAGTCGGTCTCGTAGAACTTGGGTGTGCGGCCCGGGTTCCGCGATGCGTTGCCGAAGGGGCTCAACAGGTTGCCATTGGCGTCTTTGGTAGCGGGCAGCGTGAACGCATTCAGGTTGATGTATTGAATGCTGCCGTTGGAGGCGCTGCGCTGGGCCAGGCAGGAGTGCCCAGAGTGGCAGAGTACTACATCTGAGCCGGGAACGCGGTTGGGCCGGTACTCGTTGGCTCCGCGGTAGGTGGCGGAGATTTGCGGCGACACCACGTTGGCCGAATTTGGCGTATAGCCGATGTTGAAGGGCGTGCCGCCTTGCGCCGTGTTTACGCCGCTAATCTGCCACCCGCCGATGATGGCGTCGAGGAATGGATTCGGGCTGGACACATATTGACGTCCGCGTCCGACCGGAACGTCGTAAACCAGGCTGGTTACATTGGCGACGGGCAGGTTGTAGTCCGACTGGCCGTAGTCGGCGCTGAGATTGTTTGCGTCCTGCGGGGAAGGCGTGTTGCCCTCCAGCGAGGCGCTGGCGTTGTCGAGCGAGTGCTCCCAGGTGAAGGAGTTGAGCAGGGTCAGTCCCGCGACAAAGCGCTGTTCGTAGCGGAGCTGCAGGGCGTTGAAGTGGGAGTAGAACTCGTTGAGAGCCTGGGTAATGTCGCCGTAGTCGAAGGTGGTACCTACCAGGCCGCCCCAGGTTGGGTAAGGCCGGACGAAGCCAGCCTCGTTGGGCGTGGTCGTCGTGCCGAGCGACGGATTTCCCTGATTGGCGTTGTCGAAGCCTTGCAGTTTGAGCCCGTGGTTGCCGATATAGGCCAGATCGAGCAGCGTGTTCTTGCCCAGCGATTTTTGCACGCTGAGGAAGTCGCTCTCGACGTAGCTGTCCTTGGTGTCGTGCGGGACGTAGGTGATGTTGTCGGTACCTGGGCTGAAGTTGGTGCCCAGGCCCGCCGGATAGCCCTGGTCAAGGGTGCGATAGCCTGCCGCGGTGGCCGAGGACGGCTGGGTTACGGACACAAAAAGCGCGTTGGGCGCGTTGATGGGCAGAATGTCGCCTGAACCGGCACGGGTGTAGTGGACAAAGCTGGTGCCGTAGCCGCCGCGGACTGCAATGGTAGGCGTTGCCGCAATGGCAAAGCCGAGGCGCGGCGCGTAGTCTCCGAGCGACGGATTGACCAGGGTTTGGCCGTAGACGCCGCCGCCGCTGTAAGGAGTGATGAACTGTGAGGCGGTGTAGCCGGGCGTCAAGGTGAGCATGGAGACCGTGGCCGGATCGAAGTTGGAGAGGTTGTTGTTGGCCTCGGAGTAAGGCGAACCGTACTCCCAGCGCAAACCCAAATTCAGGGTCAGTTTGGGGGTGACCTTCCAGTCGTCCTGAGCGTAAAGGCTATCCATGGTTTGCAGCAGGTGAGCACGGAAGTAGGTAGCCAGCGCGTAGGCGTTGGTGGTGCCGAAGATGAGGTCGGCCCAGTAGGTATCCGCGGCGGCGGTGGGGTTGTTGCAGGCGGTTCCAGCGGAGGCCGGGCAGGCGCTGTAACCCTTGCCGTAGGTGAACGAGCCATAGAGCGGGTTTGAGTCCTGCACCTGCATCCAGATGTGCTCGTACTCGTACCCGAACTTCAAGGAGTGCTTGCCCTTGACCCAGGAGAAGTTGACCTTGGGGTCAAGCAGCGATGGATACTGCCACTGGGGGTTGGTGCTCTGGCGGCCAAACGCGGTGAAGCCGCCGGAGACGCTGGTGGAAGGCAAGCCGCCGGCCACTACGGCGTTGGTGGGCAGGCCGGGGATGGTGATGGCATCGTCGCCGATGGAGAGGGTGAACTTGCCGGCCCTTGTTTCCGACAGGCCAAGACGCGCTTCGAGGACCTTGTTGTCTCCGATAAGGCGGGTAAAGCCAAGCGCAACCTGCTGGTCGAGAATCTTGATTCGGCCATTGGTTTGGCCGTCGAGCGGGAGGGGCAGCGTGGGGTAGTTGATGCCCGTCTCCTTGCGATCGCTGGCCTTGAGGAACCAGGAGGTTTTGTCGCTCTGCTGGAAATCGAAGCGCAGGTCGCCTTTGTCGGCGTTGTCAGTGAAGGGCGCGTTGGTGGCGCAGTCGTTGGAATCCACACCGGTTGTTGCATTGATTCCTGTGGCGCCGGGCGCAACCAGGCACTGCGAGGGCAGATCGTTGAAGAAGCCGAGAATCTGCTTGGCGGTCGAGCTGGCGTCGGGCGAACTCAGAATCGACGTGCCCGCCTTGTAGTATGTGCCGGGTTTGAATGGATCCTGCACATCGACGGCCAGAATGCCGTTGATCTCGTTTTGAGTGGGGACGGTGAGCACCACAGTTGGCGTGAGCTTTTGCCGGAACCCCTCGTAGTCGAGGAACCAGAAGAACTTGTTCTTGACGATGGGGCCGCCGAAATCCGCGCCAAACTGGTTGCGGTTGAAGCCCGGCTTGGGGAAGACGTGGGTGCCGCTTTGCGCGTGGTAGTAGCCGAAGGCGTTGAGATCGGTGTTGCGATTGAATTCGTAAAGCGTGGTGTGGAAGCGGTTGGTGCCGCTTCGAGTGGCGACATTGATGGTGGCGCCTGAGGAGCGGCCGTACTCCGCGCTCTCGTTGTTGGTTACGACCTGGAACTGAGAGATGGAGTCGGGCGGGGGCTGGATGATCTGATTGTCGAAGCCCTGGTTGCTTTCGCCGTAGGCGTTGTTGTCGAGGCCGTCGAGCAGGAAGTTGTTGAACATGCTGCGCTCGCCGTTGACGTTGTAGGAGCCGGCGCGGACGAGACTGGTTACGGCCGTGGTGATGGCGGCGGTTGGCGCCTGGCGCGATCCGGTGACCAGGGCCAGCAGATCGGAGTAGTTGCGGCTGACCAGGGGCAGGGATTCGGTTTGATATTCGGAGATGGTTTCGCCGCGCTCGCTGGTTTCGGTCTCCAACTGCAGCGCCACATCGCTGACCTCGACCGTGGTTGCGCTTGCCTGGCCCACGTTCAGGACCAAGTCGATTTTCTGGCGTCCGGCCACAGAGACGGTGATGTTCTTGGCTTCAGCAGGCGCAAAGTTTGGCGCGGTGGCCTCAATGTTGTAAACGCCTACGCGGAGCGAAGGTACCTCGTAGTCGCCGGATCCGTTTGTGGCGACCTTAACAATATTGCCGGTATTCACGTTGGTTACGGTCACGGAGGCATTTATAACTGCCGCGCCGGTGGCGTCATGGATGGAGCCGACAAGGCTGCCGTCCTCATACTGCGCTCTTGCGGATATGCCACAAACTGCGATCAAGAGGCCTGCCAAAAGGAAGGTTCTGAAAACGATTCGTATGTTCTTCATGGGTGCGAGGCTACAGACGCCGTTTCACGCCCATGTGAACTCGCGGTGAACAGAGTGTGAATCGAGGGCAGGGCGATGGGGCCCGAAATCGGCGCGGTTAGACTGAAGCAATGGATCGTTCCGTCAATGGATTGGCGAGTGTTCCCGTCATTGAGACCGCTCGGCTGCGACTGCGCGGGTATACCGTGGAAGATGCGGACCGCATGGCGGCGCTGTGGCGCGACGAGGAAGTGACGCGCTACATCGGTGGAAAGCCGCAGTCGGCGGAGGAAAGCTGGGGAAGGCTGCTGCGCTACGCCGGACACTGGCGGCTGCTTGGGTTTGGCTACTGGGTTCTGGAAGAGAAGGCTACTGGCGAGTTTGTGGGCGAGGCGGGGCTTTCGGACTTCAGGCGAGAAATTGTGCCTGCGCTGGGTTCGGTGGCTGAGGCCGGATGGGTGCTCGCTGCCTCAAAACAGGGAGTGGGCTATGCGACGGAGGCCGTGCTGGCGGTGCTGGGGTGGGGACGCGGACACTTTGGCGCTACGCCGGTGGCGTGCATGATTCACCCAGAGAATTGGGCTTCTATCCGGATCGCAGAGAAGTGCGGGTTCAGGCAGCGGGAGGTGGGGATATACAAGGGAAACCCTGCGCTGATCTTTGAAAGGAAGTTTTAGTGTTTAGTGCAGCCCTGTCGCAACCGTTCCGCCGCGCGCAGGGCCAGCCCGTGCGCGACGGATGTGAATTCGTTGCCACTGCGAATTCGGTGTTTGCCGAAGCGTGTCTCGAAGATGTGACGCACCGCGGGAACAAAGGAGCTTCCGCCGGTAAGGAAGACGCGGTCGACCTCGCGCGGGTGAATGCCGGAGATCGAGAGCAGGCCGTCCACGGATGTCTCTATCGCCTGCAAGTCACGCTCAATCCAGGATTCGAATTCGCGGCGAGTGACGGGGATGCAAAGGTCGATGCTGGGATGAATTGGGCTTCCATCACGAAAACGGAACTCGGCACGCTCATTGCGCGACAACTCAAACTTCACCTGCTGCACAGCCTGGTGAAGCTGATAGCCGAGGTCTTCTTCGATGAGCGTAATCAGGGCTTGAATCTTATCCTGCTCCACGGCTCGAATGAGCGCGCTCTTCAGGATTTCGCGGACGTTGTTGGTGCGCAGGAATGAGAGGTAGTGCCAGCGCTCGAGGTTGGCGTAAATCCAGGCCGGTACGGCGGGCAGCAGCCTGTTGAGCGAGCGCGCTTCGGAGTCCGACCCCAGCGCGGGTGAGACGAGTTTACGAATGATGCGCGCGTCGAAGGCGTCCCCGGCAAGACCCACACCGCTATTGCCGAGCAGGTCCTGCGGAGTGCGTCCGCGGCGGCGCAGATCCGGGCCTACGCGGAGCAGGGAGAAATCACTTGTCCCGCCGCCGAAGTCGCCGATCAGGATGAGCTCGTCGTGGTCAAGCGTGGACTCGTACGCGCAGGCGGCTGCTACAGGCTCCAGCTCAAAATCCACATGCTCAAAGCCCGCGGCCGTGAATGCCTCACGCAGGCGGGCGACGGCAAAGTCGTCGTCTTCCGCGGTCTCCGCGCCCACAAACCGAACCGGACGGCCGACCATGGCATAGCGGACGGGCTTTTCGAACTGATGCTCGGCGTGCTTGCGCAGGTCGGTCAACATGCGGGAGATCAGGTCTTCGAGCTTGTAGCGGCGGCCAAACACCTCTGTGCCGGTAAGCGTGCGGCTGGAAAGATGCGACTTGAGCGACTGGATGAGGCGGCCCTTTTCCTCGGCCTGGAGATAGCGCCCAATAGCGGCGGGGCCGGTGAATGCGTGGGTGCGACGGGGGCCGGCGCTCGATTTGGCCTGCTCAAGATAGAGGACGGAGCGAAAGGACTGCGACTCGCCTCCGAGTGATTGGAGCGATGGGAACGAGGCTAGGCGGACCTGCGAGTCTGCCTCGACGAGGGCGACTGAGCTGTTGGTTGTGCCGAAATCGAAGCCTATGGCGTCGAAGGGAAGTTTCGTGGACCGCATCTGCTCTATTATTTCGTAGTGTGGCGGGCTGACGGCGTACGCAGAAGGCAAGTTAGCCAAGTCAGTCGAAAACCCGTGCCGTAAACTATCGAAGTGCGTACTTGCGGCGGCAAAGCCTGCACGCACAGCATCTTGTTTCCAGGAGGGCGAAGGGCGCTATGAAAAAAATCGGCGTTCTGTTTGGCATGGAAAACAGCTTTCCCGGCGCGCTGGTGGACCACATCAATGCGCGGAATCTGGACGGCATTGAGGCCGAGTTTGTGGAGACCGGCGCAGTGCATATGGATAAGGCGCCGCGCTACTCGGTGATTGTGGACCGCATTTCGCACGATATTCCGTTTTATCGCGCCTTTGTGAAGCACGCGGCCATCAATGGAACGGTGATCATTAACAACCCGTTCTGGTGGAGTGCGGACGACAAGTTCTTCAATTACACGCTGGCTGAGAAGCTGGGCGTGGCCGTGCCTCCGACGGTGATCTTGCCCCACAAGCTGCATCCTGAAGGAACGACGGACTTGTCGATGCGGAACCTGGAGTATCCGCTGGATTGGGACGGGGTGTTTGCTTATGTGGGCGAGCACGGGTTTATGAAGCCGGTGGACGGCGGGGGCTGGCGCGACGTGTATCACATTCACAATCGCGCGGAGTTTTTTGCGGCATACGATCAGTCGCGCGACCTGTGCATGCTGTATCAGAAGGCGGTCGAGTTTACCGAGTATTTTCGCTGCTACGTAGTGGGGCAGAAGAAGGTGCACATTATGCCCTACGATCCGCGCAAGCCGCACGCGGAGCGGTATGTGCAGAACCCCCCGGAGTACAGCGGGGAGTTGCTGAAGCGCGTGGAAGAGGATGCTTTGAAGCTTTGCCAGGCGCTGGGCTACGACCTGAATACGGTGGAGTTTGCAGTGGAGGATGGGATTCCGTATGCGATCGACTTTATGAATCCCGCGCCGGATGCCGGGTTGGAGTCGGTGGGGCCGGCTAACTTTGAGTGGATTGTGCG
>Ga0302319_10021402_pt1 | contig 11651 bp, 13 predicted proteins | sample Bog_T0_2_FD_203319 | JGI IMG/M metagenome (GOLD analysis project Ga0302319, IMG submission 203319) | Peat permafrost microbial communities from Stordalen Mire near Abisko, Sweden - Bog_T0_2 | ecosystem: Environmental > Terrestrial > Soil > Wetlands > Peat | place: Sweden: Abisko, Stordalen Mire...
CTCGAAGAGTGAAGAGTGGAGCAGCGCCCAGTATCCCCGAGTCATTCCTCGAACACCGCCTGATATTCGCTGCGCCGTGGGTGGACCAATGGATTCTGCCAAATCCCTTCATTTCGCCTCTCCACTCATTTCTGAAACAGGCCGGGGTCGCATTAACAGATTTCTCTTTTAATAAAGATGCCTCGAGCATTGGAGACACGTTCCTCAACGTGGTCGTCAGAAAGCTCAATGCCAGCTTTCGGGTCGGCCTCGATTCCGTCGTGTTTAACGCCGTTAATCCTGACTGGATGATTGCCGCGGAACTTGCATCCCTCTTCGATCAGGTTGCGGGAGTGGTCCGGGCAACGTCTCGGTCAGCCCCGGTTTCACAGGAAACCACACTTGCGCTTCATATAGTCTCAGAGACGACAGATCTGGGAACTGCGACATCCTTGGCTGGTGAGAAAAGAGCTGCTTGGGGAGGCCGAGTTTTATGGTGTTACTTTGAATCAGGACCCTCGGACGATCATGATCGATAAGTCGCAACGATTTCCACGAGCCGCATTCGTCCGCGTTCACCGGAGATCCGGCGGCGATGACTCTTTTGCAGCGATTGTCGCCGCGCTGTACGCAGATGAGGTGTTCGCGCTGAAACTGTTGGGACTTGCAGAGGCGTCCGGAGTTTAACCATGACATTCGGACCGCAGGACATCGATCAGGCGCCCAATCAACATTTCCTGGTCCGGAGGACGGCGGGTCGCTCGATGCCGGATATGCTTGACGGATTGGCCGGAAGTGGCTTGCAGAACGTATCGATGCCCTTCGCGCTGAACTCGCCGCGAACACAAGGCGGCGACGCAAGTTTGGTCGCTGCCGGCGATGCGGCGTCCGTGGCAACTCACATGGCGCACGCCCGGACAGCGATCATACGACTAATGCGCTCCAACGACATCGCCGTACGCGACCGAAGTCACGCGGCGGCACTGCGCTGGCTTGCGGAAAACCGGCATCGCTATAAGGGTCAGTGGGTGGCGATGCAGGGCGCGAAACTCGTCGCTTCGGGTCCATCCGGCAGGGAGGTCTATGCCGTCGCTCTGAAGGAGCGACCTCCGGCCCTGGTGACTAAGATCGAGGCTGACGATCTCCCCTTCGGAGGCTGGTAGACGTTGGATCAACTGGTGTTTCGATCAAGATATGGCTATCAGGAGTCCTCATTAGGAATCGAGATTCCCGTTACGCTCGGTTTTGCCCCAACACAATTCGTGAGCTTTCTTGCCAAGGTCGATACTGGTGCGGAGTGCTGCATTTTCCAGCGGGAGCACGGCGATGCGCTGGGGATTCCGATAGAAAATGGCATTCCGAAGGAATTTCGCACAGTCACCGGCACATTCCGGACCTACGGTCACACGGTAACGCTCGCTTTGCGCAAGCCTGCGACTTTCCGCGCAACGTGCTCGGCCTCCGCGGCTGGATCGACAGGTTGCGAATAGGTCTGATTCACTACGACAGACAGTTGTTTCTTAGCGGATATGACGACTGAAGGCAATTCAATTCAATGCCCTAAGGCGCGTCCGTCTTTAGGGTCGATTCCGACGTGAACTTCCGGTAATCGGTATAGGTGGAATCGTTGCGGAACAGGACTTTGCCGTTGTAAGTCTCGATGCTGTCCGCCACGGGCAGCAGATACTCCGCCCCCGCAACGGTCACCCGGCCATAATCCACGGTCGAAATCCCCTGCGCGTAGTTCGAAGGCAGATCGTCGGGCGCGTCTGAAATCCGCAGAATATCCAGGGACGCCGCATCTATGAACAACAAACCGTGAAACCCGTAGTTCTTATCTTTGCAGGAAGTGAAGAACAGCCGCCCGGCGCAGATCGATTGCGTCGCGTGCGATTCCGCCAGCGCGATGCGATACGAAAAAACCATGGCACGCTTGCCCTGCAACAGTTGCCAGCCATCCCACTGGAAATGCGGATGCACTCCGGGGGAGAACAACTCTTTGAGTATCCAGCCGAAGTTGCCGTTCATTTCGAGCCAGCCTTCGGCGGTGCTTCGCCCGGGCACTTTCTTCACAGGGGCGCCGTTCACGGTCAGCAGCCGGTAATGTTCATCGCGGCCGTAATAGCTGAGTTCGTAAGCGACCGTGGCTTCATCGTGCCAGCGGCGCGTGGCGGCGGGCGCGACCATATGCTTCGTCGTGCGTGTGCAGGTGAAGTTGGGGATGCGATTCAGGTATCCCTGAGCAAACGATGTCACCGTTTTCAGCGCCCGCTGCTGAACTTCGGCCGATAGCGGTTCCTGCGACCGCGCCATTCCGATGGCGAACAGCATACAGAGGCCGGTATGCTTCAATAATATCCGCATGAAACGCATTGCACTATCGTGGAGCAGCGGCAAAGACAGTGCGTGGACGCTGCATCTGCTGCGCCGGTCGCCGGATATTGAAGTGGCCGCGCTCATCACCACCTTTAACTCTATACACGACCGGGTGGCCATGCACGCGGTGCGCCGCAGACTTGTGGAGGAGCAGGCGAAACGGATCGGGCTGCCGTTGTGGCCAGTGGAATTGCCGTGGCCGTGCCCGAACGGCGTCTATGAGGAATTGATGTCGGTGGTGTGCCGGCGCGCTGTTGCGGAAGGGCTTACAGGCATAGCCTTTGGCGATCTTTTTCTGCGCGATATTCGCGAGTATCGCGAGCGCCAGCTGGAGGGCAGCGGGCTGGAGCCCCTCTTTCCCGTGTGGGATATTCCGACGCGCGGTTTGGCCGCGACCATGATTGAGGCGGGTGTGAAAGCGAAAATTACCTGTATCGATCCGAACAAACTCGACGCTTCGTTTGCGGGCCGGGAGTTCGATTCCTCTTTCGTCGGCGACCTGCCGGCGTCGGCCGATCCGTGCGGGGAGAACGGCGAATTTCACAGCTTCGTTTACGATGCTCCGGTGTTCTCCAGCCCCATCGCGGTGCGCACGGGCCAGATTGTGGAGCGCGAAGGCTTCGTGTTCGCCGACGTCCTTCCCGACGTCCGGTAAGTTACCCTCTTCGTATGTACCGGATCGCGGCGATTGGCATGGTGGCATCCGCTCTCGCGCACGCTGCGACCGTGCCTACCTATAAGGGTGCGGCGGCGTGCGCCACCTGTCATCCCGCAGCTGAGGCGAAATGGCGCTCGGCTCGCCACAGCAAAATGGTGCAGCCCGCGAATGCCGGCAGTGTGCAGGGCGATTTCAACCGCGGGACCGTCACCCTCCGCGGTCAGGATTACACGCTGTCGCGTCAGGGGGACTTTTACTACATCACCGAGTCTTACCTGACCGGCCAAACGCAGAAGCATCGCATCGATTACACCCTGGGCAATCGCCGCATCCAGCATTACCTGACGACTCTGCCCGATGGGCGCATCATCGTGCTGCCCCCCAGCTGGGACATCACGCGCAAGGAATGGTTTCATAACTTCGATATCGGCGACCCGGATGAAAGCGGCGACGTGGAAGTTCAGCTCTGGAACAAGAATTGTTTCTCCTGCCATGTGAGCCAGCAGGAGAAAGAGTTCGATGTCGATAAGGGCGAGTATAAAAACTCCTGGCTCGATTTCGGGATCAACTGCGAGCGCTGTCATGGGCCGGCTTCGGAGCACGTTACGAATTACTCGGCGAAAGTGAAGCCTGCCGGTCCGGCGCGCGACATCGTGGTGCAGACGCGTCTCGATTCGGCGCGCAATACGATGGTCTGCGCGCAATGCCATTCGTTTCGCGACACGTTCGTTTACGGGTTCAAGGCCGGCGACGATTATTACGACCACTTCGTTCCGATTCTCGAGTTCGATCAGCCGGTGGATAAAGACCCGGCCTACTGGGCGGACGGCCGCACGCGGCGTTTTTCGAACGATGCCATCGGACTTTGGCAGAGCCAGTGCTTTTTGAAGGGCGGCGTGACTTGCCTGAAATGCCACGTCGACGCGCATGACACGAGTATCGAGAAGAGTCCGCAACTGCGGGCTGACGATGCGGCCATCTGCACACAGTGCCATACGAAGATCGGTGCAGCGATTACGGCGCATACCCATCATGCCGAGAAGAGCGCGGGGAGTTCCTGCGTGGAGTGCCACATGCCGCGCACCGTGCTCAGCGTGAAGGCGAAGATTCGCGACCATTCGATCACGGTTCCCGTGCCTGAGAACACCATGAACCACAAGATTCCGAATGCCTGCAACGAATGCCATACGGATCGCGATGCTTTGTGGGCGGCGAAGACGATGGACGAGTGGTACGGATTGGCGTCGCGCGAGAAATCGATTCGCCGCGCCGAAGCCTTCGCCCTGGCGAGGACGGGAGACCGGGCATCTGTGGCGAAACTGGTGGAAATCGCCACGGATAACGATGAAGGCCCTCTGATGCGTGCGAATGCGCTTGGATATCTGGCGCGATTCGGGTCGGACGCGCGTGTGTTCCCCATCTTTGAATGGGCGCTGGGGGACGAGCATCCGATCGTTCGCGCGATCGCCGCGCTGCGATTCCCTCAGAGCCCGGGGAAAAGGACCGCGGCAGTTAACGATCTGGCTCGCGTGTTGAACGACAAGGCAGCGACGGTGCGGCTGGCGGCGGCCGTGTCGCTGGTAGGCCTGGGCGTCCGCGATTTCAAGCCGCCGTTGGCCGAGCCTTTTGCCGATGCGATGAAACTTTACGCGGCGCGCGCGGCGATGAATAACGACGATGCACAGCAGCAACTGGCGGCGGGGCGGATGTTCCTGCTTACGGGCGATCCGGGGAAGGCTGCTGAATCGTTCAGTGCAAGCCTGAAACTCGATAAGGCGGCAATCGCGCAGTATTATCTGGCGCAGGCTTATGTGCAGCGGCAGAAGTTTGCAGAAGCCCGAACATTGCTGCAGGAGATTCCGCCGGGCGACCCGCAATATCCGGCCGCGCAGGCGCTGCTGAAATCCATCGCCAGCCGGCAATAGCGTGCGGGAGATCGCCTGTGCTTCGTTTTCGCGTGACGCAGTTGTTCGAGTTCCGCACGCAGGGGCTGCCACCAAAGACGATCCCGCGCGCGCTCTGAGTTTTCTTCGGCCGTAAGGGCAGCCGCTACCGTTTCGGGATCGCCGGTCAGGGCTACGGCAACCGCCGGTCTGGTCATTTCCCGAGCCAGATCCCGATGCGCCGCTGCCGCTTCGATAATCAATTCCGGAGTGCGCAGTTCCCGCAGCCAGAACGCGGGTCCGCAGATCTTTTGAAAATAGCTTTCTTCGACCAGTCGCCGTATCATCGGCCAGTCCTTATCTCGCTGGGTCTTCTTTGCCAGCACGAGATCTTCGAGAGCCATCATTTCGACAACCACCCCGTCGGCTTCGACCGTACTTCGGCGCAGCCAGAGACTTTCGAAGTCGTCGACCCCTCTCAGCTTCGACATGAGGTCGATTCGCAAACCTTTGACATCTTCCCTCGCACAGCGAAAGTGGACAGCGTGGCCGCGACGAAGGAACTCGGGTTCGAAGGAAGGCACTTCGATCCGCTCGGCCTCGAGATCGTCGAGCGCGGCGCGCAGTAGGGCAAAACCCCGAGGATCCGCGACGACGAGCAGGTCGAGATCGCGGCTGAACTCAGCAGCGCCGTAAAATACGCAGGCCTGACCTCCCATGAGAAGAGTTCTCGATCCACTCTTCCCGATCGAAGAAAGGGCTCTGAGTATCGGGCTCCGGCTCAAGCGATCCTCCCAGCGCGAGATATGTATCCCACAGCTTCATCGATTCCGCGAACCGCTCTGCTGGCGAGAGCCGGTACCATTCGGCCCACTCCTCGCCAACCAGATCTTCGGCGATCACAGCGGGACGCTCGCTCATACCACAAATGTAACCGATTTCCGGACGCCGCCGTCCTAAAAGCACCATCCCTCCCGGCCGTTGCGACGGTCCCAGCCGTCCGCACCGGACCAGTACGTCCGTGGTGTTTGACCCATATTAGGGGCTATGCTACGGTAAAAGTTACCTTCGTTTTTTCGGTTCCTCGTCTCCTCTCGAAATGGATAAAGTTTTGCATGACCTCGGCGGGATTGTGTTAAATGGCCTGCCTACTTTTTTTCTCGTCATCATCCTCGCCGTTTGCGTGAAGTATCTGTATTTGAAGCCTCTCGAAAAGGTTCTGGCGGAGCGTTACCGGCTTACAGAAGGCGCGCGCAAGGCAGCGGAAGAGAGCCTCAAATCGGCCGATTCGAAGATTGCCGAGTATGAGAATGCGCTGGCCCAGGCGCGGGGTGAAATTTATAAGGAGCAGTCGGAATTTCTGAAGCAGCTTACCGAACAGCACGCGGAGCAAATCAAAACGGTTCGCGCCGAATCGGAGCAGCGAATTGCGGCCGCGAAGCTTTCCATTGCGGAAGAAGCGCGTACGGCTGCCGCGGGTCTGGAAGCGCAAAGCGATACGCTTGCGGCGCAGATTGCCGATGCGGTTCTGGCCCGGAGGGTCGCATAAATGCACATCCTCCCCGTAATGCTGTTGCTTGCCGAGGAAGCCGCGGGCGCGAAGCCGGAGCCTTCGGTGATCTGGAAATGGTCGAACTTCCTGATCCTGGCGGGCGTGCTCTGGTACCTGATTTCGAAGCACCTTGGGCCGGTGTTGTCAGCGCGCACGGCGCAGATTCAGGAAGGGCTCGCGGCAGGCGAGAAAGCGAAGAAGGAAGCCGATGCCCGCGCAGCGGCGGTTCAGGCTCAGCTTGCGAATCTCGGTGACGATGTGGCTCGACTGCGTACGGAAGCGAAACAGGAGCGCGAGCGAGAAGCGGAGCGTTTGCGTGCCGATGCCGAGCGCGATATTGCGCTTGTTCAGCAGCGCGCCGCACAGGAGATTGAGTCCTCCGGCAAGCTGGCGCGGCTCGAAGTGCAGAGCATGGCCGCGAAGATGGCTATCGAACTAGCCGAGCGCAAAGTGCGCGCCCGCATGTCGCCTGAAGTGGAGGCAGCGCTGCTCGGCAACTTCATCGATGGCCTTTCAAATGGCCTGGCCCCTCATGCGGAATAGACCAGTATGATTTCCTCCGCCGTCGTTAATCGCTACGCAAACGCTCTTGTGGATATTGTGGTGGGGCAGTCCGCTGGGATCGATCCCGCCCGCGCTCTGAGCCAGCTGCAAAGTTTCGAGGAGGCTCTGAAGAGCGCGCCCACCATGGGCATCGTGCTCGCATCGCCCGCCGTTTCGAAAGCGCGCAAACGGCAGGTGATTCGCCGGGTGGCCGAAGCGCTGGGCCTTGAGCGCATCATTTGCAATTTCCTCCTGGTTCTGAGCGATCATGGCCGCGCGCATGCGCTTAAGGAAATGATCGAGGCTTTCAATGTTTTAGTGGATGAGCGTTTGGGCTTCCTGCACGCCGAAGTAGTTTCGGCGACGGAACTGACCGCTCAGCAGCGCGACCGGCTTTCTGCCGAGCTTGCGAAGCTGGCGGCCAGCCAGGTGCGCACCAGGTTCACCATCGATCCCGACCTGATCGGCGGTGTGACGGCGCGCGTGGGCTCGAAGGTTTATGACGGGTCCGTGCGAGGGCGGCTGGCAGTTTTGCGGCAGCGCCTGGCAGTTAACTAACGGAATACTATGGCTCAAATTCGGGCAGACGAAATAACGACAATTCTCCGCCAGGAGATCGAGAATTACGACCGCGCTATCGACGTGAGCGAGGTTGGTTCCATCATCTCCGTGGGCGACGGCATCGCGCGCATTCATGGCCTCGACAAAGTGATGTCGGGCGAACTGATCGAGTTCGGCCATGGCGTGTCGGGTATCGCGATGAACCTTGAAGAAGATCAGGTGGGCGCCGTGCTGCTGGGCGAATACCAGCATATTCGCGAAGGCGACGAAGTGCGGCGCACGGGCAAGATCATGTCGGTGCCTGTGGGCGAAGCGATGGTGGGCCGCGTGGTGGATGCGCTGGGACGCCCGATCGATGGCAAGGGCCCGATCGCGTCGGAACAGTCGAACGCCATCGAGCGTATCGCGCCAGGCGTTATCGATCGCCAGCCCGTGAAGCAGCCCATGCAGACCGGTATCAAGGCCATCGACGGTATGATCCCGGTGGGCCGAGGACAGCGCGAGCTCATCATCGGTGACCGGCAGACCGGCAAGACCGCCATCGCGCTCGACGCCATCATCAATCAAAAGGGCGGCGACATGATTTGTATCTATGTCGCGATCGGCCAGAAGCGCTCCACGGTTGCCCAGGTGGTTCGCACGATTGAAGAATATGGCGCGATGGATTACACCATCGTGGTTTCGGCCAGCGCTTCCGACCCCGCTCCCATGCAGTATCTGGCGCCTTATTCCGGCTGCGCCATTGGCGAATTTTTCCGCGATACTTCGCGGCATGCGCTCTGCGTTTACGACGATCTTTCGAAACACGCCGCGGCCTATCGCGAAATTTCGCTGCTGCTGCGGCGTCCTCCTGGGCGCGAGGCGTATCCGGGCGACGTTTTCTATCTGCATAGCCGTTTGCTCGAACGCGCCGCGAAGCTGAGTGACGCGAAGGGCGCGGGTTCGCTCACTGCCCTGCCCTTCATTGAAACCCAGGCGGGCGACGTTTCGGCCTACATTCCGACCAACGTGATCTCAATTACCGATGGTCAGATTTATCTCGAAGCCGATCTCTTCAACTCGAACATCCGGCCTGCCGTAAACGTCGGTCTCTCGGTGAGCCGCGTCGGCGGCAACGCGCAGATCAAAGCTATGAAGCAGGTGGCCGGCGCGCTGCGTCTCGATCTCGCGCAGTATCGCGAACTGGCGGCGTTTGCGCAGTTCGGTTCGGATCTCGATAAGGCTTCGCAGGCTCAGTTGAATCGCGGTAAGCGCCTGGTTGAAATTCTGAAGCAGCCGCAGTATAAACCGATCCCGGTGGAAAAACAGATCGCGATCATTTTTGCGGGAACGAAGGGGCTGCTGGACGATCTGGCTGTCGAGGATTGCCGCGCCTTCGAAGCCGAGCTCTATAAGTTCCTCGATAATTCAAGGCCGGGAATTCTCAACGCGATTCGCGAGAAGAAAGCGTTCGATGACACGATCACCAAAGACCTGACCGCCGCGATTAACGAACTCAAGGACCGCTTTAAGAAGGAACGCGGCAAACCAGTCGCCGCCGCGAAGGTCTGACGCTCTATGCCGAGTCTCATAGACTTCCGGCGGCGCATCCGCTCGGTTAAGAACACGCAGCAGATCACCAAGGCCATGAAGATGGTCTCGGCCGCGAAGCTGCGGCGCGCGCAGGATCGCGTTATCGCCGCGCGGCCCTATGCGAAGACCATGCGCGAGATGCTGGCCAATCTTTCGGCGGCTGCGCAGATGGACGACCGAGCTTCGGAAAGCAGCTGGCTGGCGGTGCGTGAACCGAAGCGGATCGATTTGATTTTCGTTTCCAGCGATACGGGTCTGGCCGGCGCGTTCAATTCGAATCTGATGAAGGCGTCGACGCGCTTCTATGAAGAGAATCCAGGTGCGGAAATAAGCCTGACGCTGGTAGGCCGCAAAGGCCGCGATTTCCATCGGCGGCGCAGCGGCAAAATTCTTTCCGAGCACATCAACATTCTCAACAGGCCCACTTACCAGGAAGCGGCGGATGTGGCGCAGGAAGCGATCCGGCGTTATCGCGATGGCGAGACCGATGCCGTTTATCTTCTGAATAACGACTTTAAGAGCGTGATGGCGCAGACGCTGAATCTGACGAAGCTGCTGCCGGTCGAACTGGAAAACAAGGACGACAAAAAGGCCGAGCAGACCGATTATATTTACGAACAGTCGCCGCTCGAAATGCTGGAACGTTTGGTACCGCGTTATGTGGAGGTCGCAGTATTCCGTGCTCTGCTGGAAACGGTCGCAGCATATCAGGCGGCCCGCATGACCGCGATGGACAAGGCTTCCTCGAACGCGAAGGACGTAATCGACACGCTCACGCTGAACATGAATCGCGTGCGCCAGGCGGCTATTACCAAGGAAATTATCGAAGTGGTCAGCGGCGCTGCCGCTGCCGAATAAAAGGACTCTACATATGGCAACAGCTACCCAAACCGTCGGCTCAGTGGTTCAGATCGCAGGACCCGCCGTCGACTGCCAGTTCCCCGAAGGTCAGATCCCGGAAGTTCACACGGCCATCCGCATTACGAGCGAAGGCTACGATGTTCCCGAGCCCATCGACATCGTCTGCGAATGCGAGCAGCATATCGGCGAGGGCCGTATCCGCACCATCGCCATGCAGCCGACCGAAGGCCTTGTGCGCGGTATGAAAGCCATCAGCCTGGGTGGGCCGATCAGTGTGCCTGTGGGGAAAGAAACCCTGGGCCGCGTGCTTAACGTTCTTGGGCAGCCTGTGGACAATATGGGCCCGGTCAACACCGCGCAGCACTATCCGATTCACCGCCCGGCGCCCTCGTTTGAAGACCAGTCGACGCGCCTTGAAATGTTCGAGACCGGAATCAAGGTGATCGATCTGCTCGAACCTTATCTTCGCGGCGGCAAGATCGGCCTGTTCGGCGGCGCGGGCGTGGGTAAGACCGTCATCATCATGGAGCTGATCAATAACATCGCGATGAAGCACGGGGGTGTGTCGGTGTTTGCCGGTGTGGGTGAACGTACTCGCGAAGGCAACGATCTCTGGCTCGAAATGCAGGAAGGCGGCGTCATCGACCCGCACGATTTCACGAAGAGTAAAGTCGCGCTGGTGTATGGCCAGATGACCGAGCCGCCGGGGGCTCGTTTGCGCGTAGGCCTCACAGGGCTGACGGTTGCCGAATATTTCCGCGATGAAGAAGGGCAGGATGTGCTGCTCTTTATCGATAATATTTTCCGCTTCACGCAGGCGGGTTCAGAAGTGTCCGCACTGCTGGGCCGCATGCCGAGCGCGGTGGGATATCAGCCTAACCTGGCGAGCGAAATGGGTGAGTTGCAGGAGCGCATTACTTCAACAAAGAAGGGTTCGATCACGTCCGTGCAGGCCATCTACGTGCCTGCCGACGATTACACCGACCCCGCGCCGGCGACCGCGTTTGCCCACCTTGACGCGACAACGAACCTCTCGCGTTCCATCGCCGAGCTCGGCATCTATCCCGCAGTCGATCCGCTGGCATCGACCTCCCGCATTCTCGATCCGCGCATCATCGGCGACGAGCATTACAACACCGCCCAAATGGTGAAGGGAATTCTGCAGCGCTATAAAGACCTGCAGGACATCATCGCCATTCTCGGTATCGACGAATTGAGCGACGAAGATAAGCTTACCGTTTCGCGCGCCCGCAAAATTCAGAAATTCCTGTCGCAGCCGTTCTTTGTGGCCGAGCAGTTCACCGGCATTCCGGGCGCCTACGTAAAGCTGGCCGATTCGATTCGCGGCTTCCAGGAGATCGCCGCCGGCAAGCACGACGATATGCCGGAACAGGCCTTCTACATGGTCGGCACGATTGAAGAAGCCCAGGAAAAGGCGAAGAAGAGCCAGTAGATGGCCGACACGATCTTATTGCAGCTGGTGAGTCCCGAGCGTCTGCTGGTGGAAGAGCAGGTGTCGGAGGTGCAGATTCCGGCGCTCGATGGCTTCATCGGCGTGCTGCCGGGTGCCGCGCCGCTGCTTTCGGAGCTCAAGCCAGGCGGTGTGGTGACTTATCTGGCTGGCGGTAAGGCAAGGGTTCTGGCTGTGTATGGCGGGTTTGTGGAA
>Ga0302319_10021403_pt1 | contig 11651 bp, 7 predicted proteins | sample Bog_T0_2_FD_203319 | JGI IMG/M metagenome (GOLD analysis project Ga0302319, IMG submission 203319) | Peat permafrost microbial communities from Stordalen Mire near Abisko, Sweden - Bog_T0_2 | ecosystem: Environmental > Terrestrial > Soil > Wetlands > Peat | place: Sweden: Abisko, Stordalen Mire...
GCCTGGTATTCATCGGCGCCGCGGATGACAACCACTTCCGTGCTTTCGACGCCAAAACCGGAAAGGAGTTGTGGTCCACCAAGCTCAACGCATCGGCGGAGTCGGTGCCGGCCACCTATCTGGACAAAGACGGCGGGCAGTACGTGGTCGTATCGGGAACCGGCGGGGGCGATGCCGGCGCGCCGGTAACGGCGGACGAGATTACGGCGTTCCGCTTGTCCAAGGGAAAGTGAGTCTTATCGGAAATTGATCCCCGCCCGGTCAACAAATTCGCTCCCTTACGGTCGCGGCTCCGATTGGGTTGCCGTATGTTTGCGGCCACTTACAGAGCCGCGACCGTAAGGGAGCGTTTGCCGGAAGCCGGTTTCCCCAATTGGGTTAAGCATCCCCGGTCGCCAGCGTCGCTTCGAAAGATGTTTGATAAAGTTATAAGGTTAATGTAGCGACGAAGCGATCCCCCCTATGCAGACCCTCCGCAATCTCGAGACGCGTGACGTCTCGGCGCCATTAAGCCAAAACATTCACCTTCTCCGCTGGGTCGGGAAAATGGCTCAGCTCACGCAACCAGCCCGCATCCACTGGGTGGATGGCTCTCAGGAAGAGAACGACGCGCTCTGCCTCCAGTTGGTCGAGGACGGCACCTTCATCAAACTCGACGAGAAACTCTGGCCGGGTTGTTATTATGCGCGTTCCAACCCGAGCGATGTGGCGCGCATTGAAGATCGCACTTTCATCTGTTCGCTCTCCGAGGACGCCGCGGGACCCACCAACAACTGGGTCAGCCCTTTCGACATGCGCCACAAGCTCAAGGGCCTTTTCGACCGCGTCATGCGCGGGCGGACCATGTACGTTCTCGCCTTCAGCATGGGGCCTATCGGTTCGCCCATGTCCCGCATCGGCGTGCAATTGACCGATTCGCCTTACGTGGTGGTGAACACGCGCATCATGGCGCGCATCGGCCTGCCGGTGCTTCACGAGATCGATCAGGACAACATGCGCGTAGTCCCCTGCATGCACAGTGTGGGCGCGCCGCTCGAACCCGGACAGACGGACGTTGCCTGGCCCTGCAATTCCGAGAAATACATCGTCCACTTTCCGGAAACACGGGAAATCTGGTCGTTTGGCTCCGGCTATGGGGGCAATGCGCTGCTGGGCAAGAAGTGCTTCGCGCTGCGCATCGCCTCGAATATCGCGCGCGATGAAGGCTGGCTCGCCGAGCACATGACGATCATCGGCGTCGAGAATCCCCAGGGCGAAAAGACCTACGTCGCCGCCGCGTTCCCCAGCGCCTGCGGCAAAACGAACTTTTCCATGCTGGTTCCTCCGGACGGTTTCGAAGGGTGGAAAGTGAGCACGATCGGCGACGATATCGCGTGGATCAAAGCCGACGAGCACGGCCACCTGCGCGCCATCAACCCCGAAGCCGGCTTTTTCGGGGTTGCGCCCGGCACTTCGGCGAAAACCAACCCCAACGCCATGGCCGCGCTTTCCCGCAACACCATCTTCACCAACGTGGCCCTGACGCCGGAAGGTGGGGTTTGGTGGGAAGGCATGACTGACGAACCGCCCGCCGAATGCCTCGACTGGCAGGGGCGCAGGTGGACGCCGGGCATTGCCGCGGAAACTGGCGCCAAGGCGGCTCACCCGAATTCGCGCTTCACCGCACCGGCCTCGCAGTGCCCCACGATCGATCCGGATTGGGAAGCGCCGCAAGGCGTCCCATTGAGCGCCATCATATTCGGCGGCCGGCGCGCCACCACCATGCCTCTGGTGTATCAGGCCTTCAACTGGAGTTCGGGCGTTTATATAGGCGCCACGATGGGCTCGGAGACCACCGCGGCGGCGGCGGGCGCTACCGGTAAAGTGCGCCGCGACCCCATGGCCATGCTGCCGTTCTGCGGGTACCACATGGGCGATTATTTCCGCCATTGGTTCAAAGTGCAGCGCGGCCTTTCCGAACCCCCGGGCATTTTCCATGTGAACTGGTTCCGCAAGGACGATCAGGGCGAGTTCCTGTGGCCCGGCTTCCGGGAGAATGTGCGGGTGCTCAAATGGATTGTGGACCGTGCCCGCGGCCGCGCCATCGGACACGAAACCCACATAGGTTGGATGCCCCATTACCAGGACATTGAGTGGGCCGGTCTGCCGTTCCCGAAGGAACGATTCACCGAACTGCAGGCCGTGGACCGCAAAGCATGGCGCGCGGAAGTGGCCAGCCACGAAGAGTTCTTTATCGATCTCCACGATCGTCTGCCCCCGGAGATTGTGTACGAGCGCGAACTACTGATCTGCCGTCTGTAGCCCAATGCCAGTTAGTTTTCCCAGTTTTGGGTAGCTGCACAAATTGTGGGGCGGACCCCCTGGTCCGCGCGGGTCCCCCCGGACCCGCTCTTCTCTCGAAGAATCAGGCGTCAGGCCGGCCGCCGACCAGGCGGTCCGCCCCACAATTTGTGCAGAATGCAGCTTTGGCGAAAACTAAGTGGCATTGGCCTGTAGCCCGTCCAGTCCCCTCTCGGCACGGATTCAATATTTAACCGTGCCGTCACGGTTACTTTTGGTGTTTGACCAGGGGCTCATGGTACGCTTTCCGATGTCGCGGCAGAAATAGGGACGGGTGCGTATGGAGCCGTGACGGGAGTGCTGGTATGAAAAACGCGCGATTCGCCTGGTTGCCGCTCGCGATTATGGGCTGCACGGTGTGGCTGGCGGCCCAGCAGGGAGCGCCTCCCAACGCTCCTCCAGCCCCTCCGCAAAAACAGGGAGGGCGTGGCGGACGGGGACGCCCCGCCGGTCGGAAGGTCGTTCTCGCTTGGGCCGATACGCGCAACGGCATCGCCCAGCACGACTCGGTTTCTCACGCACTCGCCACCATCGAGCGGTTGGGCTACGAATCGGGTCTCTGGGATACCTACATTCGCACCGATTCCAACATTGCCTCCTACCACCCTCTGATGACCAACGGCCAGCCCGCGAGCGGCGGCCCCAGTTTCAGCACCGCCGACGCTATCTTTTTCATGGGCCACCGGGAGGTGGCGATCGACGATCAGCAAAAAGCGGACCTGCTGAAATTCGTTCACGACGACGGCAAAGGGTTTGTCGCCGCCCACGTCGGCTTGACCGCTCTCATGTCGTGGCCCGAATTCGGCGAGATGCTGGGAGGGCAGTTCCAGGACCATCCCTACGGCTCGGTGGCGGGAACGGTGATTAACGAAGATCCCAGCTTCCCCGCCACCCGCCATCTGCCGGCGCTTTTCCCTTTGACGGACGAGTTTTATCAGGTGAAGAATTTCTCCCGCGAAAAGAGCCGCGTCCTGCTGCGGCTGGATACCTCCAAGCTCCCTCCTAACCAGAACCTTCTAAACAAGGATGGCGATTTCCCGTTAGCCTGGGCAAAGATGTATGGCCAGGGGCGCGTCTTCTACGGCTCATTCGCCCACGATGCCAAGACCTGGGACAACCCGGACATTTATCACATGTACTTCGAAGCCATTAAGTGGGCGCTGAAATTGACCGATGCCGACGTGACGCCAAGGCCGCTGCCGCCTTCTACCCCAGCGGCCGCGGCGGCAAAATGAGCGGCTCGCCGGGGAGATATTGATGTCATATGATGGCACTATGGCATTACAGAGCTCCACGACCGAGCTCGGCAACCGCGAGACGATTCATCGCCGCCGGCCAATCCACGACTGGCTCTACTCCTTCCCGGCGTAACCGCGAATCAAAGGAACCCGCAATCGCAACACAGTTGTGTTACGCTTGGGGCATGCCCTCCGTAACGTCCAGTTTTCGAATGAGCCGTGAGTTGCAGCGAGAGTTAGCCGACGCGGCTGAGCGCACTGGCAGGGGGAAGAACGCAATTATCATTGAGGCGCTGGTCCAATACTTGAAGGCGATGGAACGAGAGTCGATTTCCGTGGAAGCCCGACGGCAATCTGAACTTGTTTCCAGGAACGAGCGTGACGGCGACTGGTACGGACTGGCGGACGTGTCGGGATGGAGATAAAGCGCGGCGACGTAGTCATTTGTGCGGCGCCGGGAGACTACGGCAAGCCGAGGCCGGCGGTCGTCGTCCAATCCGACCTGTTCAACGGTACGCACTCGAGCGTAGCGGTTTGCCTGATCACGAGCCGCTTGGAGGACGCACCTCTTTTTCGCATTTCCCTTCCTGCCGGGATAACGACTGGTCTGACCCTGGAGTCGCAGGTGATGGTTGACAAGATCATCGCGATCCCGCGGAGCAAGATCACGAAGCGGGCCGGGGCGCTCGGCGCGGGCACCTTGCAAGAGATAGACAAGGCCTTACGATTGTGGCTGGAGTTGGTCTGAAGTTTCGCTGGAGCGGCAAGCGGCGCTGCGAGCGCATGCACCGGCTCAGCCTGGCGCGGCTGCGGCGGGAGTCACTTTTCGCGCGTATTCCACCCTGGCAAATAAGGCCCCGCCGGACTCCCCATTTCATGTGGTCCCAGGAATTGTAGCGGCGCCGGCGGGTTTGTCGATAGACTCATAATTCGTGAAGAAGACGCCGAAACAAAATCCCGCGGCACGGCGGGCGCCGAAGGCTGCGGGCGACCCTTCCGCTGAACTGACGTCGACTTATTGGCTCGTCGGCCGGAGGATCGTAGAACGGCTCCCGCGGAAGATTGGCGGCGCGTCCGTGATGGCGGTCCGGGAGAAACAGCCATGAAGGTTCTGGTCACGGGAGGCGCCGGCTATATCGGCAGCCACACGGCGAAAGCGCTGGCTCGTGCCGGGTTCGAACCCATCGTTTTGGACAACCTCAGCATGGGTCACGAATCGTCCGTCCGCTGGGGTCCGCTGGTACGCGGCGATCTGTCCGATCGCGAGTTTGTGCAGGGTGTCGTCACGGCTCACCAGATCGAGGCCGTGATTCACTTCGCCGCCTACGCGTATGTCGGAGAGTCGATTCGGGCTCCGCGGAAGTACTTCCAGAACAATGTCAACAACACGCTCAACCTGTTGGGTGCCATGCTCGACGCGGGAGTCCGGCGAATCGTATTCTCGTCCACCTGTGCCACCTATGGCGATCCCCAGTCCGTCCCGCTCCGCGAGGATCATCCGCAACTCCCCGTCAACCCCTATGGAGAATCCAAGCTCTTTGTGGAAAAGGTCTTACGCTGGTACGAACTGGCCTACGGGCTGAAATGGGTGGCCCTGCGCTACTTTAACGTCGCCGGCGCCGACCCGGATGGCGAGATCGGAGAGGATCACGATCCGGAAACCCATCTCGTCCCGCTGGCCGTCCAGGTCGCGCTAGGATTGCTCCCGGCGCTGGCAGTCTACGGAACCGACTACGACACCCCGGATGGAACGGCGATTCGGGACTATGTCCACGTCTCCGACATCGCCGACGCCCACGTCCGGGCCCTGCGCTACCTGGTGGACGGCGGCCGGCCCGTGGCGCTGAACCTGGGCAGCGAAATCGGTTCCTCCATTCGCCAGATGGTCTCCACGGTGGAGCGGGTGGGCGGGATGCCGGTTCGCACCCGGGACTGCGCCAGGCGCCCTGGGGACCCGGCTCAGCTTCTGGCCGATGCTTCTCTGGCGGTCGAAACACTGGACTGGCGCCACCCTCTTTCCAATCCGCAAGCGGTCGTCGAAACCGCCTGGCGGTGGCATCGCCGGTCTCCGCGGCTTTGATTCGCGCGTCCTCGCAAAGCACCTCGGTGTGCGCGGCGAGACTCCCTTGCACTCGGCGGTGCATGATGGCCGCCAGGCGGCGCCCACTGAGCCCATAGGAGGTGAATATCGCCGCACTCTGCGCAAGGATGTGGTGGAATTGTTGCGCCGGCAACGGAGCAACCAGGCAGCCTTCCGAGGCCGGTTTACCCAAAGGTAACGCTCGCCGCAACCGTCAACCGGGGCCTCGATCTGCCTTGCCCATACCCTTGCATTCGATCCTCCGCCGCGCCATAATCGCAGGATCGAAAGGGGGCTACACATGAAGACTCGGCTATTCCTGTTCTGCGCGCTCGTCGGCGCTACACTTGCCGCCGACCTGCCCTACGCCGGCAAGTGGAAAGTGAACCTGGCCAAGAGCGATTTCGGCCAAACCACTGTCACCTACGAAAGCTTGCCCGGCGGCGAATGGCAGGCCACCGCTTTCGGAGTGACGTACAAATTCAAAATCGACGTCAAGGATTACCCTGACGGCATGGGCGGGACCAGCGCCTGGAAGGCCGTTGATGCCAACACCTGGGAGATCGTCGGGAAAGTCAATGGTAAAGTCGCCTCCACCGACACGCTGAAGCTCAGCGCCGATGGCAAAACCCTTACCGACACGGGCAAGCAGATGAAACCCGACGGCGGGACGATGGATGGCGCCACCGTCTACCAGCGGGTTTCCGGCGGTCCGGGGCTCGGCGGAAAATGGCAGACGAAAAAGGTGTCCGGCGCCGCCGAGGTCTTAGAGATGGCGCAGTCCGGGACCGATGGTCTGAACTTTAAAGATCCCGACATGGGCATGTCGTGCGACTCTAAGCTCGATGGCAAGGATTACCCCTGCACCGGCCCGATGATGCCGCCGGGCTTCACGATCTCTATGAAACACGCGCCCCCGCGCACTCTCGAAGTGACGGTTAAGAAGGACGGCAAGCCGTTCTTCCGGGCCACTTACACTGTCGCCACGGACGGCAAATCGATGACCGAAACCGGCGGCGCGGCCGCAAATACCGAAAAGTTCAAAATCGTATTCGACCGCATGTAGGCGACACCACTACGGCAGCCATGCTGAATCGCGCCGCAACAATGACGGCGAAATCGCCGGCAGGCGGTGGTAAGCACGTTAACGACAATATCGGTAGCATTCGGCGCATCCTGGTCATCAGGGGAGCGGCGGCGCAATCGCGTGGCGGGCGCTGCATGCGTTCCTTGTAGCAACGGGTTTACAATTCTCAAATGAGACCGCGGTATACCTCCCTTGCTTTGTTGCTGACGCTTGCGACTGCTCAGTTGGTCTTGGCACAGAATGCGCCAACGTCCCCACCCCAAGCCGCGCCGGCTGTTCCGCAGGGCGGTAGAGGCCGTGGCAACGCCGGGACGCCGCGCGGGCGCAGTGTTACGCTCGGCGACGTCACGGCCTTTGACGTGAAGGACAACGTCGCGACTGTAAGCGCCGGTCCCGATCAGGTTCGCGTGATGTTTTACAGGAATGACATCGTGCGCCTCTGGCTCGGGCCGGATGGGCAGTTTACCGACGCGCAGCCCAACCCGGCCGACGCGCAAATCGTGGTGTATCGCGGCGCGCCGATCGCCTTCGCGTCGCGCGACGCCGGCGATTATTACCGCGTCGAAACTCCGGCCCTGGTTCTGCGTGTGTACAAACGTCCCTTGCGATTTGCCATGTTCGACAAGACCAACGCCAGCGTAATCTGGCAGGAAGCGAAGCCGCTTACGTACGGGCCGGCCACGGTGCAAACGTTGCGCCGGGGCGACAACGAGAACTTTTATGGAGGCGGGATGCAGAACGGCTACTTCTCGCACCGCGATACCTCGGTGAACATCCGCCTCAACACCCGCGGATGGAGCGACGGGGCCACGCCCAACCCCGCGCCGTTCTACATGAGCACCGCGGGGTACGGCGTGTTCCGCAATACGATGTCCCCTGGCAAGTACGACTTTCTATCGCCGATCGTTACCTCGCACGACGAAGCGCGCTTCGACGCCTACTATTTTAGGGGGACGCTGAAGGAGATTCTCGACGGTTATACACTCGTCACCGGCCGGCCCTTCATGATGCCACGTTGGGGTCTCGAGTTTGGCGATGCCGACTGCTACAACAAGACCGGCAAGACGATTGACGTGGTTTCTCGCGTGGCGCGGAAATACCGCGACAACGATATGCCCGGCGGCTGGATTCTCCCCAATGACGGCTACGGATGCGGCTACACCGATCTGCCGACTACCATTCAGGCGCTGAAGCCGCTTGGGTTCGTGACAGGCCTTTGGACCGAGAACGGCCTCGAACGCATCGCCACGGAAGTGCGTGACTACGGGTCGCGGGTGATGAAGCTCGATGTCGCGTGGGTGGGCCGCGGATATCAGTTCGCGCTCAACGGCATGCGTGACGCTTACGAAGGCATCGAAAAACACGCCGACTCGCGCGGGTTCGTGTGGACCACGTGCGCCTGGGCCGGCGGCCAGCGCTACGCTACGATCTGGTCGGGCGATCAAACGGGTAACTGGGAGTATATCCGCTTCCACATTCCCACGGTACTCGGCGCCGGCCTGTCGGGCTTCAATGCGGCTACGGGCGATGTCGACGGCATCTATGGGGGCAGCGCGCAGACGCAGGTGCGCGATCTGCAATGGAAGGCGCTGACGCCTGCGTGGATGATCATCAGCGGCTGGTCCAAGCAGACGAACAACATGAAGCAGCCGTGGATCTTCGGCGAGCCGTATACGTCGATCAACCGCAAATACATGAAGTTAAAGATGCGGCTGACACCGTATCTTTATACGTATTCCCGCGAGGCGTACGACACCGGCGTTCCTACCGTCCGCGCCATGGTCCTCGAATTTCCCGACGACCCCGTGACCTGGTCCAAGCGGACGCAGTATCAGTTCATGTCCGGCGAATCGCTGCTGGCCGCCCCGGTCTACGAGGACTCGCCGATCCGCAATGATATCTACTTGCCGGCTGGAAAGTGGGTGGACTACTGGGACGGCGCGGAGTTCAACGGGTCGATGACGCTCAACAGCTACGCGGCGCCGCTCGACAAGCTGCCGATGTTCGTGCGCGCCGGCGCAATCATTCCGATGTACGCGGAAATGCTGTACGACGGCGAAAAGCCCAAGGACACGGTCACCGTCGACCTGTATCCGTTCGGCAAGTCGCGCTTTGACATGTACGAGGACGACGGCGTGACGCAGGGATACCGGAAGGGAGAGTCCGCGCGCACGCTGATCGAGATGGACGCGCCGTTCACGCTCGGCACGTCGGGCGAAAACGTCACCGTGAAGGTGGGCGCCGCGCGCGGCCAGTTCGACGGCGCGTTGGCCAGCCGCGCCTACGTGCTCGACGTCCATCTGCCGGCCCAACCGGCGCGCGTCGCCGTGGACGGCCGCTCCCTGCCCATGTTTGACGTGTCCACTGGCGATCGCGCCGCTCAGAACAAGGTGCGCGCGTCATTTAATACCGCCGCGGAGGGTTGGTTGTACGACGCCGCGGATCGACGCGGCGTGCTGCACGTGAAGGCCGGCCCAAAGCGTCTCACGGCCGGGTTCACCGCGGTGATCGCGCAGTAACCCGTCTAACGGCGATGCCGCCGGGGCATTACGACACAATCCGAGGCAGACCCGCGGCCTGGTGGCAAAGAGGGAATTGCGGGCGGAGGGTGTCAGGGAGACCGCTGGGAAACTACTACGGGAAGAAAAGGTTCAAGGGAAAGACAGCGCGGGTTGCGGCACGGGTTCCGGATTCGCTGCCCGCGCCTGCCGCCGGGAATACCGGTAAACTGAAAGCTTGACCAGCGACGTTACCGGCACTCCGAAGCTGACTGGCTTGCAGGTGATTCCCGTGGCCGGGCACGACAGCATGCTGCTCAATCTCAGCGGCGCCCATGCTCCTTTCTTTACTCGCAACCTGGTAATCCTGAGGGATAACGCGGGCCACGTTGGAGTGGGCGAAGCTCCGGGCGGCGAAAGAATCCGCCAGACACTGGAAGACGCCGCTCCGCTGGCCGCGGGCCCGCTGGGAGGATACCGCAATATCCTGGGCTCGGTGCGCCGCCAGTTCGCGGATCGAGATGCCGGCGGCCGCGGACTGCAGACCTTCGATCTGCGCACCACCATCCATGCCGTCGCGGCGCTCGAAGCAGCCCTGCTAGACCTGCTGGGGCAGTTCTTAGAAGTACCTGTCTGCGCGCTGCTGGGCGGCGGGCGCGAACGCGACAGCGTGCCGGTGCTTGGCTACCTGTTCTATGTCGGCGACCGCACGCGCACCGATCTTCCCTATGAGAGCTTTGCCGAGGCGGCCCAGTCGCGGTATGGCTTCCAGAACTTCAAACTCAAGGGCGGCGTACTGGCCGGTGAACGGGAGATGGAAGCCGTTATCGCATTGGCCGAGAGGTTTCCGCAAGCGCGTATCACGCTCGACCCGAATGGCGCCTGGTCGCTCGACCAGGCCATCCGTCTGTGCGGCGGCCACCACGATACGCTGGCCTATGCCGAGGATCCGTGCGGCGCCGAGGACGGCTATTCGGGACGCGAAATCATGGCCGAATTCAAGCGCGCCACCGGCATCCCGACGGCTACCAACATGATCGCCACCGATTGGCGGCAACTGGCCCACGCCGTGCAGTTGCACGCCGTGGATATCCCCTTGGCGGATCCGCACTTCTGGACCCTGGAAGGGGCGGTGCGGGTGGCCCAGTTGTGCCACGAGTGGGGGCTCACCTGGGGGGCTCACTCCAATAATCACTTCGATGTGTCGCTGGCAATGTTCACGCATGTGGCAGCGGCCGCGCCGGGCAAAATCACCGCCATCGACACGCATTGGATCTGGCAGGATGGTCAGCGGCTGACGCAGAATCCGCCGCGGATAGAAGGCGGCGCCATCGCGGTTCCGGACCGACCTGGATTGGGCGTACAACTGGACATGGAAGCCGTGGCGAAAGCCAACCAGCTTTACCGCCAGGTGGGCGCGGGCGCTCGTGACGACTCTAGGGCGATGCAGTACCTGGTTCCGGGCTGGAAGTTCGATCCCAAGCGGCCCTGTCTGCTTCGATAGAGCCCACCCCGCCGTCATCCGCTATTCCCCGGCCCACACCGGTGCGTGAACCATCACGCCTTATTCCAGCTTCCACACCACCAACAGCCCATCTTGCAGCACCGCCAGCAGCCGCCCATCCGGACTCAAGGCAAACGCCGAGCCCGCCTTATAGAACATGGACGCCGAATCGTCCGCCTGTATCGGCGCCTGCCCCGCCAGCCGTCCGGTTGCCACATCCCAGACCGCGATCTGGTCCTCCACCTCCACCGTGTCCGAGTGAAGCGACTCCGGCTTGCGGTGCTCCACCGGCCGCAACACTTTCACCGCCACGCGGCTTCCGTCGCGGCTCAAACGGTCCTCGCCCTGCCCGTTTTGCAGCACTCGTCCCGCCGGCGCCTTGCTGGTCCATACCGTCTCCCCGCTCAGCTTGCGCAGCGCAATCGTATCGCGTCCGATCGCCAGGAACCGCCCGGCATCCACCACCGAGGGTACAAAGCCGATGTCTCCAAACAGAAGCAGCCGCTCTCTTTTTTCGCAGAACGTCTCCCGTTCCAGCCCATACTTCAGATTGGGCGGCGTTGATTCCACCTCGGACAGCAGTTCCAGGTCATCCGTCATGGTGCCGAAATCGTCGCTGTCGCTCGCCTCCTGGCAGCGCTTGAGAACTTTCAGCGTCTGCGCATCCACCAGCATGGTGCTCTTATAATTGATGCGGACACGGATGGTGCGGCCGGTAGTGGAGCTCTGGAGGTACCACGGTTCATATTCCTTCTGCTCATTCGGCAAAGCCAGCTCGGCGGATGGGCGCCCGTTCCCGTCCAGCCGCATCAGCTTGTCGTTCGCCACCACCAGCGGCGCGCCATCCGCTGCCAGCCGCAGATCCAGCCGATCCAGCGATTTCGTGGGGAAGTGCAGGGTGCGC
>Ga0302319_10021405_pt1 | contig 11650 bp, 9 predicted proteins | sample Bog_T0_2_FD_203319 | JGI IMG/M metagenome (GOLD analysis project Ga0302319, IMG submission 203319) | Peat permafrost microbial communities from Stordalen Mire near Abisko, Sweden - Bog_T0_2 | ecosystem: Environmental > Terrestrial > Soil > Wetlands > Peat | place: Sweden: Abisko, Stordalen Mire...
CATTGGCCTGCGCCGAGCCGGTCTTCCATCCCGGCCTCAAGGGAGTGCTCCAGGGCGGGCGGGAAGAAATGACATCTGTCACCTCCCCGCCCTGACATTCTCCACTGGCGGCCCGTTCTTCTTTCCCGCATGATCGGCATGGAGGCAAGAACTCATGCCAGTTGCTGAATTACGCGGCGTCACCAAGCGGTACGGGCAGGTGGAGGCGTTGCGCGGAGTCGATCTATCCCTTGCGCGCGGTGAACTCGTGGCCCTCCTGGGACCCAACGGCGCCGGCAAAACCACCGCGGTCCGCATCCTGCTGGGCCTGGCCGCGCCGACCTCGGGCGAGGCCACGATATTCGGCCATCATCCCGCCAGCCACCAGGCGAAACTTCGCCGCGGCGCGCTGCTGCAAGTGGCCAAGGTGCCGGAAACTCTCAAGGTGCGGGAACACATCGAGCTATTCTCCAGTTATTACGAAAAGCCGCTGCCCATGGCCGAAACGGTCGCCGCCGCCGGCCTGGGTGGCATCGAAAACCGCCTCTTCGGAGCGCTCTCCGGCGGGCAAAAACAGCGCGTGCTCTTCGCCCTGGCCATCTGCGGCAACCCCGACCTGCTATTCCTGGACGAGCCCACGGTGGGGCTCGACGTAGAATCGCGGCGCACGCTGTGGGCGCACATTCGCGGCTTCGTAAAGCGCGGCGGCAGCGTGTTGCTGACCACCCATTATCTGGAGGAGGCCGACGCGCTGGCGCACCGCGTGGCGGTGATCGACCGCGGCCGCATCGCCGCCGAAGGCACGCCCGCCCAGATCAAGGCCCAGACCGGGACCAGCGGACTCGAAGAGGCCTTCCTGGCCATCATGCGGGAGAATGGCAACGCACCGGAGGAGGTGCTCCAATGAATCGCGTTTACTGGATGGAATCGAAAATGGAATTGAGGAAAATGGCCCGTATGAAGCAGTATTCGCTTTCCACGGTGCTCTTTCCGCTGATGTTCTACTGCTTCTTCGGACTGGCCATGGCGTCCTCTACCCCGGGCGCCGCTTCCATGAGCAAGTACCTGTTGGCAACCTTCGGCGCGTTCGGAGTAATGGGCGCGACGCTCTATGCGTTCGGCGCAGGCGTTGCCGTGGAGCGCGGACTCGGCTGGCTGGAAGTGAAACGCGCCAGCCCCATGCCGCCGGCCGCATATTTTGTGGCCAAGGGGGTGGTGTCGCTGACGTTCGGGGCACTGGTGGTGACCCTGCTCTTCGCGCTCGGCGCCATCTTCGGCGGCGTGCGCATGCCGGCCGGACAGTGGCTGCTGTTATGGGCCGCGCTGGTGGCCGGCGCCATCCCGTTCGGCGCTATCGGGCTGGCCATCGGCAGCTTCGCGGGGCCGAATTCCGCCCCCGGAATCGTCAACATGATCTACCTGCCCATGGGCTTCCTCGGCGGTTTGTGGATGCCGGCCGAGTATCTTCCGAAAGCACTGCAGCATGTGGCGCCCTGGTTGCCGTCGTACCATTTCGGGCAGATCGGCCTGGCGATCCTGAAAGTGCCGATACAGGGCTCGGTGCTGGGCCACGTGGAAGCGCTGGTGGGATTCGGACTGGTGTTCGCGGGCGTGGCGTGGATCGGGCAATCGCGCGACCATGAAAAAATGTACGGGTAAACAGCTATGCTGGCTCTAAGGCGTATGAGACTTCTTCCGAAAGATCAGGATTGGACGGGGTACGTATGGCTGGTGTACCTGGTGTATTTCCTGGTGGTCCCGTTCCTCTTTCCGGCGCCGGCATGGCAGCGGGTTGCCACCGTACTGGCAACCCTGGCGGCGCTGCCGCTGTACTTTTGGGGCTACTGGGTGTGCGGGCGCCGTGTGCTCTGGGTGGTGGCCGGTTTTACCCTTCTGGGCAGCCTGCTCGCCCCCATCAACCCCGGTTCGGCGACCATGTTCATCTTCGCCGCCACCTACCTGGCCAGAATCGGGGATCCGTCGAAAGCCTTCCCTTATTTGGGAATCCTGGTGGCCATTGAGGCCCTGGAAGCCTGGCTGATGCACCTTCCGCCAACCTTCTGGATTCCCACCATCTTCTTCTCTTCGCTCATCGGCTCGGTGGTCATCCAGTGGGTGCATCGCCGGCGGCTCACCGACAAGCTGCTGGCGGCGCAGGCGGAGAGCGAACATCTGGCCAAGGTGGCCGAGCGCGAACGCATCGCGCGCGATCTGCATGACCTACTGGGCCACACCCTCTCGGTTATCGTGCTGAAGTCCGAACTGGCGTCGCGGCTGACGTCGACCGACCCGGCCCGCGCCGCCGAAGAGATCCGCGACGTGGAACGCATCTCGCGCGAGGCGCTGACGCAAGTGCGGGCAGCGGTGCGCGGGTACCGCTCGGCGGGGTTCGACAGTGAACTGCGGATTGCCTTGCAGGCGCTGGAAGCGGCCGGCATCCAGGTGGAGACGCAGGTGGAGCCGCCGCCGCTTTCGCCGGCGCAGGAGACGGTCTTCGCCATGGCCCTGCGCGAGGCCGTCACCAACGTGGTGCGCCACGCCCACGCCACGGTTTGCCGGTTGACCCTGCGCCAGGCCGGGCGCTTTTGCGAGATGGTGATTGCCGATAACGGACTCGGCGGCGCGCTCGACGAAGGCAGCGGACTGAGCGGCATGCGCGAGCGGGTGGAAGCTCTGGGCGGCGCACTCCACCGCGACGGTTCGCACGGCACCGAACTGCGCATCCGGGTGCCGGTATGAAGATCCGCGTGATCGTGGCGGAGGACCAGGCTATGGTGCGCGGTGCGCTGGCTGCGCTCCTGACCACCGAAGGCGATTTCGAGATCGTGGGGCAGGCGCAGAACGGCCGCGAGGCGCTCGACATGGTGCTGGCCGCGCCGCCCGATGTTCTGCTCACCGATATCGAAATGCCGGAGCTTACCGGTCTGGAACTGGCCGGCGAATTGAAGCGGCGCAAGCTGCCCGTGAAAGTAGTCATCCTGACTACGTTCGCCCGCGCCGGATATCTGCGGCGGGCGCTGGATGCGGGGGTCTCCGGCTACCTGTTGAAGGACGCGCCGGCGGCCACGTTGGCCAATGCCATCCGCAGGATTCGAGCGGGCGCACGGGTAGTGGACCCGGAACTGGCGGCGGAGGCGTGGACCGAAGCCGATCCGTTAACCGATCGCGAGCGCCAGGTACTGCGCTACGCCGGCGAGGGAATCGCCAGCGCCGAAATCGCGCAGCGTCTGGAGCTTTCCGAGGGCACCGTGCGCAACTACCTGTCGGAAGCCATGAGCAAGCTGGGAGCGGCCAATCGCACCGAGGCCGCGCGCATCGCCCGCCAAAAGGGATGGTTGTGAAAAGAGCTTTCAGTTCAGCTCCGACTGCTCGTAAGTTGTTGACTCCTGGTCTGACCTGGGATGACTCCGCACCGAGAATCGAGAACCTCAGAACTCCTGACGTCGTGGAATTTGGGATGAGCCCGTTTTCGTGGCGCAGGCACTCCTGCCTGCTGGGTCGAGACTCTGGACTCCTGATGTCGCCCGCAATTTCGGTTGGCCCGGGAAGATTTGGTGAGCCACTTCGGGCCGCCACTCGCTGGCGAGCGTTTCGAAGGTGGGGCAGGCGGTGCTCGCCTTCGCTCGATCGTATTCGAGCAGCGGGCCCAAATTCAGCGCGGATGGGCAGGCGGCACCGCCTTGCCCCACCTGCGAAGCTCTCGCCATCGAAAGGAATGGCTCAGCCCATTTTCCCCGCCACGCAGAAATTGCGGGGCGACATCAGGAGTTCTGAGCCTGCGGCGGACTTCAGAGGAACTTGCAGAATTCGAGGAAACCGCTTGCTTGCGCGCGCGGCTCAGAACGGCGTCGCAATGTTTGCAAGTGTTTACGGAGCCGCGACCGCGAGGAAGCGGGCTCACTACCGAATATTGCAATAGCCTTGCCCACTACGGCCGCAACACCACGCGACCCGGCTGTCCGTCCGCCACCAGTTGGTACGCCTCGCGAGCCTGCTCGAGCGGCAGCACTTTACTAATCGGCGGCGCCACATACGCGCCAGCCTCAAAACCCGGCGTCAACAACCGCAGGATCTCCGCCGCGGCCGTCAGACCGCGCTTCAGCGAATCCACTCCGAAGAGCTGCGATTCGTTGCGGTAGAAATCGATGAGGTCAAAGCCGACGCGCCGCTCCGACCCGCCGCTGATCTCCACTAACCGTCCGCGATGCGCCAGCAGCTTCACGGCAGTCTCAAACATCGCGCCGCCAACCGTATCCAGCACCACATCGGCGCGAATGCCGTCGAGCCCTTGACTTGCCGTCGCGATGCGGACGTCGGCCAACTTCGCTGCCGGCGACTCCTCCGGGAGCGGTCCCCGGCTGATGGCGACCACGCGCGCCCCCAGGTATTTCGCCAACTGAATCGCCGCCCCGCCCACGCCGCCGCCGGCCCCGATCACCGCCAGCGTTTCGCCCTTCGAGAGCCGCGCGTAGTCCACCACACCGCACCACGCCGTCAGGAAAATCACGCCCAGACAGGCCGCCGCCTCGTGCGACAAGTGATCGGGCCTGCGGACCAGGCTCGCGCGGGGCACCTCGATATACTCCGCGTGGGTGCCGTCGCGCGTGAAGCCCACGTCGCCGCCGGTTCCCCAGACCCATGCGCCGATCCATTCGGCCGGCCCTTCCACTACCACTCCGGAGTAATCGCGGCCCGGAATGCGCGGCAACGTGGTCTGCGACATTCGGCCCGCGACATTCTTCACATCGCTCGGATTGACGGACGCTGCCTCTATCCGCACCACCGCGGTGGACACCGTGGCGCGCGGATCGGGCCGGTCGACTAAGTGAAGCTGGGAGACGTCTCCGAACTGGCGAAACTCGATGGCTCGCATAGTTACCCGCGCAACAGCCCCAGCGGCTCCGCGAACTTATATCCCGGAAAGACCCGCGCCATGTCCTTCTGCCCCAGGTGGCCGCCGACCAGTTCGCTCAGCACCGCGCGGAAGTCCGTGGTCACCGCCAGGTCGCGGCCCTCGTAGAGTTGCTCCTTTGCGAGACCGGGCCACCGTCCGTAAACTTTGCCTCCGGCGACCGGACCGCCCGGCACCATCATCAGGCTGCCGTGCCCATGGTCCGTGCCGTTATCGCCGTTCTCCTGCGCGATGCGTCCGAATTCCGACATCGTCACCAGAACGATGTCTTCCATGCGGTCGCCCATATCCTGGCAAAAGGCCGCCAGAGCGGAGCTGAACTGACGCAGCAATTGCGGCAACTGCTGCTGCTCATTCTGATGATGATCCCACCCGCCGATTTCCGCGAATGGGGCAATCCCTCCAGAACGTTGGGCTGAACCCTGGCCAGCACCTGCCAGCGTTTGTCCGGGTCCAGCGCCAGAATCGCCGCGGTGCGTTCCTCCGCCGTGCCATTCATCACTTTGCGCCGTCGGTCGTTGGTCAGGCTGTCGCGGGGCTTGAGTTTCGCTTCCAGCACCGGATTGGCGGGAATCCGTTCGGGATGCAGTTGGATCTCGATTCATTTGTCGACTCCGACGCGCCGGACCTCGTCGACATCGCCCGGCCGCGGACCGAACGTCAGCCGATTGAGTGCGTGCAGGATCTGTCGATCCTGGGTGAGCTTCCTGTCGAAGCGGCTATTCGCTCCGCCATCATGGGAAAAGCCGGCCGCCAGCAGGATCGCCGCCGCCATAGTGAGCACCGGACGTATGCCAGTCACGTTGCACCTCCGTGAATATATGACGCAAGTATAGCCCAGAATTGTGGATAAGTTCGACAAGCTGTGTTTCAGAACTCCTGATGTCGTGGAATTTGCGGTAAGCCCGCGGGCGGGCAGGCGGCACCGCGTGCCCCACCTGCGAAGCTCTCGCCATCGAAAGCAAGGGCTCAGCCTATTTTCCCCGCCAGGCAGAAATTGCGTGGCGACATCAGGAGTTCTGATGTTCGTCTGCGCACAAAAAACCGGGGCCAGAGGAGCGTGCCTCCGGTCCCGGTTCTCGCGCTGAACGAATCGGTTAGTTCTTAGACTGTGAGGAAAAACTCGCCCGTAACTTCGGTCCAGTTCGCCTCGGGAATGGCTGACAGCAGATCTTCGGCCGGCCGGCCGCCATCCGCCGCCACGGCGCCGGCCAGCGCGGGTTGCTTGGCGTACAGGCGCTCCACGGATTCGCGCATCCACTCTCTGACTAAGGTTTTGGGGACCAGGTTGCGGCCGGTATTCTCTTCATCGGGCACATGCACGGCCACCAGCCACCCTTTGCCGTACGGGTCTTGCCGGACGATTGTGGGATTCTTAAGCGCCTCCGTGTTGATTTCCATCACTTCGCCTTCGGTGGGCGAGACCATCTCGGTCTTGCGGCCGTCGCGGTAGAACGAGAGAACTTTTTGGCCTTGGCGAATCCACTGGCCGGGCTTGGGCAGTTCGATTTTCTCCAGCTTGCCCAAGAGCGCCGCGGCAAATTCATCGGCGCCCACACGGACTACATTCTTGCGCTCCTGCATCAACCAGGCATGACCGGGGTGGTAGGAGAGTTTCTCGGGAACCAGAAATCCGTCGACATAGTCGGGCCTGGTCTGAGTTTGGGAGAGCCGCAGGGCTTCGGCCGGAACCGTGTCGATCGCTTTGCGGCGATTCAACATGTAATCCACTACGATGAAACCCAGGAAAGTTACAAGAACCAGAATGACTGTCATATTCGTCCAACCTTTCTGTCTCTCGTAAGGGCACGGGGCATGCCAAACTTCAAGGTTTTTGGCGGTTGTATCTATCGTGTTTTCTAGTCATTACGGGCTGTGGTTTTATTCAACGATCAGGGCGTGTGGAAAAATCCAACGGCTGGCTGTCGAGTTTCGCATGGGTGGGTCATAGAATGAGTGAGATACACTCGCTGTCGTTGATTCCGACAAGGCTGTCGGAAATGCCAACATATTCAGAACTCCTGATGTCGTGGAATTTGCAGTGCGAAGCTCTCGCCATCGAAAGGAATGGTTCAGCCCATTTTTCCCCGCCAGGCAGAAAATGCGGGGCGAGATCAGGAGGCCTGAGATTGGGAAGATGAAACGCTCGAACGCCCTGCCGGCGGTGCGACAAAAAAGAAACCGCTCCCTACGGTCAGAAGCGGCCGGAGGGAGCGGTCTTGCCCTTACGTTTAGAAGCTAAGCCGCACCGACAGATCGATGCGGCGGTTGTTGGCGGTTGAGCCGGCGCCACCTCCAGGACCGCCACCACCAAAGTTGGTGTTGACACTGGTTGCCTGGCCGAACTGGTTCGAGGTAAGCACGCCCTGGTAGCCACCCGGATTGAGGTGGTTCAGTGCGTTACTGATGGTCGCGCCCACCTGGACGCTGTAGCGCCGGTCGGAGCTTGCGCCGCCACCACCGCCACGTCCGCCGCCGCCACCCATGCGCATACCGCCGCCACCGCCGCGTCCGCCGCCGCCACCAGGACCTCCGCCGAATCCGCCGCGTCCGCCGCCACCGAAGCCGCCGGGGCCGCCGGGACCACCGGCGCCAGCGGCGGCTGCGGCGGCCGTAGCCGCATCCGGGGTGCGCCTCGCACCGAAGCCAAACACACGGTAAATGCGCATATTGATCGAAATGACATCGGGCATAGTGAGGTAGTTCCGCGGCACCAGGTTGGAAGGAATCTTGCCCGGGTTACTGGGGTCCAGAACGCCGCTGTAGTTTGTGCTGAAGTTTCCGAGCGGCGTGCAGACTACACCGCTCACGCCGCAGGCCGCCCCGGAGGCCGCAAACAAGGCCCGCGCGTCCCCTTGATCGCCGTAGATGTCCTGCCCTGTAACCACGTCGTAGGGAGCGCCCGAGTGCGCCGTAATAGTTGGCGCGACCGTGATCTTATACGGGCCCTGCAGGGTGCCGATGACCGTGAGATTGGAGCGCCGGTTGAGGTTGGAGGTGCCCCAATCCTCCATGAAGTTGTAGGGATTGGTGGGTGTGCCCGGCAGATCGTTGGCATGGGTGTACTGATAGTTGCCCTGCAGGGAAACGCGCCGGTTGAAGCGGGTGTTGAAGTTGACCATCACGATGTTCTGTTTGAGCAGGCCGCCGGATTCATATTCGTAAATATCGCCGGCGCTATACCCGTAAGGAAAAATGCCATTGGTAGGACCAGGCGCAGCCTGCACGTTATAGGTGCCGGGGAGTGGAGCGTTGATCGGCACGGTTTGCCCCATGTGGTTGGCGCGGTTGTTGGTATAAGTTACCGCCACGGTGGTGTTATGGGGCAACTGGCGCTCCACTCCGATGGCGCTTTGCAGGCTGTAATCGGCCCTCAGCTTCGGGTCGACGATGTTAATAGTGTTTTGACCCGGGGTGAGCGTGGAGGGATTGGGAATAATAGGGAAAAATGTAGGGTTATAGACCGTGTACTCGAGCTGGTTGATGCCATTATTCAGGGCGGCGTTCTCAAATGAGCCGAAGCCGATGCGATCGTAGAAGATTCCGTATCCACCGCGGATCACGGTCTTCTGCGGACCGTTCTTGGCCGAGCCGGGAGCGAAGGCAAACCCGACGCGGGGAGCCCAATCGCGATGGTCGCTAATCAGGCTCTGCACTTCATAGCGCAGTCCCAGGCTCAAAGTGAAGTTCGGACGGACGCGCCAGTCGTCCTGCACAAACGGGCTGGCGTCCCAGCGGTCCATGCTGATATACGAGATACCGGACTGGATACTGAACTTGGTGGGACCGCCGCCCAGCGCCTGAATCTGCGCTCCGGTGAGCCCCTGCTGCTGCAATTGCAGGAAGAGAATGTACTGTTCGAGCGACGTCACGCCGCCAGTGCATGCTTGCGTTGGACCGGCCTCGCAGCCGCCGAATGTGAACGTGCCGTTGAAGCCCTGCGGGTTGTTGTCCTGGTCGCTCTCCCGCCGGGCGCGCACTCCGGCGTGGATGGTGTGGGTGGCATGCACGTAGGTGCTGGTATTGGTGAGCTCGAAGTGCTTACCGGTATCGTACTTGTTCCCGATTCCGTTGCCGCCGGTGGAGAATTCGCCCGAGACACTGATGCTGGGAACCAGGTTGCCCGGCGTTTGGCTCACGGTTCGCGTGAACTGGAATCGCGTCTCGTTCACCAGATGAGAGGTGAGGATGGAGGTTTCGGTGACCATCAGATTCTGGGCGTTGCCGCTGGAATCGTAAGACCTGTCGTTGGGGAAGCTGGCCACGGAGTAACCCGGCGGAAGCACGTTGCCCCCGTAGCCCTGGTTGTCGGCGGAATTGAAACGTTCCTCGAAGCGCACCGTAAGAGTATGCTTATCGGTGATGGCATAATCCAGGCGCGGCGTGAGGGTGGTGTTGTGAGTCGGCGCCACCAGGGAGGTGGCCAGATGGGTTACGCCGTACGTCGTGGGATCCACGTAGAACGCGTTGGTGATGAGGTTGTTCTGGATATTGCGTCGCTGCACATCGAAATTGAAGGAAGTCTTGTGGTTGATGGGTCCGCTCACATTGCCGCCGAAGTTGCGGACCGAGTACGGCGGTTTGTTGGAGGCGAAGGGATTCCGCGAATCCCAGATGGAGTCGGTGTCGTTAAAGAATGCCGTCCCCCGGAACTTGTCGGTGCCCGGCCTGGTGAGGATTTCGATACGGCCGAAGCCCAGCCGGTCGAACTCCGCCGAGAACGGATTCTGATTGATGCGGATCTCGCGGATGGATTCTTTGGGAGGCAATTGGCCGCCGCTGAAGCCGTCTATATAAATCGAGCCGCCGTTGGGGCCGGCGCCCGGTCCGGCCAACGCCTGCAGGGCATCGGCAAGATCGTCGGGATCGTCGGGCAGCGCCATCAGATCGTCCCCTTTGATCACCAGTGCGGTGGCGTTATTGTCGGGCTCCACGCTCACGCTGGCGCCCGGCTCGCCTTTCACCGTGATCTCCTCTTTCTCGCTGCGGATGGAGAGTTGGATGGGAAGCTGCACGGTACCGCCGGCGCTGACCGTTACCAGTTTACTGAACGGCGAAAAACCGGGGAAGGTCACGCTCACGGTGTAATCTCCGGGCGCCAATCCAATAAAGGTGTAGACTCCGTCCACCTGAGCCTGCACGGTTTTCCGTGTGGCGCCGGCGGTCAAGGTCACCACCGCGGCCGGGATGACCGCGCCCGAATCGTCAGTGAGAGTGCCTTTGATAATCCCCGTCCTCTGCTGGGCGGACGCCGGGTAAACTGTTAGCGCGACGGCTAAGAGTACCAAAATAATCCTGTGCAAGTTCCTCATGATTCTCCCTTGAACAACATTTCAGACAGACTAATTTCCTTCGCCGCCGCCGCCACCGCCCAGGTTCCACCCACTCATAATGTCGCGAGCGGAGTTGGGCGCCGCGGTGAGGAGCGGTTCTACGCCCGCCAACAACATGACTGCAGTTACATGGGACGGGTCGCTGCCCATGGTGGTGGAAACCATGACGGCATCGCCAGCTTTGAGATCGGCCAACGGAATAGACGGAAGGCGTTCCAACAGTTGCGAAAGGTCCCCGACGCCGGCGCGGCCACCGCCGCCACCGCCGCCGCGCATTCCCCCGCCGCCGCGGCCTTCCGGCGAGGCCCCTTGCGCAGCGCCCTGGCCACGGCCCGGCCCGTAGCGGCGCGCCAACTGCATGGACGTTTGCTGATCCAGCTTCTTCATGGTGGAATCGGAATCCACGCGAATGGTGAGGGGCTTCTTAGTGGCCAAGTCCTTCACCTGCATCTCGCCGGCCGCGGCGTTTATGGAAACGATGGTAGCGGCCAATTGGCGAAACGTACCGGCATAGACGATTTCGGCGGTGGTGTCCGCGCCGTCCGCGCTGCGGTTGCCTAAGGCGTGGACCTGATCGCCCACTTTGATTTCGGCGAAGGCACTCGGTTTGGCGTCGGCCGGCTTGGCGGAATCGAGCGAATACCGATGGTACTCGGTCTTGTCCGAGGGCGTTACCGTAACTGTCCGCGAGCCGACTTTCAAAGTGATGGTTTTGGCCGCGGCATCCACCGCGGACACCGTGCCGACGGTGCCCCGTTTGCGCCAGTCGTCCAGTTCCCGTTTGGCGATTTCGGCGAGATCCGCCTTGGTGCGAACCACCAGGCTGGTCGCCTGGATGCTCTTCTCGCCGGCGGCTCCACGGTAATAAGCCACTACCCGGTCACCCTCATTGATATCCGTAAGCGTCAACCTGGGAGCCTTGGCCGGGTCGGTTACGTCGGGGGACATATGCAGGATCAGGGTGGTATCGCCTGTGGTAACGGTAATGGTTTCGCCCTTGTCGGTTTTCAAGGACACCTGCCTGGTTTGAGCGGCGACGGAGGTCACCGCGCCAACCACCTGGCTGCGGGGAGCGCTTTGCGGCCGGGCGGCCACGGGAAGGGCCAGGATAGCCAAGACAGACAGACACGTTTTCGCCACGAGTGTTTCGGATAACCGCATATTGAACTCGGCGTCTCGAATGTATGGAAGGTTACGGCCGGCATCCGGAGAAATGTTCCCCGGCTCCGGGTTGGCCGTCGTTGGTTCCCCCCGAATTAGCCGAACGGCTTCCGCCAGGGGCGCCCCCGAGAGGCCGTCAGTCGTGATAGGATTGGCGTGATTGGAGGTGGACAATGGCTCTCTGTTCGCGACGCAACTTCTTGAAAACCGGGCTTGCCGCGGGGGTACTCGCGGGAAGCGGAGGACTGCGCCTTCGGGCGGCGCG
>Ga0302319_10021406_pt1 | contig 11650 bp, 13 predicted proteins | sample Bog_T0_2_FD_203319 | JGI IMG/M metagenome (GOLD analysis project Ga0302319, IMG submission 203319) | Peat permafrost microbial communities from Stordalen Mire near Abisko, Sweden - Bog_T0_2 | ecosystem: Environmental > Terrestrial > Soil > Wetlands > Peat | place: Sweden: Abisko, Stordalen Mire...
CTTTCATTCGTTTGCAGGGCCTTTTCCTTTCGTAAACTTTGAGCGGTTCACGATCGGTAGACTCACAAACGCCTCCAGGAGCGCTCAAACTTCGGGAGTCCTCCGGCCCAGCCGGAGGATTTCCCAGAGATTAATAAATGTTCAATGCCAATTCAAAAGCAGCAACGCTACTCCCTGACGCGGCAGATTTAATTTAATCATCGCCATGCCGTTTACCACGCGGATAGTTTCGGAAGGGCCGGTTTGCGCGAGCTGTCCGACTTTTTCCAGTTGCGCCGATTGCTCCGGTAAGAGCGGTTGCGGCGAACCCATTTTCAGCCAGGTTGCATAGGCATTGCTATAATCGGCGTCGATACGATACTGCGTCAACATCGCCGGACCGTTCATAAGCGGAATGCCGCCCAGCTTCGAATCCACCGTGGCAGCCGGACCGGGCAAATCATCATCGTGATAATACCAGACCAGCACGGCGAGTTTATCCCGGTCGAGGCTTGCCAGCGCGGAGACATCGGGGCTGCCGCGCACGCCTTGGGCGCGGATGACATCCGCATCCAGTCCGGCGGAACTGTTCACCGTCAGTTTTTGGCCGCTCATTTTTCCGAACATGCGGAAAACATTCAGCACTGGCAGATCAATGCCCGCGCTCGCCAGCTGGCGAAAACCGGCGAATGGTGGCTGGTTTTCAAATTCAAACGCCCACGTCAGCGCGCCCTCCAGGTTCACCCCGTGCTCTTCCGCCAGCGCCAGCACCCGCGGAAAACTCGCCGCCGTGTAGCTGGAATACATGGTGCCGTTACGATAGGCATCGTGGGGCTCGCGGCAGGCGGCGCAACCTTCGGGATCAGATTCGCCAATGACGATGGGCGTTTGCTTGTATTCGGGAAATGAGGCGATGACGGTGAACGCATCGTTCATATTTTTCAACTGGTTCGCCATGCCCATGCGCACGTGGTCGTTCGTGAACACCGGCGAGCCTTTCGCGTGAAAGGAAATGAAATCCAGCGGTGAACCGATTTGATGGCTGACATAATTGGTCCCGCGCGCGCAGTGCGTCAGAAATTCGCCCAGAAAGTTCCCGCCCGGCCCGCCGGCAACCTCCGGCCCGCCAACGCGGGCGGTCGGCAGGGCACGGCGCACGCCAGCCACAGCGTAATCGTAGAGTTTGAAATAATCCGCGTGCGAACCATGCCAGTAGCTGATGTTCGGCTCGTTCCAGACCTCCCAATACCATTGGTTCACCTCATTGGCACCGTATCTTGCCACACAATGTTTCGTCCATTGATAGGCCAGCTCGCCCCATTTCGCATAATCCTTGGGCGGATAAGATTGTCCGGCGTTGGCGGGCGCGCGTTCGTTCATCGGCGGGTTGTGCGGATAATCTTGCGGATGGCTTGAAAGCGCCTCCGGCATGAAACCGATCTGCACATACGGTCGGATGTTGCGTTCGCGATACGTGTCGAAAATTTTGTCATTGATCGTCCAGTCGTAAATGGGATGGCCGGCCGCATCCTCCTTATAAGCGCTGGTTGATCCAAACTTTAACGAATAAGCGCCATCGCCGCTCGTCAGCAGATGATGCGTGCGAAAATAAACCTGTGGTCCGCCCAGCCGGCCGAGTTCGGACAACAGTTTTTGGCCGTTCGTCATGTAGGCATAATTGGGTTCATCTGCGCCGAAGAAGCGCCAGATGGGCTTCAATTCCCCCAGCGGCTTGGCGGCGTTCACGGTGATCGTCACGGGAAACGGCACGCTGGTGACTGGGTCGGCGTAAATTGCGGGCGCAAGGACAAGCGCCACCGACAGGGTGGTCAGATGACGGAAATGCATAATTTATTATTTTTTTAATTTAATCATTATTTAGGATTTGCCGGGATGTAGATCCTCCAAGCCAATGTCACCCCCAACGCCATTTGCCCGGCCGGTGAACAGATTTTATCAGTTTGAAATGGCGAATAGTTACTTTGCATCGAAATCAGCCGGTTGGTTTACAACCCAAAGCAATAATGGTATTTACTGATATATCAATAGCCAAGCTTGGGAAGACGGGCGGGAAATGTCAAACTAAGTTCCGCCGGCTGTCGGCGGGTGTTCGAAACGAGAAATACGGCAAATTGAAATTACCAACGGCGTGGAAACAACCTTCATTACATATGAAAAAACTCCTTGTTTGCTGTCACGGCCTGCTGGCGTTGCTGACCATCATTAGTTTTCCCAGCTTGGGCAAAAGCCAGACCGCAACTGCGACCAGCCTCTTCGACGGCCGGACACTCGATAACTGGATTCAAATCCCACCGGACTCATGGACGGTCACGAATGGCGTGATGGCCGACAAGGGCACCGCCCGTGGCGTCCTTTACACGAAGAATAATTACTGCCATTACCGGCTCATGTTCACCGTGCGCCATGTCTCGGGAACCAAGCCGGATCATCAGGCCTGTGTGCTGTTTTTTGGCACCCGCCCGGAGGAAGGGAAAAAACCGTTGGACGCCCTGGCCGCCGTGCAAATCCAGCCGCCGCCCGGTTACACTTGGGATTATCGGCCCGGCCACAATAACGCCGGCAAGGGGGAATTCAAATCGCACCCGCATCCCAAATTTGACCCACATGAATGGAGTCGCGTGGAACTGCTCGTGGATGCTACCAAGGGAACCGCGCGCATGGCCGTTGCCCAACCACCCGGCAGCAAGGCGGTTGAAGTGGTGGACTTTAATGTTCCCGATGCCGGCAAAACCGGTCCGTTCGCCATTCAAATCCATAACAAAGGTCTGTTTGATGAATACAAGGACATAACGATTGAACCGGATCCGAAGGACGATGAACTCATCACGGTGAAATGAATATTGATAAATAAATAAAGACGATGAAAGTAAATGACCGGGAGTGCCGGAGGCGATGGACCAGCAACGATAAGCCGTCCAACCCGGTTTCCTGCCTGAAATGATGGAAATGCATCACAAACATCCGACCATTAAGCCACCCAGAATTTTCATTTATGCCTGCGCAAAATAAGCTGATTTTTAAAATGCAGCCGTTTATAATTTTTATGTCGACGGCGGCAGTGGTGGCCGCATCCGATAAAAACGTGAATGCAACCAAAGTCGGTGCCGTCGGTGACGGCGTGACTGTCAATACCACCGCCATTCAGAAAGCGATTGATGATTGCAGCGCAGCCGGAGGCGGAACGATTCAGTTTCCGGCGGACGCTATGTGACCGGCACAATTCAGCTCAAGGACAATGTCAATTTGCTGCTCAACGACAACGCCGTCCTCCTCGGCAGCACCAACGCCGCCGATTATCGCAATCTTGATCCATTCATGGCCGGTGATGGGGTTCCGCTCGGCTACGCACTGATTGTCGCTGATGGCGCGAATCACGTCGGCATCACTGGCGCAGGTACGATTGACGGCCGCGGCCGGCTATTGAAAGCCACGCAAAACCGCTACACCATCAGACCGTTTCTCATGCGCTGGCTGCATTGCACCAATGTCACCATCAAGGATGTTCACCTGACCAATCCCGGCGCTTGGACGCTGAATTTTTTCCAGTCCCGGGGCGCCACCGTTGAGCACGTAACCATCCGCACGCGCACCACCGGACTCGTCAACAACGACGGCATTGATCTCGACTCCTGTGAAAACATGCGCATCCGCGACTGTGACATCGACAGTGGTGACGACGCGCTTTGCCTGAAGACCACCAGTGTGCTGCCCTGCCGCGACATCATCACCAGCGGTTGCCAGCTTTCGACCAGATGCAACGCCATCAAGCTCGGCACCGAATCGATCGGCGACTTCGAGAACATTTCCGTCACGAACTGCCGGATACGTAACGCAGGGATGGCCGGCATCGCACTCTATTCTGTTGATGGCGCAAACATGCGAGACGTGACCATCAATGATATTACCATGGATGGTGTGACAGTTCCTATTTGTGTGCGTCTGGGCGCACGACTGAAAACCTTCCGTGCCGGTGACCAGCCGAAACCGCCCGGCAGCATTCGCGACGTGCAAATCAAAAATGTGCTTGTGACCGGTGCCCGGCAAATCGGCCTGCTCATCAACGGTATTCCTAATGGCCCGGTGGAAAATCTCACCTTGGAAAACATCCGGATTGAACTTCCCGGCGGCGGCAATTCGGCGGACGCGCAAATCCAATTGCCTGAAAAGGTGTCGGCTTATCCTGAATACAGCATGTTTGGGAAAATCATGCCCGCCTACGGCATCTACGTGCGGCACGTCCGTGGCATCACCTTTAAAAATGTCCGGATGGACGTAATAATACCTGATGCGCGGCCGGCCAGAATTTTGGTTGATGCCCAAGATGTTCAATGAACATGTCCATTCCGTCAGGCGTAACGCCTTGCTTAACATGCATCAAAACTTGGAGACGGGGGACGAAATCGACCATATTAGTCTCCAATTCCCTTGTTAGCTATCGAGGAGTCCTATTTCCTTCGATTGCGGCCGCAATCGTATTGACGGTTTGCATAGTATTTCGCGCGACGGCGGCGTCGGACAATTTCAGGCCGTAATTTTTATCGAGCGCGACGACCAATTGCAGCGCATCTACGGAATCCAGCCCCAGGCCATCGGGGCCAAACAGCGGCTGGTCATCACCAATTTCTTCGGGGGTGATTTGCAGCATGAGGTTCTCCACCAGCAGGCGCTTGATTTGGGCTTTTATTTCAGTTGATTCGTTCATTAAAGAATTCCCCCGTCAATTTTCAGCAGAGAGCCTGTGATGTAAGAGGCCTCGGCGCAAGCCAGAAATCGCACTGCGGCCGCCACCTCCTCCGCCCGGCCGAACCGGCGCATGGGGATTTTCGCCCGCGCCGACTGCCGGGTTTCCTCGTTCATGCCCGCCAGCGCTTCGGTGTCGATGTAGCCCGGGCAGACGGCGTTGACCGTGATACCAATGCGCGCCACTTCCTTGGCCAATGACTGCGTGAGGGCCACGACGCCGGCCTTGGCGGCCGCGTAGTTGGCCTGGCCGGGCGGCGCGAGCAGCGCGCTGAGTGAAGCCACATTGACGATGCGGCCGGCGCGCTGGGAAATCATGGCGGGCATCACCGCCTGGCAGCCATGAAACACGCTGTCCAAGTTCACAGCAAGCACCCGAGTCCAAGCGCCCGGAGTCATCTGCGCGAGCAAGGCATCAATGTGCCCTCCGGCATTATTCACCAGCACATCCACCCGGCCATGCAGGGCCAATATTTCAGCGACGGCCGTCTGCCACGCGTCGGGCTGGGTGACATCCAAAGATACCCGACGGCAGCGATCGAGATTTTCCGCCAATAATTGTTCGGCGTTTTGGCCGGACTGATGAATGCCGAGCCACACAAAATTATCCGGCCGCTCGCGGAGAAATGCCTTCGCAATCGCGGTTCCCAGACCGCCGTTTGCACCGGTGATCAAAATTATGCGCAGGTTCATGTGCTTGAAATTTCAGTGTTCACGAAGCGCGCGCCGATGGCCTGTTGGTTGGCGCCAACCACGCTGACGCAGGCGCCCGGGCTGCGGGCGTTCGCAATCAAATCACAGGCGACCACACATTGCCAGGCCGCCGAAGCGTTAAGGGCCCCGCCCATTATTGCCGGCAGCGTCACCCGGGGTCCGGGCCAGTCCTGCCAGGCGGAACTTTCCGCCCCGTTGTCACACAGCCATTCGTCCGGCGAACCCGGCCCGAGTTGTGACCGCACCCGGCGCGCGGCGGCGGCGCGGGTTTGTGATTTGGTATACAAAAATGAATCGGTGATGGTCGACAAACCCGTCCGGGCCGCTGATTGAGTCTTCAGATAGAGCGCCCCGGCACCGCCGGCGTAAATCGTGGATCGCTTAAACAGCCGGGCGGCGTCGGCCGCGATCCAGTCCAGCTCCTCCGCGCCCACCACCACGCACCCGTCAGCCTGGCCTTGGGCCAGCCAATCAGCCGCCAGGGCCAGCCCCTGCAAAAAGGAACCGGCATCCCCCACCAGCGTGTAGTTGATCCCGGGAGAATTCAAATACGCGGCCAGATGGCTGGCGGGTGCATTAAAGACCGTTTCTGGAAAAATCAACGGGCTGGCCATTGCGGGGTCTTTCAAAACCTCCTCATAAAACCGGCGCGAATAGGCCACGTTGCCGGCTAGGGTACTGACGATCACGCCGAGCCGGAGAACGCCGGTCTGCACGAGGCCCGCATCCTGGCCCAAGGCTTCGAGCGCGGCGGCGATGATGTGTTGCGATAGGACCCCCACGCGGCGCATGCGCGGATGGGCCAGGAATTCCAAACGTCCCGGCGGCGGGGGAACATGCCGCACGGTGAGTTGATGAGCCCAGCCGGGACGGGCTAGCGTTTGAACCGGCAGGGGCGCATTTTTTTTCAACGCTTCCCGCAAGGCGGCCACCCCCCAGCCGGCGGGAGAAACGGCCCCGATGCCATGAATAAAAATGGTGCTCACACCCACCTCCGAAAAATCAGCGAGGCATTCGCTCCACCAAAACCAAAGGAATTGGACAGCGCGATTTCAATTTTGGCATCGATCGGCTGACGCACCAATTGAAAACGACAGGCCGGATCTGGAGAGGTCAATGCTCTTGCTGGCGGCAGCCATTGGCCCTGCAAGGCCATGAGACAGGCCACGGCTTCAACCGCTCCGGCCGCGCCGAGCAAATGGCCGATGTCGGCTTTGGTGGAGCTGACCGGCAGGTTCAAGGCGCGATCACCGGCCCACCGGTTGATGGCGGCGGCTTCGGCGGCGTCATTCTGAATGGTGGCCGTGCCGTGAGCATTCACATAATCAACCTCGCCCGGTGAAACTCCGGCGACGGTACATGCGGCATTCATGGCGGCCATGGCGGCCCGGCCTTCGGGATGCGGCTGGGTCAAATGATGGGTGTCGGTGTCGGTTCCGTAGCCAATGATTTCGCCGAGAGTGTCCGCATCCCGTTGCTTTGCGCTGGCGAGGGTCTCCAAAGTTAAAACCGCCGCCCCTTCGCCCAGGGTCAAACCATTGCGGTGTACATCAAAGGGCAGGCAGGGCGTTGGTGCGAGCGCCTGAAGGGAATCAAACCCCGCAAATGTCAGGTGACACAAGGCATCGTAGCCGCCGGTCAACACCCTTTCGGCACGACCGCTGCGGATCATTTCAAAGGCGTGACCGATGGCATTGGCTCCGGAGGCGCAGGCATTGGAAATTTTGATCAGCGGACCTTGAAAACCAAAGGCCTCGCACAAGACCATCGCCTGTCTTTGAACCTGATAATTGGTCACCCGTGTGGCCTGTCGTTTAAAATCGTTTGGCGTGTTGATGGCCTGGCACAGATAATCCTGCCCCAGCGTCATTTCGCCGCTGGTGGTGCCGAGGACCACGGGCAGATGATCATCTGGCTGCCAGCCACTTTGGCCCCACGCCTCATGGGCGGCGAGCAGCAGCATCCGCGCGGCCCGGTTGAGCCGCGGCAATTTGTTTGTGGACAACCGGGTGGCGGGCAGAACTTCCGGCAGGTCAATTTCCGCCGCGATTTTTGACCGCTGACGGGAGACATCAAACAAAGTCACCGGGCGGAAAGCTGTGGTTCCGGCCCGAAAACCCTCTGCATTTGTTTTCCAACCCGCCCCTAGCGCGGTGATGATGCCTGCGCCAGTGACGACCACCCGGCGGGCGGATCCGGCTGCATTGGGCGGAGGAAACAACACGCTGTTAGGATTGATTGACGGTCATGGGAACGGCGGCACCGGTGGCGCGCTGGCGGTGAAACTCAGCCAGCCCGATTTTGGAGGGGCGCAACCCTTCGGCGTCAATGGCTTGGAGGACCCGCTCCTCGGTCATGATGAAACGGTCGCGCTTGTAGATGACGTAATCGTCCCGCACGTCCTCGGGGGTCAGGTTCATGGTCACCAGATTGGCCCCGGCGCGGAGGCCCCGCCGGTAACCATCCTGGGCCGCGAGATTAAAGGCGCTGACTGCGGGAATCACCCAGTCCGGCCGCAACAAACGTAATGCACTCACGCTGTTAAAAGTCCAGTCTGCATGTGAGGCTGCGGTGCCGGCCAGCGGCGTGTCATTACCAGGAATGAAGGGGCTGACGCTGCAGCCGCTCAAGGGCAGATCACGCACCACTTCAAAGTTCACCATCAAATCAAGGAGGGTTTGGTCAGGCAGGCCGGCGATGAAGCCGGAGCTGACCTGCCAGCCTTTTTCCGCCAGCAACCGGATATGGCGCAGGCGTTCGGCGAGCGTGCCGGGCGCGGAAAAATGTTGATACTGCCCGGCGTGGCCGTTCTCAAACTTCATGATGAAGATGCTGGCGCCGGCGGCCTGCAGGTCGTCGTAAAGATCCGGCGACAAGGTGCCCAGGCAGACACTGATGCCGAGGTTGGTTTCCCGGCGCAACGCCTCGATAAGCGGCAAAACGACTTCCCGCACCGCAACCGGGTCCTCCCCGGTTTGAATGTTGATATCCGTGACACTCTCTGGCCTGTGATGGATGAGCAACTCGGCAATCTGCTGGTGGCGTGCGCGAAACCGTTTTAGCCCATGATTATCCCGCCGCATGCCGCAGTAGGAGCAGTTTTCACGACAGAAATTGGAAACTTCAACGACGGCGCGCACGAACACGTCTTTGCCGAATTCATTGCGCGTTGCCGCCGTCGCGCGTTCATGAAAGGCCATCTGGGCCGCGCCGTTCAATGCGAGCTCAGATTCGGATGGAAAATAGTCGTATCTTGACACCAGTTAATGATATTGGCGCCGCCCCGACCCAACCATGGGGTAAACACCCCATATCTAACAATTACAAACGGCTTATAGTGGGTCAGTTTTGCCGGCACATACTTGCGCCTTCAACTTTATGTATTATGTTACTTAACTATGAAAATTAAACAAAAAAAGCAGACTTTTAAGGAGCTAGCCCTCGGGGCCCTGGCCCTGGCCCTCACGCAGGCGGTTTGGGCCGCCGAACCACAGGCCTTGGAACTGGCCAAATTGGGCGACCAATACGTCGGCATTCAATCCAAGGACAGGGTTGTCCAGATTTTTTCGGAAAAATCCATCGCCAGCCTCACGCCGGACATCTGGTATGTCGTGTATTATGATCCTGATGCGACGTTCAAAGCCGTGGAAGTCAAATTTGGAGGCGGGCAGAAGCTGGATGTCTCCCATCCCGGCCGGGTACTGGAACTGTTTACCGAAGACAAGCGACCGCTAGATGCCACGAAATTGTCTGTTGATTCCGAACAGGCCTTAAGAATTGCATCGGCGCAACCGGTTCTGCACAACCTTAACCTCAAAGCCTCCCAGCTTTGGCTGGAGCATGGCGATCTGGGTCCGCAATGGCGGGTCAAGCTGTGGGCCGCAAAATTGAATGAACCTGATGAAAACGCGGATATCGGAACCGTGACTCTTTCCGCCGCGGATGGCGCGCTCATCAAAATGGATATCCATCCGGGCAGCGTGGAATAATAGCACTGCGAATGTCACAAAATACGATTGACTGGAAGCGCGAGTGCGCCGCGGTAATCCCTTGCTTCAATGAAGCGGCGGGAATAGGTGAGGTGGTCGCCCGGGTGCGCGGGCATCTGCCCAAAGTCATTGTCATGGATGACGGATCAACCGACGCCACGGTGGATCGGGCCCGGGCAGCGGGGGCGGAGGTTATTCGGTTTAATAAGAATTGCGGCAAAGGGCTGGCGCTGCAAGCCGGCTGGCGACGCGCTCATGAATTGGGATTCACCTGGATGCTAATGCTGGATGGCGACGGTCAGCACTCGGCGGACGATATTCCCAAGTTCTTCGTCCGGGCTGGAAAAAATGCCTGTTCCTTAGTGGTTGGCAATCGGATGGGTGACTGCACGGCCATGCCGTTCTTGCGCCACACAGTGAACCGGTGGATGTCCCGGCGTATTTCCCGGATGACGGGTGTGGTGCTGCCCGACTCGCAATGCGGTTTCCGGCTGGCGCACTTGGAAACCTTGTTAAACCTGCCGATCCGGGCACACCGGTTTGAAATCGAGTCCGCCATGTTACTGGCTTTTTACCGCGCCGGGCGGAGCATTGAATTCGTCCCGGTTCAGACCCTCTACCATAACACCGTGAGCAAAATCAATCCTTTGACCGACACGTTTCGCTGGCTGCGCTGGCGGTTCGCGCAGGGCGGTCCGGCCCCGGTGCGCAACGTTCAGGCCGTCCCCACGTCTGCACGGTCTTGAGCCGGAGCTTGGGACCAGTTCATGGGGAGAAGACCCCATGGTTACGGTGTTGGTTTTCGGACAACATCAATCCTACGTCTGAAATAAGGTTCATCCGAGGAGTTTGTACCTAGTGAAGTGTCGCATTAATATCTTAAGTAATAGACGACTGGTGTGCCAACGCTGCTCGCGCCCGTTGGATTTTTTCCAGAATCGCTTTTCCGTCCGCTTTCCACTCATAACGCGTAGGCTTGAGATTGCGCTCGGCCAGATAATCCCAAATGGCTTCGACCAGTTGGTCGACGCTGGCAAAACTCCCCGGCAGCACCACGTCCTGGCTTAAATCCCGGAAAAACCGCTCCACCAAGTTCAACCACGACGCCGAGGTGGGGGTGAAATGCAGGTGAAAGCGCGGGTGCCGGCTCAGCCAAGCTTTGACTTTGGGGTGTTTGTGGGTGGCATAGTTGTCGAGGATCACATGAATGTCCACGCCGGCGGGCGTCTGCGCCTCAATGGTCTTGAGAAACCCCAGCCACTCCTGAGGCCGATGCCGCTGCGCCCGTTCGGCCAGGATTTTCCCATTAAGATAATTCAGCGCGGCAAACAGGGTGACCGTGCTATGGCGATAATAGTCGTGCGTGCGGGTGCAAACCTCGCCCTGTTTGAGGGGCAGGCCCGGCTGGGTGCGCTCCAATGCCTGACACTGGCTTTTCTCATCACAACAGAGCACCACCGAGCGGACGGGGGGATCCAAATACAAACCGAAGACCTCCCAGAATTTAAGCTCGAATTGCGGATCGTTCGAGAGTTTGAAGGTGCGCGTCCGATGCGGTTTGAGGTCATTGGCCGCCCACAGGCGTTGCACGGCATCCTTGGAGAGGCCAACATGCCGCGCCATGCGCCGGCACGACCAGCGGCCGGAATTCTTCGGCGGCTGCACCACTTCGGTCAGCACCCGGCACGCCTTTGCCGCATCCAGCGTCGCTGGCCGCCCGGGCCGGGGGGCTTCCGCCAGTCCGGCCAGCCCGAAATCCACAAACCGCTGCCGCCACAGCCCCACCGTCACCGTGCTGGTCGCCAACGCCGCCGCAATCGCTTCGTTGCTCTGGCCTTGGGCGGCCAAAATCGCGATCCGGGCGCGACGCACGATCTTTTGTGGGGTCGCGGGGGCGTTGATCAACCGCTGCAACTCGCGGCTTTGCTCCGCAGTTAGCTCCAAAGGCAGTTTAGGTCTGGCCATGTGCCCAGCTTGGCACACTTCCGCTTTTTAGTAAAGTCTTTTATGCGACACTACACTAACAGGCCGTTGAAACAGTCGGGGAATTTGCCGGAATAATCTTGCCTGCTTAGGGGTATAAGTTAATATGTATTAATGTTTAAAGCGCACACCCCGCCCCCTCGCCTTTTTACACGAAACTGGAGCAGACCCTCCAGGCCATGCGGTTTGCGGAGGAGTTTCGCGAACTCTGCGCCGGGGCCTAT